>CEQR01110882.1_pt1 | contig 13887 bp, 8 predicted proteins | sample 530901 | NCBI WGS metagenome assembly CEQR01 (sample SAMEA2621085, study PRJEB7988) | marine metagenome | isolation source: saline water (ENVO:00002010), including | reverse complement strand
ACCTGAGGCTGTTATATGTTGGACTATTAAAGTACCACTCGCACTTATGTTTCCACTTGCGGTTACGTGACTTTCAAATATTCCAGTATCACCTTCAACATCAGGTTTATCCCTACCAGGCCTTACTGGTTTTAAACTTCTTCCTAATTTTAAAGCTTGAATGTTTGCCTTTGTAAAAGGTTCGCCGCCCATACGAATTGTATCACCATCAACATCTACTATTGATGCAGTTATATAATTAATTGACATTGATGTGAATCCGGTAATATTACCTCCTCCACCTTGAACATCTAGTGCAAATACAGTTCCACTTGCACTTACATCACCAGAACCTCCATATCTTTTACTTGCTGAAACTGAACCTACTCTTACTTCACTACCTGTAAAAAATGTTCCTTTTATCCAGCCAAGACCACTTCCAACAAAGTTTACGTTTAAGAAATTTGTTAATGCATTATAGGATAGTTCACTATCAGTTTCAAATGTTGAATCACCAACGGCATTTGTTGCAAGCAGTGGAAAGTATGTATCATTATCATCTCCAGTGTCAACAGTTGTTACCTTTGCAGATGTCACACCTCTAATATCACTGGAACTAATAAATCCACCGACAATCAAATTATTACTCATACTAACAGAGTATGGAAAATGAACTGCAAAGTTATTTTGTAGTGCAAGATGAGGTCCCATATTAAGAAAGGAAACAAGTGAAGAACTTGTGCTTGAGTCTAGATTTAATTTAAACTGTAGGTCTCCAATTAAACCACCACCTCCTAATGGTGATGTACCTCTAACTGTTGATGTAATTTTGGCCGCACTACCTGAACCTTGAAATTTATCAACGGTGTTTAGTGATTCATCAACAAATATTATAGATCCAATAGTTTCACCTGTTTGTGCCGGTGTTGGATTTTCAAATGTACCTGGTGAATATGTTAGTAGTAGTGTACCACCTAGGGATTCAGACGCTGCTTGGTCTGCAAAAAGTTTTGTTGATAAACGACCATCACCATCAAACTTCAATTCTCTCTTTCCGTCACGTGATCTAATTTTAAAATCATTTGCTTTAACATCAAATGCAGACTTTGGATTTTTGGTTCCAAGTCCCATACGACCTGAACCTGAAAAATATAAACTTGCACTTGTATTAGATCCTGAAATAAAGAAACTAGTTTTATCATCTGGGTCTAATGTTAACTGTGCCGATGCTGACTTAAAGTCTGGGTTACCATAGTTAGGTACACCTAAACTGGTACCAGGTTCACCTGAGCCAGGTCTAACAACACTCATTGTAATTGTTCTTGCATCACTATGTGTTGGAGGATTCATTAAGAATCCATATTGTGTTTCAATAAGTAATGATGATTTACCTGAACTTGAAAAAGAAGCAGTGATTGGAATGTACTTTCCTGTATTTGCCTCTTCTGTAAAGTAAAGATTTATTTGTTCAACAGATTTTGTAACCATTGTTGCAACATCATCATTATTGTTTACAATTATTGGAATTACAGTAGTAGGAGGACTTGGATTTGCTTGTGAACCTGAAAAATCAGGAACTGCAGGAACCGATGAACCAGATCTTAGTACTGATGCTGTTATTCCTGCACCTCCAATATCTGAAACTAGTCCAACTGATTTCTCTAGCTTATTTGTCAATATTAGACCATAGAAGTCATTTTTACTTCCACTTATTGATGCACTAACAAATGGTGCAGCCGATGATGTTTGATTTATTGCAAGGGCCGATGCAGTTGCAACTAAATACCTAGATGCTGTAAAATTAATTGGTACCTGTATGACATTATCACCTGACGGCTGAGATGACGTAACGTGTCTTGCACCTTCAATGTTAAATATTTTTGTTTTTGAGCTATGTATACTTTTAGTTACAAATGATATTGGGTGAGGTAATATAAAACTACTAGTTGACGTTAGTTTAAATGAAAGTCCATTATTTGATGTAAATGATGCGGAAACCCCAAGTGTATCTTTATTTTCATTTATTACATTAAATAGGTTTCTTACACCATCCTTTGCAGATGAACTGTTACCTCCAGCACCAGCAAGAACGGCAGCAGACGCTGAGTACTGATAGAAGAATGGAATAGTTGTTATTGTTTTACCTCCTTCAGTACTTGATGAGTATGGCGTAGAATAATCACCTCCGTTCCTAGACGATGTTGTTTTTAAATTGTATATTGATGTAGTATCTGAACCAGTTATTTGAAAGGTGTATCCTTGTGATGAACTAAAGGATGCAGATGGGTGTGATGAAAAAACTATATTGCTACTTGTTGCAGCAACTCTACTTTCAGGATTTGTAAATACAACCTTATAGAATTTTTTACGTGGTGCATGTGCACTGGCAGTAAATGAAAAGAATTTCCCTCCTAGAGAACCATACCCTGAATTTTTAGAACTACTATTATGATTTGGTATTATTCTTGTTTGATGCTGACTTCCAGTTCTTGCCCAATACAATCCAATGGATGAATCTGGTCCAAGTATGGCACCACTTGCACTAAAGTATACATAACTTGATGTACCATCGGTTGGTGTATGGAAGTCATTAGTATTTGCCGACATTGACAATTCATATAGTGAAGACGTTGCAGCAAATGATGCAGATACACCTATTGACCCTGCTGGAAAAAAATATATTCTTCCAGTAGTTGGGCCTCCACCTCCATCAAGAAAAAATATATCATTGGGTAAAGGTAAATTTCTGGTATAGTTTGGCATTATTAGTCTCCTTAATATCTATAAATATTTTTTGGCGTTGGGGTTTTTATAGTTATTCTCTCTAGCAAATTTACCACTGCCTTGTTGACATTTCTATATCTACAATTTTCAGGTACTTCTATATCAATCATTTTATATGTATGAATCCAATTAGGATTTTCAGCAATTAATTTTTGATAGTTATATGTGTTTGGCCAATTAAAATCTGCAACAAAAAACGTAAGCTTGCTACCAATTTTACTATGAAAGTGAAACCATAAGTCAACAAAGATATATGTCCAGTACTCAATTAGTTTTGCATCAGCATGATTTTTTATGCCACCAGTTTCTGTCACATCAAAAAATGTTTCATCATATACCTGTCTAGGAAGCTTATGCATAACATCCTGCCATCTACCTTTAATTAGATCTACGTTGTTTTTATTACTTGCCCATAATTTGGCACGTTCAAATACATCATCTTCCAACTCTATTATTGTGTGTGACTTAGGGTTGTATCTTTGTATTGCATCAGCTGACATTCCTAAACCAAATCCTAATTCAAGTACATGACCTTTAGGTTGCAGCATATCCACTTCAGCATCCATTAAAGGTCTTTCCCATTCCATCATTGTTTGGTCATTGTGTTTGTCTAGGAGTATTTCCTGGTTATTTATATCTTTATCAAATTTCATCAATTATCTTTCCAAATTCTATATCTATTTTATTATAGTCAACATAAAGGTACCCATTCCTATCCATAGTGGTTGCATCAGTACGATTATGTTTAATAAGATCTTGTGCAATTGTTCCCCTATATCTTCCTGGCGTTGCCAGTTTACTTATATAGTTCCATTCATAAATTGGTAATCCTGATGGAGAATGGCCAACCATTTCAATATCAGCCTTCCATCTTTTGTCTGACCTTGCATTATAGAAGGTACCTGGATCGTTTGCTGGACCAGGAGGAGGGGCCGGTGGTGGAGGAGGCGGAGTAGGGGGTGGAGGCTGTACTTGAAATTGTGGTGTAGGTGGAGCAGTTGTAACAGGTGGTGGAGTATATACATAGTGATTGTAGTCAAACCATTCAGATGCAGCATAGCTATTTCCATCTGGATGGGGACCATAGTTTGTTCTGATATATTCATTAGGTGTAAACTCAGTACCATCAACCATTTTCTTCATACTTAATTGATCTTCATCACCAGCCGTGTGTGCAATCAAATTACTTTGCCAGCTATTTCTTTTCAATTCCCTACCTATGCCTTCAAAACTCAATCCTGGAGTACTATCTGCTGGGTCGGATTTAGTTGAACCAGCAAAACTTGTGTTTGGGTTTCCGTATGGATCACTAACACATGCATCTGCCGTTGCAGGTACATCCTTTCTATATTCTATTTTTGATATTAGTTTCATTTGCTTTCCAGTTCAGTTATTCTTTTTGTCAATAGGTCTATTTGTTTTTGTTGACTTTTTATACCTTCAACAAGTAAAGGAATCATTTTTTCATATCTTACAGTTAAGTATTCATTTTCTCTTTGCTGTACTAGATTAGGTAACACATCTTGCACTTCTTGAGCAATAAATCCCATATCACTCATATCTTTACCTAGATAATCGTTTGCCCACTCAGGTGCAGTTTCTTTTTTCCAGTTAAATGTTACACCTCTAAGTTTTCCAATAATATTAAGTGGTTCATCTATAGTGACAATGTTTTCCTTCATTCTCTTGTCTGAACTATGAAATGCAACGATATCTGCACCACTTCTTATTTCTCCTGAATTGTATAGAATACCACCTGCTCCATAAAATGAAAATCCTCCACCTGAATTTGTACCTATTGCAACTATACCTGCAGTTATTGTTTTTATGGCATCTGTTTGACATCCAGTTATATTACACTCGGCAACAATTCCAGCCATGAATGGAAGGTTTTGTGTTACAATTGAGCAAGTATTTCCTTGCACCTGGGTTTTTGATACCTTACCAGTAATACCAGGCGCAGACGTGCTTGTCCACCAGTTTGGTACCGATGTTCCAGAATTTGATATTCCAAAAAATCCACCGCACCTGTTTTCTCCCATATCAGCTTCTGTTTTGACAAATAGTGGAGCTCCTAATCCTTCATCACCAAAATCACTAAGATTGATTATTCTAATTACACCCTCTTTTATTTCAATACCTGGATGTGTACTTAAAAGGTTATCATCAATTGTACAAACTGCATTATCTATACCGTCTTTAAAAAACTTTATGTTATTGTCTGCACCACCTATTTCTATTCTTTTTCCTGAATCATTTGTTTGAAACTTAGATGTTGTACCATTACCAGTGAGTGTAGTTGACCCTATTTGAAACCCAGCTATTTGTGCAGTACCAGCATTGGCGTCGAGTTTAAACTTTGTAGAGCCATCTGAACGCATATGAAATATACCACTATTTAGATCAAGGCTAGTTCCCCTATTGCCGGACGCACCAGTCCAGTTTGTTGACTCTATTTTTCCAGTTTTAATCATATCACCTGATATTGAAGTTGAAGACACTGTAGGTGAAGCATTTACACCAAAGAATCTCCAGAGAACTGCATCCTGTCCAAATGTATTTTCTGAAGTCTTGAATACTCGAATAATAGGTCTAAGACTTGGTGACAATGTTCCAGAGGTTTCAAAAGATGCAAACGGAGAAGTCATATCGCCATTTTTATATATTTCATATATTGCACCACCTCCACTGTCTGGATGTTTTAGTGTTATTTTTGCTATAAAGGATGTTCCATTTGAAAAATCACCATCGTTTGGCCAAGCCTGATTTTCATTTAGTGCAAACATTTGTTGTTCATTTGTGGTTGATTCATTCTCAACTTCAGACAGGTCAGAATCTGTATTGCTAGAAACAAACCCTGAAAATTCATGAGGTTGTCCATCACTAAAGGCTGTACTATTGAAGTCCCTGGATTCAACTCTAAACAGTGACGAGTATTTCATATGAATACTTTCCTCAAGAGCCAAGTTTGTTTGGTTTGCTTCAGGACCATCTATTGTGGTAGTATCATTATCTAGTGCAACATCGTCTATCCATCCAAATGCTATTGAAGGATCATTTCCTGAAACTATAAATTCAGCCTGTAGTGTTGGCGTATTTGCCCTTTGAAATGATTGTGAAAAATGAAGATATGAACTTTGGAAACCATTGTCAGAACCAAAGACATGCTCACCATCACCGTCAAGTTCCCCTCTATAAAATATCATTCCAGGCTGGTGATGAAGGGTGGCAATGTTTTCTTGTGTATGAGGAGTTGTATCTTGTCCACCTTGATTTGCTTTTCCACTTGCACTTATTGCCATGAATTGTAGTTTACTTCCAGTTACCCATGAGTCCCCTAGCGTTGGATTAGGTCCTGTCCTAATAAACGAATCACTAATACTTCCACCACCAGTATCCCCTACACCTAGAGCACTACCAACAGAAGAAGGATTTGATATTGTTAAGTTTCCAACTATTGATAGTGTTGTTCCATCCCAGACCAGTTTATCTCCTAATCTAAATGAACCATCGGCTGGATTTAAATGAAAGGTTGATGAACTTATTTCTATCTGTCCATTTGAACCTGATATAAATTGATATGAAACACCTTCTGACTTTGATCCACTACTTCCAATAAGAAATTTATCAGTTCTAATTTCAAGACCTGCATGTTTTTCAGGAGATGTTCTAAATTTAAAAAAACTTCCTGTATGTTGAAATAGTTCTAGGCCGACACCGGAATATTCATCAACATTGTTTCCAGGAAGTACAGAACCACTAAACATCATGAATCCTGGTTCACCAAAGGCAAGACCTCCATATCCAATTGATCTTATATATGCTTCACTCTTATCACCTCTAATTTGTATACCATCGCCTGATGCATTTCCAACAAATAATGATCCAGAAACTATAGATCCCGAAGTACTTCCTAATAATTCAACAGCCAATGGATCTGCCAGTATTGTTGATGTCCAAAATATATTGTTTTGTTGTGGAAATGATACATCATAAGTACCAAACTTTGCCGTTCCTAAAAGTCTTATTGTTATCGACTCGGCAGCCGTTTCTTCTGTTACAAATACTTCAATTATTTTTTGGCCTGCGTTATCAGGATCATCTTTAACATCAGATACTAAAGTGGTGCCATTACTTGATACAAACTCAAAATCTACAGGTGTACCAAATTGTAAACCATTGACATTTGGAGTTAATTTAACAATATTAGATCCTAATTTAAAAAATCCTGGTAGTTCAGTTAAATTAAAATAATCGTGAGAAAACTCAGATGTATCCTGAAATAATATTGTAGGCGATAAATGTAAGTTTCTAGAGTTTGCCATATACCATTACCATTAATTCTATATATAATTATACTAGTATAAATATAAAAGAATCTAATAACAAATGCGGCTAAATTCATTAGATGTGTCAATTTCTATAGAGTCATCCATGATATCTTTCATAACATCAATATGACTTATAACCATCATAAAATCAAATTGAGTTTTAAGATAGTCAAATAGGTTTGACATTGAATTTATATTTTGAGAATCAAGGTTTCCAAATCCTTCATCTATTGCTAAGAAATTAGGTCTTGGCAGATTTGAAATGTTTACTAGTGCAACTCTTATAGCCAATGAAGATATAAACTTTTCCATACCACTTGTAAGTTCCAATGACCAAAAGTCGTCATTTGTATATGATATGTATGTATTTATTTTTTTGCCATCAACGTTAAACAATATTTTAAAATCAACTATTTGTGAAAGAATATTATTTACTTCATCTTCTATATATGGAAGAACAGCTGAAATTAATTCATATGGAATACCGTCCCTTTCAATAGCATTAAGGTAATATTCGTATGCCTTATATCTTTTTTCCAGCTCTTCAGCTTCTTTAATAGAGGTTTTTATTGTAAGTATTTTATTTTCATAAACTTTAATATCACTGTACATATCCTGTGAATTAACGGTACTTTTTCTAAGCTCAAGATTTAGTTCATTTATAGATTCTTTTATATCATCTATTTTTTTCTGAACTCTTTGATTACTCTTTATTGCCGATTCATTATTATAGTATTTATCTATTAAATCATTTACTTTAGTTAAATCATGTTTATTGTTTGCAATAAGAGTTTCATTTTTAGATGTTTTAATTCTTATTTCACTTTCATACTGTTTTATTGTTTGAAGCTCTGATTTATATGAAGTCAGATTATCATAATCAATTAGTGAAGGTTTTAGTTTTTCCAATGTAGAATCCAATTGATTTATTTTCTCAATGTTTTTCTTTGCAAGAACTTTATCCCCATTTAATGAATTTTCTATTTTTGTAGAACTTTGTACAAATGGTGTATTTTTACAAAAATCACAATTAGGATCAAACTGACCAATCGCTGAAAGCTTTTCCAATTTATTTTTAACAATGATTTTTAATTTATCTAACTCATTTGTAATTTTTGTTTTTTCAACCATAGTTGAATCATATAACATTTTATTGGATGTTACTTCATTTTCATCTAAATCAGCTAGCTTTTTGTTTATATCTTGAAGTTTAACTTTATTTTCAACAGTATACTTTTCATACTTATTTAATTTTGATTGAAGAAACTCAATTGTGTCTTTAATATTTTTTCTTTTTGATATTAATTCACTTATGGAATATTTTAAATTAAATGTTGTTATTAATTTACTACTATGTTCCAATTGTTTGTCATTTAATTTTTTTAAAGTTGTTTTTATTTTATTATTTTTAGATTCAACTTCACTATACTTTTCTTTAAAGCTCTTAAGAGAATTTTCATATTCTATTAGCTGTGATTCAAAATCTGTATCACGGAATTGTTTTAGTACAGCTGCCACATCACTAATTTCATCAGTTGCTAATTGGTATAATTCTTCAAATACAGTTATATCTAAAAACTGTGCAAGTAAATCTTTTTTCTCAGATTGAGTTTTATCAATAAATCCAGTATTGTTATTTTGAACCGATAGTGCAGTTAATGTAAAGTCTTCATATGCACCTAAATATCCCTGAATGTTTTTATTAGTATCCTTTCGTTGTTCACCATTGAGACTAACCTTTTCACCACTTTCATCAATCATCCAAAAATCAGTATCAACTCGTACGCCTCCACTTTTAAATCTTTTCCCATGTCTTTCAATAAAATAATCTATACCGTCAATTTCAAAATTTAATTTACAGTGAAAAGTTTTCTTTTTGTTATTCATTACATCCATACCATGACGTGATCTACTACACCTATCAAATACACAAAACGATAATGCATCAAATAGTGCAGACTTACCAGAATGATTTGGTGCAAATAGACCTATAGATCCTGATAAGTTTTCAAAATCCATTGTATTACCTTCACCGTAACTAAACATATTTGAGAATTCAAATTTCTTAGGTTTCCAATGTATATGTCTACCTATGTCAATATCATTTAATATTTTATTAAGTTCACTATTAATAACCTTTATCCTGGATATCATGTCTTCATCAAGTGTAAATCTTCTAACTAAGTAATCCTCTAAAAGTTGATTTTGATATTCAGCACTTCTTACATCCCTTGTTATTTCTATCCCAGTTATTTCATCACCCTTTTGGCTCAATATGTTGTCCTGTCTAATTATTGTTACATCCTGAATTTTATATTTCTTTTTAATGTCAACTATAATATTTTTTATATCAGCCGCCGTTGTATTTTCAGTCCTAAGTCTTAACCTAGGTTTTTTTGGAATCTTATTTAGGTTTAATGGTTTACCATCTTTTACATCAATAGTGTAATATCCAAAGTCATTTTCTATTTCAAAAAATTCTGACTTTTTTGTTTTAACGTCCCATAACATATAGCCATGATTTTCAAATGTTTCTCCAAAGTTTTGTTGTATTAAGGATCCAACATAACATATTGTTTTTTCATCATTTAAAAATTGCTTTTTATGAATATCCCCAAGAAGTACTAAATCATATCCATCAAACATTTTTGTTGTCATATGAGGATTATCTACAACATATCCAATATCAGTTTGTGATTTATTTACAGGTCCATGATATAGTGCTATGTTATACCCCTTTGGTAGATCTTTTTTTGTTAAGTAGTTTTTAGGATCATCAAAAACTGACATTACAATATAATTTATTCCAGCTATTGTATATATTCCTGAATCCTTTAAGTAATGTAAGTTTGGATTGTTTAAGTTATCAACAATTGGAGAAAGAGAATCTAGTCTGCTAGGATTATTTAGGTTAGCATCATGATTACCAGTTATAACAATTGTAGGTCTAATTTTTGCAAGAGTGTTAAAAAAATCACTAACCATTTGTATAAGTTCTGGACTTATATCAGTTTTTGTATGTACTATGTCTCCACCAACATATATGACAGTTTCCTTTGGAGTTTTTCTGGCTTCTTTATATAGTTTTCTAAAAACTTGTTTATATTCTTTATGACGTTTGTAGTTTCTTATATGGATGTCTGCAACATGCAATATTTTCTCAGTAGAATTAAATCCTACATCAATAATTGTATTCAATATAAAACTCCTAGTTATACTTTTTTATGATTCGTTTTACAGTAGACATTCTAACATCGTTAAATATTAAATCCCATGCAAAAGGTTTTCCTTTTTTCATATATGTACATGATGCATTTTCTATTTTTAAAACTGTACATAATTCATTTTTCATTTTTTCGTTATTTGTGTATACTTTATGACTGCCGGACACATATGGCCAAATTTCAATTTCTAACATAATAATTTAAACTCCATTATTTTTAATAAGTTTAGTGGATTGGAATCACTAATTAATCGTTGTATATTTTTAAATCCTAATTCACTAGGGTCTTTTTCAGGTAAATCTATAAAATGAACATCTATACCATTTGACATTAAATACTCTGATATTTTGAGTGATCCTTTTAATGCATCCCTGTCTAGTGCTATGTTTACTTTTGAAACCTGTTTTTGTACTATTTTTATTTTTAGTTTATCAGACATTAATTTTCCAAATAATGGAATGGCATTTCTTCTAACTGCAATTGCATCAAATGCACCTTCAACTAAAGTAATAGGTTCATCCCAGTTTATATGTAAATCAAATCCAATAATATCCTTTGATACTGAAGGGTTTTTATGTTTATAGTTTGTTTCATAATAACTTCTGCCAGTAAAAAAGTTTAGTTTACCATTGCAGTCATAACTTGGAATAATTATCATTCCACGATATGGACCACTTTCACAATACCCAATACTATACTTAAAAATATCCTGTGGCGTTATTCCTCTTTTAATAAGATAATATATTGCATTTTTATATTCAGGACTTTTAGTGTTGGCGTCTTTAAATGCAATGTATTCAATAGGTAAATTCAATTCATCTGAATATTTTTTGTTGATATTAAAGTCAAGCCTATCGCCTAATAGATTTGAAAGTTTTTTAAAATACTCATAAGGCGCAGAAAGTTTTTTAAATAGTGATATAATCTTTCTTCCTTTAACACCACAAACCCAGCATTGCCAAAATTGACTAGATATGTTTACTTGTAATTTTTTCTTATGGTGATTACAAAAAGGACAATGATATGATACTTCATTGTTTTTTAATTCATATCCTTTTCCAAGTAATGAATTCAATAACTTAATTATTGCATAATTGTTCATGTATTAAATATAACAAAAATAATTGACAAAATAAACTATTTAAGCCAAGATTTTGGAATTTCTTTTTCTGCCCAAACTATTCCATGTTTATCACAAAAATCTGCATATGTTGTTTTACTACCTTTTCTAATTTTTCCTTTTGCACTTTGAAAAACAATTCTAATATCTAGGTCTGGGTGTTGCTTTTTTATTAAGAGGTGTTTTTTACGGTCTTCCAATACCCACCTTCCTTTTGTTTCTACAAGTATTCCATTTGGTAATGTAAAATCAATTGTATATGTATGATTGGTTTGAGGTTTTATATAATCTATAACCGTTGTTTCGTATTCAAATTTAGTTTTTGATTCTGTTAATTGATCTGCAACCTTGTGTTCAAATCCACTTCTATAACCATGTTTAATTGCGTTCTGACGAACTTTGGATTTACTTCTCCATGCCATAAACTAATTCCTTATTTGTCTATTTTTATTTGAAATGATATATCATAATTGTCCGGTTTTCTAATTGGCTTTGGTAATTTACCAACTGCTAATAACTCATTAAAATTATTATATAGTCCAACTGTTGTAATAAAAGGTTGAAACTGACTGTGAGTTGCCATTCCTCTAACCTTTGTTAGTCCTGATGATTGTTGCCTATCACTAGTTAAAGATATTTTATCATAGTATGCATGTTTATCCGCAACACCTTCAGCCGCAAATTTAATCATTGTGGGATTGTTTGTTGAACCAGACCATGCAATCTCAACATCATTTTGTGATTCAGTATATATTTCACTCCATTGGTCACCGTTTACACCTTCAGATGTTTTGAAAACACGACCATTTACAGTTCCTTGTACATAATTGAATTTTAAATTATATAGTACACCAGTCTCTTCTTTATATTTGATAAATGCAAATTTATTTGATGTTCCTCGAGATATTACTTTTAAAAAATTACTTGCACTAGCAGCTATATGTTCTACAGCTAATGTGGCTCCACCTCCACCATGTATTGTTTGATCTATTGACGAGCTAGCACCTGACTGTAAAGTGTTAGGCTGATATCGTATTGACCTATTAAAGTTTAGATCTATTCTTTCACCTCCAGGGAATCCTGCAGCAACCACTGTTCTAATAAATGAATCCCTTGTTAAAATGCTGGGGTTTAGCGACATATTATATTCACGTTCAGTTGCCCTACATGTATACTCAAAATTGTGTACGTCATGTGTTGCCCTAAACTTTAATTCATAGTCATCCAAAAGGTCTTGATTTGAATGTGAGTTTGAAGTAATAACGGCAAGGCCTCTTTCATAAAAAATATCACCAACTTGTACAACATTGTTATGAGAAGAACTTACCAATGCACCTTTTCCATCATCAGTTACTATGTGTTTTCCATCAGATACCAATTCAAATGTTCCTCTTTGAATTTCAGTACCAAATATATTTCTAGGTATTGATAGAATTGCAACATCTGTATGAAGTTGAGATGGAATGTATGCACCAGGAGCTGGTGAGTACTGATTATTTTGTCCAGTTGAATTGGGATCAACCTGTTTTCTTGGTTCTGATTGTCCAGGTAATGGTCTTGCAATATTTCTTATTCTAGTTGTTCTTTCAAACAATGGAGGAGCTCCACCAATATCATTTAATCTTTGTCGGTTGTTATCACTAGCTGCATATGGGTCTATTCTAAATTTATCATAACATAGATGATTTATTGAATTCCATAATAGTCTTTTGAATACCCCATTAGATGTACCTCCATCCCTAAATTTTGAATCATGGATTGATCCACTTTGTCCCTTATATGTCAATATACCAAATGATGATGATGCCTTAGAGCTCAGTATATTCCACTCTTTATTGGTCTCAATTGATTGATAAGACCTATCATCTGGATGTATTTCTTTAAATATTTTATTTGACATATTAGTAATCCAATTTTAGTCTAATTAAAACTTCACGGTCAAAACTCTTTTTTAAAGGCTTACTTAGTTTTCCTACAGCCAATAATTCGTTATACTCATTGTATAGACCTATAGTTGTAATATAGACAATAGGATTACCTACCATTGTTGTTTCTGGTGTTGAACCAAGAGAATGTCTTAATGTATCAGTTGCATTACTTCCGGTTGTAAACGATGGATTGTTACTAAAATTAAATTCTCCATTATTTGCCCTACAATAATAAAAGTTGCTAAGTACTTCTTCTCTAGAGTTGCACCTAAAAAAGTTTCCATCTCTTAGGTGGTTAAAAAAGTGAGTTGTCATTCCATATTCTTTATTATCAACTACGTCATTCATTTGAGTACCATGAAAAAAGTTTGCTGAACATGATAAATTTAAACCTTTAGTATCAAAAACTAAAAGTCCTAAATCAGGATATGCAAATCCAAATGCAGAATTTTCATGGTTGGCATTTATAGGATCATTTAAATTATTCTCAACCGAACCTGATCTTATAGGAAACTGTCTTA
>CEQR01110885.1_pt1 | contig 13977 bp, 21 predicted proteins | sample 530901 | NCBI WGS metagenome assembly CEQR01 (sample SAMEA2621085, study PRJEB7988) | marine metagenome | isolation source: saline water (ENVO:00002010), including | reverse complement strand
CTGTTGGCACAGGCCGACCAAGCCGCCCCTGCGCCTGCTAGCACCGTAGCGCCGCCGCAAGAAGAGCAGCGCCCAGGCCAGCAGCAACTTACCGATGCCCAACGCCAAGTGATGGGTGCCCGCGTCGCGTTCGTTCGCGAGATCGAACGCATGAGCAAGATGGTCAGCCAGCAGCGCGCTATCGAAACGTTAGTCGCTCACGCCCAAGCAGACGATCTAACGCCTTACCTCAAACAGCGGGTAGTGCTGGCCAACGACCGTAAAACGGATACCCGCACCCTTAGCGAGCGCACCCTCAAGCGCTGGATCGCTGACTTCCGCAAATACGGCGAACGCGGCCTTGCCCCCAAACGCCGCAAGGCTGATATGAGCATGCCGCCGTGGGCTGGTGACTTTCTCAAGCGCTACCAGAAGCCGCAAAAGCCCAGCGTAGAAGCGGCCTACCAGCTGCTGGTCGAGCAGACCGAGCCGCCGCACCCTTCTATCCATCAGGTGCGCCGCTGGCTTGCCAAGCTGTCACCGGAAGCGCGTGAGCGTGGCCGCATGGGTGCCCACGAACTGAAAGCCCTACAGCCCTTCAAGCGCCGCACCAGCGACGCGCTACTGCCCAACGATGTGTGGGTAGCGGATGGCCACACCTTCGATGCCGAAGTGATCAACCCACTCACCGGCCAAGCCTTCCGGCCCGAGATCACGCTGATCATCGATTGGGGCACCCGCCGCATCGTCGGCTTTGCCCTCAACCTAGCGGAGTCCACCGTGGCCACGCTGGATGCACTGCGCGATGCCGTGAGCCGCGTAGGCATGTTCAACCTGTTCTATGTCGATAACGGTTCAGGCTTTGACAACGCCACTGTTTACGAAGTGGTCGACCGCCTGGGGGGCAGCATTACCCACTCACTGCCCTACAACTCCCAGGCACGCGGCGTCATTGAACGCGCCCACCAAACCATCCTGGTGAAACTGGCTAAAGAGATGCCCAGCTTTATTGGCGCAGATATGGATAAAGAAGCCGCCACCAAAGCCCACAAGTTAAGCCGCCGCGATATTAAACAAGGGTTAAAGCCCGCGTTTATTCCCACGTTTCAAGAGTTCTTCGAGCGCTTGAACGACGCCCTGGATGTTTATAACCACCGGCCCCACAAAGGGCTGCCCAAAGTGCGCGACTTAGACAGCGGCAAGCTACGCCACCAAAGCCCCATGGAAGCCTGGAAAAGTGCCGAGGCCGAAGGCTTCGAAGCGCTCACCGCACCCAGTGATGTGGTCGCCTCGCTTATGCGCCCACAAGAAGTGCGCAAAACCAACCGTGGAGAAGTGCGCATCAATGGCGGCGTCTACTTCATGGACGCCCTGCGCGACTTCCACGGCGAAGAGATCCGTGTGGCCTGGGATTACCGCGACACCGGCTGCGTCGGCATCTTCACCCTAGAAGGTGAATACCTCGGCGATGCTCAGTTGGATGGCAACGCCACCCCCGCGATGCCCGCCAGCATGATCGAACGCGCCGCCGAAAAACGCGAAAAAGGCCAACTCAACCGTTTGGTGCAAAAAGCCAAGGTGGTCACCGGTAGCGATGTGGAGTTCAGAACGATTACCCCCGCCGCCCGCCAATCAGACGAAAAGCAGGCTGCCCAAGGCCGCGCCTACGCCAAGCGGCTGGCCGATCAAGGCACACGCTTTCAGATACCCCACAACAAGATGGAGCGCTATCGGCTCTGGAAGAAGCTGGATGGACAACTACAGCAAGGAGAAGAAGTACCCGCCGCCGCCCGCGAATGGCACGAGCGTTACCAGCACCACAGTGATTTAAAAGCCATCGCCAAAGTGATGGATACCGAAATGGATGCAGGTGGGCGGCAACCCACCCGCACCCGACGGGCCGTCTGAACCACGGCCCATGACACCCGCAGCAATTAAGGAACTGATATGAGCGTCAACACCATTGTACCACTCACTAACGTTGGCCTACTGGCCGCCGCTGTCGAAAGCGCCGCCAACCGCCCACCAGAACTACCTGGCTTGGTGGTCATGTACGGCCCCAGCGGCTACGGCAAAAGCCTGGCAGCCGCCTATGCCGCCAACCTGCACCGCGCCTACTACGTCGAGTGCCGCGAGAGCTGGACGAAAAAAGCGTTCGTGATCGCCATCCTGCGCGAGATGGGCATCATCCCCATGAAGACGCTCAGCGAGATGGTCGACCAGATCGCCGAGCAGCTCTCCCGCTCTGGCCGCCCGCTGATCATCGATGACGTTCAGTACGTCATCGACAAAGCCGCCGCCAACGTTCTCACCGACATCTATAACGCCAGCCAAGGCACCCTGATTCTGATCGGTGAAGAGCGCGTGCCTGCCTCCATGGCTCGCCTAGAACGCCTGCACAACCGCGTACTGGAATGGGTGCCCGCCCAAGCCGCCAGCCTGGACGACGTGTGTGCCCTGGCCGCCAAAAGCTACCCCGACATCATCATCGAAGACGACCTGCTGGACGCCATCAACCACCGTGTTAAAGGCTGCCTGCGCCGTGTGGCGGTGAACCTCTACCAGATCCACTCCGAAGCCAGCGCTCAAGGCTGGAAGACAGTGGGCCTAAGCGAGTGGAGCGAGCAAGACATCCACACCGGCCAACCACCGGCGCGGAGGGGCTGAGCATGTCGTCCAAGAACGTCGCAAAGCGTAAAACGCTATCCGCACTGGCGGGAGATGTCACCCCTCGCCAGCTTATCTGGGACGCCATTCGTCACCAGCATTTAGACGATGGCATCATCACCATGCAGGGCATCCGTATTGCCCTCAAACGTCACCCGGAACTCAGCGAGAGCCGCATCAGCGACTATCTCCGGGCGTTGATCGCAGGCGGCTTCCTGGTGCGCCGCAACCCCGACGCACCACCCGCCACCACGGCCATCTACTTCCTGCAGCGCGATGTCGGTGTGGAAGCCCCCCGCGTGCGCCGGGATGGCACGCTGCCACCGCCCCCAGGGCGCGAACAGCTCTGGCGCACGCTCAAAATCATTGGTGCGTTTACCGGCCAAGAGCTAGCCGATGCCGCCAGCACGCCTCAAGTGCCGGTCGCCAAAGCCACGGCAGATGAGTACATCAAGATGCTCTCTCGGGCTGGATACCTGCAAACCGTGGTGGAACCCTCCCCTGGCGTGCCAGGGCGCTATCGCCTGGTGCCCAGCCACTGGACCGGCCCCATGGCCCCCATGATTCGGCGCACCAAAGAACTCTACGACCCCAACACTGGCGCCGTGGTGTACCGCCGCGTCACCAAAACCGAAGGGGGCGAGCCATGAACGCCATTCGCCGCACCCGCGCCGTGGATATCTCCAACTGGGGCGAAGCGCCGCCCCGCTGGATTGTGCTGCTCGCCAACGAAGTGCGCGCCACCAATCGCAAGATGGCCGGTGATCGCATCGGCGTCTCGCGCAGCGCGGTCTCTTTGGCACTGGCCAACCGCTACCCCAGCCCTTCTACCAACAGCATCGAAAAGAAGGTGCTGGCAGCGCTGGATGGCCTGAACTGCCCCGCACAGCAACGCACCATCAGCGTAGAACAGTGCCGCGAGTACCGCTCGCGCCCAGCGCCCACCCACAACCCCATGGCCATGCGCCTATGGCGCAGCTGCCAAACCTGCCCGAACAACCCCGACCGCCAGCAGGGAGAAGACCAATGACCCTCAAAGCCACCTGCCCCGAATGCGGCATGAGCGGCGACATGGCCGCGTTCGTCACCCAAGGCGAACACAACCAGGCACTGGCCGCCGCGCTGGAAATGCCCGCCTTACTGAGCAGCCGCATCGTGCGCTACCTCGGCCTGTTCCGGCCCAAATCACGGGCATTGGCCAGCGCCAAAAGCGCCCGCCTGCTGGGCGAGCTGAAAGACGTCATCACCAGTGAAGTGATCGAACGTAAAGGCATCACCCGCCAAGCCCCGCTCAAGGTCTGGGTGATGGCGCTTGACCAGCTGCTAGAGCGCCCGCCCAGCAACCTACCGCTCACCGGCCACGGCTACCTCTATGAGGTAGTGGCCAGCTGCGCTGATCGCCACGCCGGTGAGGTGGAAAGGCAGCGCGAAGAGCAGGCGCGTAACGGTTTTCAAAAGAGCAGTGTCAAACAGCCTGCAAACCGTGCCGCTGTTGCCACCCTGCGAGAGCGCTCCACCGATGACGTACTTGCCGAACACGAACGGTTAGCCCAGCGCAAAGCGCACGTTACCCAGCAGCGCCCGCCGCAACACGACAAAGCCGCTGAAAAAGCCAATGCCCCCAAACGCCTGAGCGACCTACTGAAAGGGGCAGCCAGTCAGGGAGAACAGCCATGAGAACGTACAGCGATGCCCACATCGAGCATTACGCCGACCGCTTCATCGCCCTGCGCATCGCCCGCCACGGCGTGGATCTCGCGCAGTACCTGATCAACCCCACCCAGTTTGAGCGCCTGGCCTTAGAACCAGAGCCGTTGCTGCCCAAGCAGCAACGGGCCGTGCTGCGCATCTGGCAGCGCTGGGACACCGGCCTAGCCGAGCAGGCAGCAGCTTCTGAAGCCCCCGAAGAAAAGCCGTTCGAGCTGCCCGGTGAATACGCCGTGTGGGAGGAGTTCCTGCTGGGCATCGGCAACAACAAGGCCATACGCCAGCGCAACGGTGCCTATGTCGAGCCGATGCACCACCACCGCCACAACCCCCGTAACCGCAGCGCCAACTTTGCCCGTAAAGGAGCCTAATCATGAGCATCGCCACCACTGAGACTCAACAAGTACCCGAAGGCTTCCGCATGGACGCCAAGGGCCGCTTGATACCCGAAGAGCAAATTAAAGAGATCGACAAGCTGCGCGATGAACTCGTGCTCTCGATCGTCGACCGCGCCTGTGAGCTGCGCGACCAGCTACGCGACTTCAAAAGCGATGTGTTTAGCGAAATCGCCGCGCTCATCGAGACCTCCGCCCAGGAGTACGACGTTCAGATCGGCGGCAAGAAAGGCAACGTGCAGCTCGTTTCCTTCTGTGGCCGCTACAAGGTGCAGCGTGCCATCTCCGAAACCATCACCTTTGATGAGCGCTTACAGGCTGCAAAGGGCTTGATTGAAGACTGCCTGCGCGACTGGACGACGGACGCCCGCCCCGAGGTGGCCACCATCGTGCAAGACGCCTTCCGCGTCGACCAAGCGGGCAACATCCGCACCGGCCAAGTGCTGGGCCTACGCCGCCTGAACATTCAGGACAAGCGCTGGCTGAAAGCCATGGATGCTATCTCTGACGCGGTGCAAGTGACAGGCTCCAAGAGCTACATCCGCATCTATGAGCGCGTCGGCAGCACCGACCAATACCAGCCCATCAGCCTGAACATTGCGGAGGTGTAACCCATGCCCAGCAAATGCGCCTATTTCTACCAACTCCAGGAGCGCGGCATCAGTGCCGCGCAGGCCAAACGGTGGCTCAAGAAGAACCCGATACCACGCCAATGGAAGCACTCAGCATGGCGCTGGGCCGCTGAGAACATGACCGATGAGGTGACCCCATGAGCACCGTCTTGAATGCGTCCTCGATCCGCGTCAGGGCCGCCATGGGCGGATACGTCGCCACCCTGCGCGGCAAGCGTGCCACCGGCACCACGCATCGCGAAGCGGCGCTGACCGTCGCACGCCAAGTGTACGGCCCCAAGGTCAACGTACGCAGCGACTACCTGCGCGATGCAGATCCACTGGCGGGCATCCAGTACCGCTACCACATCACCCACCAGCGAGGTGTGGCATGAGCGAGCCAACCAAAACCAGCACCAAGGCCATGATCACGATTGAGCCCAACGAAGCTGGCGGTTTCACGGTATACGCCGGATTCAATGGTGATAAAGCCGAATCACCTCAAATGAAAAAGGCTGGCGATTTAGCCCTGCTGGGAATGCTGGCCATCGCCAAAGCGCTGGAGCTGCAAGACGCCCAAGCAGCCACCCAAACAACCATCCACTAAGCGAAACGCCCTGCCAATAGCGGGGCGTCTGCTGGGCGTGGTGGCCCGGCACTGATGAGCAGCCCGGAGGCAACGTATGGCAAGGGGAAAACGATCACAGATCACGATGACCGACATCGGACCAGAGAAGCTATGCACGAAATGCGGCGAGTGGTGGCCGGACGATAGCGAGTTTTACTACCTGACCAATGGCTTAACCATCCAGCCATGCAAGGCCTGCTATGAGCAACTGCCATCCGTGATCCGCAAGCGGGCAAAGCAACGTAAACCCGAAAGCGCCGAGAGGTGGTTGCATGAGCATTAAAATCAGCAAAGGCAAGCTGGCCCAAATCCACATCGCCAAGGCCCAGCTGGGCCTGACCGATGAGGACTACCGCGCAATCCTCGCCCGCACGGCGGGCGTGAGCAGTGCCAAAGAACTCACCAATCGCACGGTCGGCGGCGTGATGCACGAGTTTCGCCGCCTCGGTTTTGAACCCAAGCCCGCCAAAAAAGCGGGCCGGAAGGCACCACGCCCGCCGCGCTCACGCCAGAATGTGATGAGCAAGATCGAAGCCATGCTCACCCACGCAGAGCGCCCATGGGCCTACGCCGACAGCATGGCAAAGCGGATGTTCAACGTTGAGCGGGTGGACTGGCTGGACGATGACCAGCTACACCGCCTGATGACCGGGCTCATCATCGACGCCAAGCGGCAAGGACGGTACCCCAATGACCTCAAATGACGATAACCTCGATTTTGGGTTCGATGAGATTCCCAAAGATGTCCTGGAGCGCCTGCCAGACCCAGAGCTGGCCCGCCACTGGCCTCAGTCGCTGGTCGACATGCTGCAGGTGATCGAGGCCGAGTATGTCGAAATAGGGTTGGCGCCGCGCATCGCTCAACGCCTGGCGTTTTCAACCCTAAGAATTCTGGCGTATTACCACGGCGGGCAGGTATTCTATTTAGCCAAAGGGGATCAGCTCGACCGAGCGCTGCGCGACCACCAAATATGGTGCGAGTTTAACGGCAGCAACCACGCCGAGCTGGCACGGCGCTACGATAGAAACGTCATGCAGATCTACAAGATCCTGGCCGAGCAGCGGGCACTGCACCGCAACCGCATCCAGCCTGGGCTGTTTTAAGGGAGAGAGGGAGCTATGAAGATTCTTGCAGGGATAACACTCATCGCTGCTGTAATGCTGTCGGGCTGCGAGTCGCAAGAAGTAAAGCAGGCAAAAGAGGCGGTTGCTAATCAGCTACGCGACCCTGAATCCGCTCAGTTTCGCAACATGACCGAAACGAGGAAAACGAGTTTGCTTGAGCATGGTGTAGTGACGGTCTGTGGCGAGGTAAATGGCAAGAATGCGTATGGAGGGTATGTGGGTTTTCAGCGCTTCGTAAGCAGGCCATCAGTAGGTATCGTGTACATGGAAAACACCTGGTCCACCTTTGACAGCGTTTGGTCTCGCCATTGCAGCGAGTCATAGCAATATCAAACCTATCAGTTACCAAAAGGTGTCAGCATGCTCAGTAAAATAATTAAAAGCCTGTTCAAGCCTAAAAGAACCAAAGCCCCCGTTCGGTCACAACCTCGACCGTCGCCCTCGCCACCCGTACCCCAAGCATCAAGCGGAGAAGTGATTGCTGCACTAAACAATGGAAATGAGGAGATTGAAATAAGGATCCCTGACGATGCTGAATTTCGGGAACGCGGCTGGATCGTCGGCAACTGGTTCAATCAGCAAGCGCTCGCCTCAGCATTTGCTGTCCAGCAGGGCGTAGATGCATCACGCCAAGTGTTACAGAAGGTGGCCTATGAAATCACTCGCCCCCGCTACCCCGAGGAACAGAAGTTGTGGTTTCGTAAAAACATGGCGCAATTTGTTCGGCTAGACCCTGTCTACCAAAAGACGGTTGGCCGAGTGCGCGAAGCAATCCGCCGTAACCCCGGCATGATACAGAGTGAGATTTATAAAGAGCGCAGCGAAGCAGAGAAGGAAGCCGCTCGCTATGTGCTCTATTTTGCCCATGAGCTGGGTGATATCCGCCGAGAGAAGGCGGGACGGTCGTACAAGCTGTATTTGCCGGAGGGGCCGGAGCAGAAGATCAGCAACCTGCACAAGAAAGCGACAGCAGCCATCGCTGAAAAAAACCTTGAAGAAGCGGTGGCGTATCTTGAAGAAGCCCAAAAATTAATGGCAGTGGAGGAAGGTTACCCGATAGAGCGCTACTTGCGCCTACCCAATTACCTTCAGCAGGCGGGGCGCATGACAGACGCTGAAGCCATCTTCAAAGAGCTACTGGCTACATGGCAGCAAGGGTATGAGCAATCTGCAATCCATAGCCAGTGGCGTATCGCTTGTAATCGTGAAAGAGACTACCACGGTGCATGTTTGCACGGCGTGCATAGCATTCTCTGGACCTGCGTTTCCTGCGCTGAACAAGAACGCCTGCCTGAAGAGTGGCAAATAGCTGATCATTGGTCGTCTGACCTAGCCAAACTGCTCAAACGAGCAAAGAAGACCGAGCAACTGGATTCAGTGTTGGAGCGTTTGGCTCCATTCTTCGCCGAGCCGCGTCGTGATGCCGTTGCGAGTACGCTTCATTCCGTACAAGAACTACTCTATACCAATCACTCTTGACCTTTTCGCCAGCAGTCGCGTTCAATAGCTAGTAGAGCGCCCGAGCGGCCTGACCGCCAGAGCGCCTGTGAAGATGCCCACCCCTCGGTGGGCATTTTTCTTTAATTCCCGCTAATCCCGACGCCTCACCCTACCGCCCTATCCTGAACCTCACTGCTCTGTGCTTCGCTCACCTGCAATGAGGCTTTCTCACCATGCCCCGTGACGACCTTTCTACCCATTTCAAACGCCGTGAATTCGCCTGCAAATGCGGGTGTGGGTTCGATACGGTAGACCTTGAAACCCTGACACTGCTGCAAGACATCCGCCTGCATTTCAATGCCCCCGTCATCATCAACAGCGGGTGCCGCTGTGCGGCCTACAACCGACGTGTAGGCGGTGCTGCCGCCAGCCAGCATGTGTTTGGCCGCGCCGCCGATATCCGCGTGCAAGGCATCGACCCTGCCGTGGTGGCCACCTACGTGGAAACCCAGCACCCCACGGCCAGCGTGGGTCGCTACAACACCTTCACCCACGTAGACACACGCACAAGCGGCCCTGCCCGCTGGGGCGGGTGAACCATGCAATGGCGAGAACTAGCCACCACCGTGGGCGGTATGGCCCCGCTGATCGGCAGCGCCCTCGGTGGCCCCGCTGGGGCAGCCGTGGGCCAACTAGCCGCCAAAGCCTTAGGCGTTGCCGCCACCCCCGACGCTGTCGCCCAGGCACTCGGCGACCCAGACGCCGCCATCAAGCTCCAGCAGCTCGAAAACGACCACCAGCAAACCCTCGCCCGCATGGTGCTAGAAGCCGAAAGCGTGCGCCTTAGCGAGGTAAACAAAACCATGCGGGCCGAAGCGGCGAGCAACGACGCCTATGTGCGCCGTTGGCGGCCTACCTTTGGCTATCTCACTGCGATTGCCTGGGTTATCCAGTGCGTGGCCATTGCCTGGTCGATTGTGGCCACGCCGGAGCAAGCAGGGGTGGTAGCCCAAGCCGTTACCGCACTCACCCCCATGTGGGGCGTAGCGCTTGCCATGTTGGGGATTAACGCCACCTGCCGAAGCCGCGACAAACAAGTGGCCGCAGGGCAACAGCCGAGCGGCTTTATGGACGCCGTGATAAAGCGCGTTGGCCGCTAACCCACCGATAAGGGAACCTCATGGAGTTATTCAACTGGAACGCCGCCAAGGTGATCTTCGACGTGATGCAGGCACTGCTTACCGCACTCATGGCGGTCTATGTCTACTGGCTGAACAAGCACCGCGCCAGCCAAGCCGCGATTAAAGGCACCAACGATCGTATCGATGGCGTTGAGAAGAAAGTGGTCAACCTGGAGCACAAAGTGGAACGCCTACCCGATCACGAGGACATCGAAAAGCTACAGGAGCAAATGGCACGCACCAACGTACTGCTGGCGGAGATCAGCGCTAACCAAAAAAGTACGTCAGTACAGGTCAACCGCATTAACGACTACTTGCTGAACCAAGGGGGCCGCTCATGACCGGGCAACACTTTTCCGACTTCGAAACCGAAGGCCGCCGCCTGGGCATCCTGCGGATTCTGTCGCGCCGCAGCCAGTTCACGACCAACGAATACAGCCTGAACGATGAGCTGAAAGGCGCCTACGCCCACCACATCAGCCGCGACAAGCTACACGGCGATATTGCTTGGCTGGAAGAGCAAGGCCTGGTGATTGCCCAGCAGCCCCGCGCGGGCTGGATCGTGACCCTCACCTCACGCGGTGCCGACTGTGCCGAAGGCCTCGCCAATGTACCCGGCGTCGCCAAACCGCGACCGGGAGCGTAACCATGCCGCCCCGTAACAAGGTGTTCGACCTGCCCCAAGAGGTGCGCGAAGAACTCAACGAGAAGCTCGTCAGCAGTGGCTTCCAAGGCTACGAAGCGTTAGCCGGGTGGCTCAGCGAGCGCGGTTATAACGTTTCCAAGTCCAGCGTTCACCGCTATGGCCAGGATCTCCAGGAGGAGTTCGAAGAAGCCATGGGCGACGTGCGTAAAACCACCGAGCTAGCCCGCGCCATGGCCAGCGATGGCGAAGACGAAAGCGGACACCTGATCGACGCCACCGCCCGCATCGTGCAAGACCAGCTCCTGCGTATCTCTATCGCCATGCGCAAGGCCGAAGAAGACCCCGCCAAAGCCGCCAAGCAGCTCGGCAGCGTGACCAAAGCGCTGGCCGATATTGGGCGCGTGAGTTTGAGCCAGAAGAAATGGGCCAAGGAGCTGCGGGTGGAAGTGGCCAGAGAGGCAGCGGAAAAAGCCGAGACCAGCATGGCGACTCAAGGCATGAGCCGCGACGCCATCGACGCCATCAAGCGCGATATTCTGGGGATTGCCTAATGGATGAACTCACCATTGCACAGGCCATAGTCGATGCTGCTGATAGCCTCGGCTGGGCCATTGTGATCGCAGCCTTCATTCGGGGGTTCTTGAACAAATGAGCGCACTGCCCGAATCCGTTCTGCTGCCCTACCAAAAGGCGTGGATCGAAGACGACTCGGACCTCAAGATTGCCGAGAAGAGCCGCCGTACCGGCTTGACCTGGGGCGAAGCCGCTGATGCCGTGCTGTCGGCCAGCAGCGCCAAAGCCGCCGGGGGCACCAACCACTTCTATGTGGGCTCCAACAAAGACATGGCCATCGAGTTTATCGATGCCTGCGCCATGTGGGCCAAGGCCTTCAACCGCGCCGCTAGCCACATCCAGGAGGAGCTGTACCACGACGAAGACAAGGATATTTTGACATTCAATATCCACTTCTCCAGTGGCTTCAAGATCCAGGCGCTCAGCTCGCGTCCCAGCAATATGCGTGGCCGCCAGGGCAACGTCACCATTGACGAAGCCGCCTTCCACGATCAGCTGGCCGAAGTGCTCAAGGCCGCGCTCGCCCTCACCATGTGGGGCGCAAAGGTGCGCCTGATTAGCACCCACAACGGCGTCGAGAACCTGTTCAATGAGCTGATTCAAGACAGCCGTGCAGGCAAGAAGCGCTACAGCGTTCACCGCATCACGCTGGATGATGCGTGCGAGCAAGGGCTCTATAAACGCATTTGCCAAGTGCGCGGCAAGCCCTGGACGCCAGAGGCAGAGGAAGAATGGAAGGCCAACCTGCTCAAGGACACCGCCACCCGAGAAGACGCCCTGGAGGAATACTACTGCGTGCCCAAGGCAGGCGGCGGTGCTTACCTCTCACGCGCCATGATCGAGGCGCGCATGGTCGATGCGCCGGTGATTCGCTTTGAAGGCAGTGCCGAATTCAACGCGGTACCGGAGCACTACCGCGCCCTAGAGATAGACGCCTGGTGCCAAGAGCATTTGCTGCCGCTGCTCGACAAACTCGACCCGCGTTTAGCCCACTGCTTTGGCGAAGACTTTGGCCGCAGCGGCGACTTAACCGTCATTGCCCCGATGGCCATCACTCAGCAGCTCGTGCGTCAGGTGCCGTTCCTGGTAGAGCTGCGCAACGTGCCGTTCAAGCAGCAAGAGCAAGTGCTGTTCTTCATCGTGGACCGCCTGCCACGCCTACAAGGCGGCGCGCTGGACGGTCGCGGCAACGGCCAGTACCTGGCAGAGCAAGCCGCCGAGCGCTACGGCAGCATTGTCGAGGTCATCATGCTTTCCCAAAGCTGGTACCTGAACAACATGCCCCCCTTCAAGGCAGCGTTTGAAGACGAACTCATCACGCTGCCCCGCGACAGCCAAGTGGTCGACGACCTGCGCGCCCTGCAGGTGATCAAGGGCGTGCCCAAGCTGCCCGATGCCAAAACCGGCTTAAGCCGCGACCGCCACGGCGATGCCGCTATTGCACTGGCCATGGCGTACTACGCCAGCCTGATGGACGTGGTACCCATCGAATTCACACCCGCGCCCCTGCCTGGTGCTTCCCGCCAGGACGACGACAGCGACGACATTGATATGCACGGTTTTGGAATAGGAGGCGGCGCATGGTAAGCCCCACCGCGAAGTATCGGCGCAACCTGGTCAAAGCCAACGCGCCCGCACTCAAAGAGCAACAGACGAACGATGCCCGCATCGGGCAGCTCAAGCGCGAATTTGCCGAGCACCCGACGAAAGGCCTTACGCCTGCGCGCCTTTACCAGATCCTGGAGGCCGCTGAGCAAGGCGACCTCAAAGCGCAAAGCGAGCTGTTCGATGATATGGAGGAGAAAGACCCCCAGATCGGTGCCGACTTGGGCAAGCGTAGGCAACTAGCAGCAGAGCGCGAATGGCAGATCGTGCCGCCAGATAACGCCAGCGCCCAAGAGAAGCGCGCCACCGAACACGCCATTGAGGTGTTCTCAGGGCTGGAAGTTGAAGACCTTATCTTAGACTTGGGTACCGGCATCGGCCACGGCTGGGCCAACCTGGAGTTATCGTGGCAACGCGACGGCGCACTGCGCTACATCGAGCAGCCCACGCTTCGCCCGCACTCTTGGTTCCGCTTGCACCCCGACGACCAGAACTGCATCACCCTGCGCGATAACAGCGCCACCGGTGCGGAGCTATGGCCGCTGGGCTGGGTGCAACACCGCCACCGAGCCAAGAGCGGCTACGTCGCCCGCATGGGCCTGCACCGCATGCTGGCATGGCCCTACCTGTTCCAGAACTACGCCCTGGGGGATCTCGCCCAACTGCTGGAAATCTACGGCCTACCGGCCCGCATCGGTAAGTACCCACGCAACGCCACCGAGCGAGAGAAGGCCACGCTGCTGCGCGCCGTGGTCACGCTGGGCCAGAACGCCGCTGGCATCATCCCCGAAGGCATGGGCATCGAGTTCATGGAGGCGGCGGGTAAAGGCGCATCCTCGGATATTTTTAAAACCATGATGGACTGGTGCGAGCGCGCCAAAGCCAAGGCGATTCTGGGCGGCACGCTCACCAGCGGTACCGGCGAAGGCACCAACACGAACGCGCTGGGCAACGTGCATGAACGTGGCCAGATGAGCCTGATCCGCTCCGACGCCCGCCAGTACGCAGGCAGCATCCGTAACGCCATCCTATGGCCCATGGCCGCGCTCAACTTCGGCATTGATAAGCCCCAGCGTGCGCCTCGGTTCTACCTCGACTGTGGCGAAACCGAAGACCTGGAGCGCCTCTCCAAGAGCTTGCCGACCATTGTGGACATGGGCGTAAAAGTGCCCATGTGGTGGTTCCATGAGAAAAGCGGCATCCCCAAAGCGGCCGAAGGCGAAGACGTACTGATGCCAAAGGCAGCGCCAAATCCGTTTGGGGCCCTGCGCATTCCTGCCTCACGGCCACCGCTAGCCGCCCTACGCCAGGCACCCACGCAACCGGGTCAGCCGAGCTACTACCGCGATGCCACGCTGGACAAGCTCGACGACCAGGCGCAGCCAATCGTCACCGGCTGGGTCAACCAGGTGCAGCAGCT
>CEQR01110886.1_pt1 | contig 13990 bp, 21 predicted proteins | sample 530901 | NCBI WGS metagenome assembly CEQR01 (sample SAMEA2621085, study PRJEB7988) | marine metagenome | isolation source: saline water (ENVO:00002010), including | reverse complement strand
GGTATGGTAATAAGTAATCTGTATAAAAGAAATGATGGTTCTAAAAAACAATATATGTTCTTGGTTCTTAATCCACTTTATGTTGGAAAGGTTCACGTATTAAGTCTTAACGAATTTTCAGTAATAAAATTCCAGGACTTGGCTGAAGAAACAGGTATACGAATAATACCTAAATATAAAAAACGAGGATTGGATATTCCAAAACTAATTATGGAACAATCATCTCAAAGATTTTATATGGGAACATTAAAACGAGACTTAAAAAGGTTATATAACAACTCATATCGAACTTTACTATTTAATAGTATGGGAATGGTCACTCTTGTAGACTATGAATTCGATAGAGACGTACCAGAGGACAAATAATGAAAAACATAATATACATTTCTGACTTCTTTATAGATAATATATTAGGAGGTGCAGAACTTTCAGACGAGGTAGTAATAAATTTTTTAACAAAAGAAGGGCATAATATAAAAACTGTTCAAAGTCGTACATTTGACCCGACCATACATAAGGCTGATACTTTTATAATTTCTAACTTTGTATTTCTTTCACCTCAAAATAAAAATTGGTTTGTAAACTCAGATGTAAATTATATTATTATCGAACGAGACCAAAAATATGTTGATTCTAGAAATACAGTAATGTACCCTGGTTTTATTGCACCACCTTCTAGAGTTGTAAATAAAGAATTTTATAGTTCAGCAAATAAAGTTTTTTGCTTAAGCAAACACTCTGCACAACTTTTACTTTCTCATATAGATTTAACAAACGTAGAATCTCTTGGCTGTACGCAATTTTCTCAAAAACAATTTGACCATATAAGAAATTCATACAAAGAAAACAAAAATGGTAAGTGGTGTGTTGTACCAGGAAAACGAAGTAATAAGGCAATACAACTTTGTGAAACTCAAAAAATAGATTTTGATTATCTTAAAAGTTATCAATGGAAAGATTTAATAAAAGTAATGTCAGAATACGAAGGTATTGTATTCTTTTCTCATGCTGTTGAAACTTGCTGTAGATTGGTAATTGAGGCTAGAATGCTTGGTCTTAAACTAAAAACAGATAATAGAGTTGGATGTACATATGAAGATTGGTTTGGTAAGTATAAAGGTATAGAGCTAATCGACTTTCTTGAAGAAAAGGTTAGTAACACATTAGACACAATTAACTCAGAATTATGAAAATATTATTTATAGGAGTTTTTACTGAAGGCTCAACAAATAATTCTCAAAGAGACTGCATAAGGTCTTTAGGACATACTGTCGATGAATTTCCTTATAGGTCAATTTCTAATTTTAATATTGAGCTACAAAAAATAAAAGATTATGATATTATTTTACTTTCAAAAGGAAATGGTATATCTCAATATACAATGAAAAAATTAAAAGAAAATAATAAAAAAATTATATTCTGGTTTATGGACCCAGCAAAAACATATACATCAGAAATGGCTATGAAAACACATTTTAGTGATATTGCATATTTTGATAAAATAAAAACTTTGAACATTGCAAAAAAATTTAACAAGAATAGTTTTTATCTTTGCGAAGGATATGACGAGTCCGCTGATTTTATACAAAATGTTAAAAAGCAATACGATATTTCATTTATTGGTAATGTGTATGGTAATAGAAGCAGTGTGTTAGAGCGCTTAAATAACGTGAAAATAATTTCATCGGCATACGGTATACAACATTCAATAGAGGTAGGAAAATCAAGGATAAATCTGAATATGTGTACAGATAATTGTGCATCTGATAGAATATATAAAATATTGGCGGCAGGAGGCTTTCTATTAACAGATGATTGGGAAGGTAGAGAATTAACAGGTTTGGTTGATGGAAAGCATCTTGTAATTTACAATGATATTTCAGATTTACAAGAAAAGATTGCTTACTATTTAGAAAATGAAAAATTAAGAAATAAAATATCTAAACAAGGAACTGATAAAGTAAAAAAATTAACACGCAAGGAGTGGGCAAATGAATTATTACTCGAAAGAATATCAAGATAGATGTGCACACCAACTAATTGGTGGGCGAGGTACGTACCTAGATTTAGGTAGCCACCATCCATTTGAAGGAAACAATTCAGCAGCATTGGAATGGTTAGGCTGGAAAGGTGTTTCGGTTGACTATCAAGAAAGATGGGTGAAATTATTTAACGAATCACCTAGGAGAAATCCTTGTATACAATCTGATGTAACTGTTTCTAATTTTATTATTGATTTAAGAAATATAATACCTACAAAGCATTTTAATTATATTTCTCTTGATGTGGATGAGGCATCAATACCTTGTCTTAAACTTTTAATTTCAAGTGGATATACATTTGATTTTATGACTTTTGAACATGACATATATAATGGAGAAGAAGAGTCAAAATATAGAAAATCAGAATCAATAAAAATATTACACGATGCAGGATATAAAATGATTTTTGAAAATGTACTTACAAAAGGTACTGAAAAATATGACAAACAAGGAAATAGTATATGGGAGCCTTGGGAAGATTGGTGGGTAGGTGAAAGATTTTTTGATAAAATAAAAGAACAAAATAAAGAAATTAACTATGATAAAACCATTTGGAGAATATAATGAGTTGGAGTAAAGACGATACAAAAGCAGGCTTTGAACTATTTTATACAGCACAAGACCATAAAAAAGAATTAGGTATGCACCCTGATTATTATGAAGAGGTACATCAAAAAAGATTTGATGATACAGTTGAGATGTTAAAACTAAATTTAATTCACAATCAAAAAATTTGTGATTTAGGATGTGGACCAGGTGGAATAATTTCAAGACTAGATAAAAGTAATAAAGTTATAGGTATGGATGGATATGATTTTAATGATGAAAAACTACCTAATTATCAAAAATTACCTTTTGAGTTTATTCAAGCTGATTTTGACTATGACAAATTTTCAGAAAAGGTAAAAGAAAAACAAGATGTGCTTCTTAGCTTTGAAACATTTGAACATTTATGCAATCCATATAATTTCTTTTTAGAATCTAAAAAAATGTTAGTCGAAGGAGGTATATTTTATTTAACATATCCTCAAATAGATATGCAGCATAATACATTTTATCCTGGTTTAATATATAATAAAACAAACTTTGATGAATTTTTAGGCCAGATGGCTTTTGGTATATTACATCACGGTACCATGCCTACTCGATATGGAAGGCTTAATGTTTATGTATTAAGAAGCGAACCTTGGAAAAATGTTAAGATGAAGTTTAATAAAGATAACGAGGCAAATTTGGTTGGTCAGCCTCCTCATATTCAGATAAATTTATGATACAAATGTCGGAAAAATTTGTTATATTAGATATAAAGGAAATAAAATGATAAACCTAAAGTCAACAATAATAGAGAAAGGTGAATATGTTACTCAGATAATACACTTTGTAGGAGGTGTAAAAAGAACATTTCACGGTATAAGAACAGACAGCTTAAAACAAGGACAGTTTTCAAAGTTTGAATGTAGTGATGGTACTATGATTATGGTTAACGATGAAAATGTTTTATGTATTGAGGTTTTTCCAGAAGGTAAAGATGAGACACAATCCATATAAAATAGTAAAAATGTTTGAAGAGACTATGGCAGATTATTGCGGTTCTAAATACGCGATAGCTACCGATAGCTGTACCGACGCATTAATGATATCAGCAAAGTATCTTAATGTTGAAGAGGTAACAATACCACCTAGAACATATCTATCTGTACCTCAATCCATAATGCATGTTGGCGGAACTGTAAAGTTTAGAGATTATGAATGGAAAGGTATTTATCAACTAGAACCTTATCCGCTTTGGGATGCTGCAAAAAGATTAACATCAAATATGTATATCAAAGGTTCTATTATGTGTCTTTCGTTTCATATCAAAAAACACCTGCCTATAGGTAAAGGAGGTATGATTTTAACAGACGACAAAGAACTTGTTACATTTGCAAAGCAGGCACGATACGAAGGTAGAAACGAAGTTGTAATGCATGAAGACAATATAAAATCAATAGGATGGAATGCGTATATGACACCTGAACAAGCTGCAAGAGGCTTGACTCTTATGGCAAACTACCCTACAAACAAAGAGGATATACCAAATATTGATTCATATGAAAATGAACCATATTATCCAGATTTAAGAAACTTTGATTTATTTAAGAATTGCAAAACGGTAAGTGATGAATAAAAAAATATGGACAACGATGGGTGGTTTAATTGGTGACACTATATGTGCTTTACCTACATTATTATATTTTGAAAAAAAATATCCTGGTAGTTACAAAGTATGGCCAATAGAAAGAAAAGTATCATTTATTGCTCCGTTATTTCTGAACCATCCTCTTATAGATAAAATAAAAATATCAGAAGGTTGGGGAGAGTTTAATGGTGAAGGTGATAAAAAACTTATGTCTGAATGTGATATAGTAGTTGATGATGCACGAAATGATAAACACTCTTCTTCTGATTGGTTTAATAACTACAATCTTGTAGAAGAAACTGCACACATGCATGGAATATATGACATGAAGGAAGTATTGACAGAAGATGAGATGAAGCCAAAATTAGAAAAGTGGTTTGATGTAGGAATAGAAAATACAATACAAGGTACATACAGTAAAAACAATAATATAAAATTAAATTATTTCAATAAAAATATTGCCATTTGGCCTTTTACAGGAAATGGAAAAGAAGCTGGAAGATGTCCGACAAAAGAATGGTGGCAAGGTTTAATATCAAAACTTATTGCTGAAGGATATACAGTGTTTCATTATGGATTGGATAGCGAACCTAGACTACATGATTCTAAATCGTATAAAAAACTTACATACATGTCATTTTTCCAGCAGATAAAAGCTGCTTTGGCATCTGATTTTTATATCGCATCTAGTACAGGACCTATATGGGTTATGGGTGCGTACCAACATCCTGGTATAACTCTTGAAACATATTGGCTTCCTGGTCACTATAAAAATCCATCTTCTGTAACACCAATAAATAAAAATTCAAATGTAATTTTTGTTGAAAAAAATAATTTAGGTGTAAGTAAAATAAAACATGATGATGTTATTAAAACTATAAAAAAGGAATTGATATGAGTGCATTGATAGTAAGTTGTGGTAGGACAGGTACAAATATGCTTTTGGAAACTCTTCGAGCAACAAAAGAATTAACAGCGACATCTATAGCAGAAGATAAACAGGTGTTTAGAAGAGGTTCGATAACAAAGAATTATTTAAGCAAAACAGATACAGTTTATATAGACAATTTAAGACAGGTTAAAAATCTTTTAGATTCTGAAAAAGAATTAAAAATACTTTGGACAATTAGAGATTTACGTGACTGTGCAATGTCAAAAATATATCGAGGTCAACCTGGCAATGACTGCAACGGAATATCTGATGATGCTACATTTCAAGGTTGTTTAGATGATATTATATGGATGCAAACAATACATCACTATATAAAAGAAAACTATCCTGATAGAATTTTTCTTGTAAAATTAGAAAACATGTTAAATGACTTTGAAGGTACAGTAAAATCTGCATGTGAGTTTATTGGTATTAAATATATTGATGATATGAAAAACTTTACATCTAGATACAGAAATAATTTTCAAGCAAGAAGATATAAAGGCTTAGATAAAAAACAATTTGAAATGTATAAAAGGCGAGACGAAGTATATAATGGTTTTTTTAAGACTCATGATATTGATTTAGATTTATTATTTGTAAATCTTATCCCATGTCTTAATCACTTTGGATATAATATATGAAAACATACAAGGAAAAATTTTCAGAATATAAAAATGAGGTTGCAAAGTTAGGAATAGATACTGATATAAATACACTTGAATTTAACTTTGAGTCTCTCAATGATTGGTCTTTATTTCATACGTTTGAGCAAATTGAAAAATGGTATAAAAATATCATCAATAAAAAACAAATGACTGTCGAGGAAATATCTTTGAGCGAATGTGAAAAATGGAATATTGATGGCGAAAAAATATTTCATGATAGCGGAGAGTTCTTTTCTATATTAGGATTAAGAGTTTCAACTGATGTTCGTGAATGCAAAGGAGGTTGGGACCAGCCTATTGTAAAGCAGACAGGATGGGATGGTGGTATTTTAGGAGTATTAAGAAAAAGATTTGAAGGTGTACCTCATTATTTGGTTGAGGCAAAATGTGAACCAGGTAATCCTAATATGGTACAAATAAGTCCTACACTTCAAGCTACATTTAGTAATATTAAAAAAGCACATTTAGGTAACACACCTAATTATCTTGAATATTTTCAGGACGATAAATACAATGTAATTTACAAAAAATGGCTTGCTGAAGATGGAGGTAGATTATATAATAAAAGAAATCTAAATATGATTGTTGAAGTTGATTGTGAAATTGATTTAGTTAACGACAATTTTATTTGGATGAGTTTACATCAAATAAAGGAATGCTGTAAGCAAGATGCTTGGGTAGGTCATTGCTTAAGAAGTATTATAGCACATTGTTAAAATGAAAATAGGAATTTTAGGTTGTTCATCAATTGCAAAGAGATGTGTAATCCCTGCAATAAAAAAAGTAAAAGATTTAACGCTTTATGGTGTAGCGTCAAGAGATATTAACAAAGCAATCGATTGGGGATTTGAATATTATACAAACCCATATACATACGATGAGTTATTAAAAAGTGACGTAGATATAATATATGTTTCATTGCCACCTGCTCTTCACTACGAATGGGGCAAAAAAGTTTTATTATCAGGAAAGCATCTTCTTATGGAAAAAACCTTTACAACATCAACAATAGAAGCTGTAGAATTATTTAACATAGCAAAGCAAAAAGGCTTAAAATGTATGGAGGCGTTGATGTATGAATTCCACCCAGTACATAATAAAATAGATGAATTATTAAAAGATATGGGTGATGTTAAACATATCGATGCAACTTTCTGTTTTCCTTATTTTGCAAATGAAAATGATATAAGATATTCAAAGAAGCTAGGCGGTGGTTCAATACACGACTCACTTATATATCCTTTAAGTTTTGTTTATAGGATATTAGGAGACACACCTGAAGGCCATACATTTACATGTATTGAGTCTGAGGTAATAGAAAGAGGTACAATATGTTTTACATATATGGATTCTATAGCCAATATAAATTTTGGATTTGGCCAGGCATATAGAAATGAAATAACAATAAGTTGTGAAGATGAGGTACTAAAACTTCAACGAGCATTTTCTAGAACACCTGAATGTACAAATCCTATACAGATTATTAAAAATGGAAATGTAAAAAATATTGAAATAGAAAAAGCTGACCATTTTGAAAATATGATTAAATATTTTATATCAGAAGATTGTCTAGAATTAAAAAGAAATAACACTTGTAGAAGACTTAAATTTATGGACGAGATAAAATGAAGCTTTTAATTACAACTAGAGCAGATGAAGGTATAAAAAATTGGACAGATATAACACATCCGATAATAAAAAAATATGCAGAAAATGTTGGTGCTGATTTTGAAATAATGAGTCATAAGTCAGACTGTAATGATGGTGATGGAAAATGGCACTACAGAATTTTCAAACATAAACAACTTCATGAAAAATACGATAGAATACTTCACATAGATTCAGATGTACTTCTTTCACCTGACTGTCCTAACATATTTGATATTGTACCTTATGATTGTATAGCTAGTGTTTATGAAGACAAAGGAAGTAGAGCAGCAGCAAGAAGACAATGTATTATGCAGGCACAGGCAAAATGGGGTAACGTAGGATGGCAAAGTGGATATATTGATTCTGCATTTTTATTAACATCTAAATGCCACAGTAACATATATGAAAAGATAAATGGAGAATATTGGATAGGTTTTGGATATGACGATGTACACATGGGATATCTAATAAACAAATACAAACATAAGGTACATGAATTATCATATAAGTGGAATCATATGACAATGTTTTCAGAAGACTGGAACAACAATGCAAATAGATTTGATTCGTATGCGATACACTATGGAGGGGCTGGTATATTTGAAAAAGGTATAAGCAATAAATTAGAGCAAATGATATTAGATAAAAAAAGATGGAGAATGATAAAAGGATTATGAAAGCATTGTTAACAGGACATAAAGGATTTATAGGTTCTAATCTATTAAAAAAATTAAAAAAATTAGGTCATTACGCTTATTGTTTGGAAAGAGATGGCGTTTATGAAGATTATAATTTAGAAACAATTATTAAACAATGTGATGTTATATTTCATGTTGGTGCAATATCTGATACTACATTACAGGACTCGAATGAGATGCTTTACTATAATTACACATTAAGTAAAAGAATATTTGATTTAGCAAGAAAATACAATGTTAAGGTTGTGTATTCAAGCTCTGCTGCAAATTACGGAGGAGGTGATGGTATACCTAACAATATTTATGGATGGTCTAAATTACTTGCAGAGGACTATGGATTAAAGGCTTGCGAAAGATTTGTTGCTTTAAGATATTTTAATGTTTATGGACCAGGCGAGGAACACAAAGGAAAAATGGCATCAGTTGCATATCAAGCTTGGAAAGCAGGAGAGTTCAAATTATTTCCAGGTGATATAAAAAGAGATTTTGTATATATCGATGATGTTGTAGATGCTAATATACATGCTGCAACTCTTGAAAGAGGTTTGTTCGATGTAGGTTCAGGAAATGCAGAAACATTTGAAAGTCTTGTTGGAGGTATAGGTATAGATTATGAATATCATACACCAGATAAAATACCTGGATGGTATCAATATTTTACACAGGCTGACAAAGAAAAATTTATGCCAGGTTGGCAACCAAAAAATAATGTTAAATTAGGAACAAAAAAGTACAAAGATTATTTACTTAATTCATAAAAATTTGTTATATTAAAGATATGAAAACACTATTTGCAGGACCATGGGTTGGAGAATTTGGTTGGGAATTATTTTGCTGGCAAGGTATTTTAAGAAAATATGTTGAGGTAAATGATTTTGAAAAAGTAATAGTGTCAGGAAGAAAATCTACAAAATTTTTATATGAAGATTTTTGTGATGAATATATTTCATATGAACCAGATTCATACGAACCAGATTCTTATTTTAATCGTGGAAAAATGACAAATATACCTAAACCTCCAAAAGGTTGTACATATATTCCATACAATCACATGTTAACACATTATACTCCTGAACATGGTTGGAGACCTAGTTTGCAACAAAGCTTTATAGAATATGGAAATAAAATAGATACAGATATAAAAATTTTAATACATGCAAGAAATACAAATAAGGCAGGGACTCAAATAAGAAATTGGAGTATTGATAATTTTTCTGAAATTGTAGATAGCTTTCCAGAATACAAATTTGCGAGTGTAGGTACAAAAAATGCTGCACACCATATAGAAGGTACAGAAGATTTAAGAGATATTGAAATACAGGATTATATGAAAAGCGCAGATTTAATTATAGGACCTTCGTCAGGACCTATGCATCTTGCATCACTATGTGGATTGAACCAGCTGACTTGGTGCGGCAAACCTTATGGACAATCGAATAAGAAAAGATATACAAAAGACTGGAATCCTTTTAATACAAATGTAGAATATATTATTTGTGAAGATTGGAATCCTTCTGTGAAAGATATAAAAAGGAAAATGGAAATTTTATTATGATAGTAAAACCAAAAGTTGTAGATAAAGCTTGGGGACAAGAGATATGGATTCATAATGATGAAGAATATTGTGGAAAGCTTTTAAGATTTAATAAAAAAGGAAATAAATTTTCAATGCATTATCATGTAATTAAAAAAGAATCTTGGTATGTAGGAAAAGGTAGTTTCGAATATAGGTGGATAGATACTGAAAGTGCAGAAGAGCATTCGACAGTTATAGGTATTGGTACATGTATTACAATTGAAAGAGGACAGCCACATCAACTGGTAGCTCTTCAAGATAATTCAGAAATATTTGAAGTTTCAACTCAACACTTTGACCCTGATAGTTATAGAGTAAGAAAAGGAGATAGTCAATGAGAGTTTTAGTTATAGGTGACAGCTGCATTGATAAATTTATTTATTGTAATATAAATAGACTTTGTCCTGAGGCACCAGTACCAGTTTTGAATCCTGTGTGTGAAACAGAAAATCCTGGAATGGCAGGTAATGTAGTTGCAAATTTAGAATCATTAGGCTGTGAAACATACATCGTAACAAATTCTTCTCCAATAAAAAAGACAAGATATGTAGATGACAAATCAGGCCAAATGGTTATGAGGTTCGATGAAAATGATTTTGCACGTAAATGTGAATTAGATTTTAATGAATATTTAGAACAATATAAATTTGATGCTGTAGTAATATCTGACTATAATAAAGGATTTTTAACAGAAGATATTATTAGTAATGTTGCAGAGATATGTAAATGTCCTACGTTTTTAGATACAAAAAAGAAACTAGGCAAATGGTGTCACGATATAGATTTTATTAAAATTAACGAACATGAATGGAACAGCAATACAGACTACGATTCTGATAATGTAATCGTAACAAAAGGAGCTGAAGGTGCTTGGTATAGAAATGATGCGTTCAAAACAAAGAAGAAAGTAAAGGTATCAAATGTTTCAGGAGCTGGTGATACATTCCTTGCAGGTTTGGTATACAAATATATAATTACAAATTCTGTTGAAGAATCGATTGATTTTGCAAATAAATGTGCTTCAGAAGTTGTACAAAAAAGAGGTGTAGTAACAATATGACAGTATGGACAAATGGATGCTTTGATGTATTACATCGAGGTCACATAGAATTATTCAAACATGCAAAAACACTAGGTAATAAATTGTATGTAGGAATTGATTCTGATGAAAAAGTAAAAAAAGATAAAGGTGAAAATAGACCTTTTAATAAATTAGAAGATAGAGTTGAGATGCTTTTATCAATAAAATATATCGACAAGGTTTTTGTTTTCGACACTGCAGAAAAATTAAATGAGATAATTTCTAATGTAAAACCTCATGTTTTAATTGTAGGTTCTGACTGGAAAAACAAAGAAGTAATTGGAGATGAGCACGCTCAACATGTAAGATTTTTTGAAAGAATAGAAGGTTATTCAACAACGGAGATATTAAATGGAAACTAGAATTGCAATAATAGGAAATGGAGAAATAGGCTCGTCACTTGCAGAGGTATATAAGGCAAAAGGTAAAGAGCCTATGATTCGAGATATAAATTTCAATACAATACACGGAAAGGTAGATGTGTTAGATATTTGTTTGCCTCACGGTGAAGAATTCGTAAATGTAGTCAATGATTATATCGATGAGTATTTACCAAAAATAACAATAATTCATTCTACGGTACCTGTTGGTACAACAAAACAAATAAAAAGACCTTGTGTACATTCACCTGTAAGAGGTGTGCATCCTAATCTAAAAGAAGGTATTGAAAAGTTTGTTAAATTTATAGGATATAATGACCCTGTGGACCTAGCTCTTGCGAAAGAGCATTATGAAGATTTAGGAATAGTATTTTATCCTGTACACAATTCAGATTCTACTGAACTTGCCAAGTTAACAAGTACGACATATTATGGTCTTTGCATAGCATGGCATGGTGAAATGAAAAAGATGTGTGATAAACACAATATAGATTTTGACGTTATTAACAAATGGACTCTTTCATATAATTTAGGATATTATGGTTTGGATATGCAGAATGTTGTAAGACCTAATTTATATCCACCTGAAGGAGGTATTGGAGGTCATTGTGTAATACCTAATACAGAAATATTGGCTGAAGAGTTTGAAAGTAAAGCTCTTGATTTAATATTGGAATATAAAAAATGACATATTTTGTAATGATGCCAGGAGATACTGAAAAGGAAGTTTATTTTGATTCTAATTTATTAGGAGAGAATACAGGATTTGGTGTATTTTGGGCAGGAGCAGGATTAAAAATTTTAATGAAAATGGTAGATAGTAAACCTGAAATGCTACCAGATGTAAAAATAAAAACTGATAAAGGCAAAACGCTAACTGTTGAAGAATTTTTAACAGAAATAAAAGGATTAAAAGTAAGGGTAAACTAATGAAACAAAGTTTAGACGAGCGAATTAAATATCTTGAAAGTGAGTTAACTGCTCACGGTAGACAAGATGGCTGGGTGATAAATGCATTCAAACAAGAGCTAGCTCGATTAAAAGAGAAGAAGGCTAGAAAAGCCAAAACTAAATAAATATATATTTATATACGATGGGAAAAAAGGAAAAATACGGAAGCTATATATGTAAGATAGGATATTTTGATGTCCGTCAAAAAATTGACATGCCTCGCAAAAGAAGGTTAAACAATGGTGATATACAAACCATACCTGGAAAAGTAGAGGTGTTTGTTTTTCACGGCAAAAATAAAGTTTCAGGTCCTTTTAAGTCTCACATTGAAGCCATAAATTCTGCTACAACACTTATGAGTGAAGGCTTCAGATATAATAAGCACGAAAAATGATATGGTAATTATAGGAAAAACAGCAACGGTTGTTAAGGACACTCAAACAGAAAGTGGAATGCTATATAAAGGTAGCAAGGTAAAAGTACTAGATAAAATATGCAGCTGTAAAACCAAGAAAAATATATCAGTACAGCATGCTGGCAGACGTTATTGGGTTGAAAACAACGACATTTTAATAAAATAGTTTGATATTTATATCATAATAGTACTAACGTTACAAAAGGAGAAATCCCGATGGGTAAACTTGATATTCAAAAAATAGTGAGTGAAGAGCTTTCTGAACTTACAGAAAAAGAAAAACGAAAGATTTTACACGACCTAGATGAAGCAAAAGTGACACCGTTAAAGGTTTCAAAAGCATATGATGCGTTGGCAAAAGTTACAGCTGAATTATTAAAAAATCTAAAATCTTACAAAGACGCAACTACAGATTCTGACAAGGAAAAATATAAAAAGGTTGCTGCAGCATTAACAGCAAAGAAAAAGCAAGCTCAAAAATTATTAAATTCAATGATTGTACAGTTGGATAAAGATGCTGAACTTCATTTAGAAAATATAGTTAGAGGCGAATTAAATGAAAGCATGGCAAAAGATGTTTTCAAATTTGCCAAAGAGGCTCTACTTCAAACTACAAAAGGCAGAAGACTAGACCAAAGATATGTTAAAGACTATCTAAAATCTATCGAGCAAATTGCTAGAAAAAAACCAGGACAGTTTGTAAAAGATTATGAAAAGTTTGACGTTGCTGACTGGATTGAAGATGTAGAATACAACATGAGGAATGAATCTGTAAACGAATCTGTAGAAAAAGATTTGGTAAAAGCTAAAAAAGGTGCAAAAGCAAAAGGCGGTGGTTATGGACCGTTCTTAAAAATATCAGGAAATTCTTGGAAGAATCCAAAAACAGGAAGACTAATGCACAGCCAGGCTCTTGCAAGTCATATTGGAGGATTTGATGATTTTATTATAGAAGGCAAATTAAATGAAGGATTAAATCCTGTAAAAGCAGCAAAGGTAATTTTTGACAAATTGGCATTCGCAAAGCTTGTTGGTAAACAAAACAGAAAGCGCGCTGAAGGAATTATTGAATTTCAATTAAGAGCTATGAATTTTGGCGAAGGTGTTAACGAATTAAATGAAAGTATGATTGGTATAAAGACTGCTGGAAACTTCAAACCTGCAGACTTACAAAAAGCATTGGATAAAGCTAAAATAAAAGGATATTCAATGAATAGATTATCTACAACTTTGACAGCACTGAAGTTGGATAAAAAATACTTTAATGATGCTAAAAAGATTATTGATGACTTAGGACTTGCTGTCATGATGGCAAAAGAATCTGTAAACGAAGCAACAAATCTTTGGAAACACTTCGATGCAAAAATGAAACTACAAGATACTATCATGGACCTTGAATATGATATGAAAACGATAACT
>CEQR01110890.1_pt1 | contig 14150 bp, 7 predicted proteins | sample 530901 | NCBI WGS metagenome assembly CEQR01 (sample SAMEA2621085, study PRJEB7988) | marine metagenome | isolation source: saline water (ENVO:00002010), including | reverse complement strand
TTTAGCAAAATTTTCTGGCTTTGAAAAATCAATCTGGGGTACAAATCTATCTTGATCAAGCTTTTTTTGTTCAACATTTCTGACTGATTCTGCTCCTTCATCAAACAAATCTTTTGTAGATGCGTCGGATACAAATTCTTGAACTTTATTGGTTGATTCAAAAAGTTTTTTAATACTCATTCTTGCTCACTCTAAATTTAAATAATTCGTTTTGTTCTTGCCATGAATTTAGTTCTTCGTCGTAAAAAGCAACTTTAAACGCATATTCATAATCTGGCTGTAAAAGTCTCATATCAAAATCAAAATAATTTCCAGATACATCATAAGACAGGCCTGTTGCTAGTATACCTGAGCCGGTATCGTGTGCGACTGCTTCTAAGCCATCTCGGACTCTTAACACTCTATAGGATGCAGTTGGTATTGTTACTGTTGGTGCACTAGCAATAGCTTTAGTATAGATTGTAGGATTCCAATTTTTTTCTCTCACAAATACATTAAACCTAGCTATTTGTTCACAACTGTAGCTGCTTTGAAGATTTGTTATATTCACAAAATATGTAGGCTCGCGTGGGTGAACTGCGGTATCGTAAGGAATTGGTTTAATTGTACCGGTGTGCACCTGAGTGCTGCCTAAACTCCAAACATCATGTAACGTTGTAAGCGAGCTTGTAACTTGAAGTCTAGCCTTGTAAACACCTGTTTCAATTTCATTAGCTGATACTGCATATGCTAAATTATTATTTATGTTTTTAATTCTTAGTGTGGAGCCGGTCGGTTCACCAGCAGAACTTGAATAAATAGCAACTATCAGAGAGTCACTTGACGGAATAGTTTTAAGCCTACCTCTCACATAGTTATAAAAGTAGATATCGTTTATGTTTTCAGTGGAAGCCAACGAGCTGCTGATATGAAACTGGCCCCGGTGATCGCGGCGGGTTGAGTCCCATTTTGCTTCTATAAGTGGGCGCTTAAAATAATATTGTGTTCCGCGAGCAAAAAATCTTTTGGTATAAAAAGATGTCGTAGCTCCATCGGGTATATTTTGTGTTGGTTGATCTTGAGAGGCTTTTAAAGTTGTTCCAAAGCCTTTGGCTTCTTGACTAGAAGTTAGTTTAATCCCAATCCCGTAATTAGATATACCACCTCCACCAGAACCTTTAATCCATCTTTCTACCAATGGTGTAATATTTAATTGCATGTCCTCAAGACCAGATTCAAACAGTTGTTCATATCTATAATCGGCTGAACTAGACAGAAAATCTCCACCACCTGATACAGAATTCCAAGATGCAGTAGCAGATGCACTCATCCAATTGCTACCCTCATTACCTCTAGTTTCGTCTCTGTAAAGCTCTAGATCTAGCCCTGTTCCCTCTTGCCATGGATTAAGTAATGGATTTGCTACAATTCTCATGTTTCTGGGTACTGTCTTAGAAGTTACCGCGTTATATAAATTTAAGAAAAAATCAACACTCCCACTTGAAGGTATACGACCTGCAGTTCTATCGTTTGCTATTTGATCTACGGGAAATTTAATTAATACTCTAGAAAGCTCCTGAGATGATGTGGTTTGTCTTCCGTAAACCGAATAAACTTCTAAAATATCAGCCACACCAGTATTTGAACCAGTCGCACGGGTGCTCATGTTTTCTTTAAAAGTGTTGACTATCGTATTGTCTGCTGACGCAGTGTAAATTCTTATCATTATTTTGCTTTTCCTACAAAATCAGTATTTTTAAATTTAAATTCAGCAATTGCATTTTTTGGAATTATAAGTCTATTACCGTCTGGCGATAAATTCTTGTTTATATTTAAAGTAGCTCCTGAATAATTTGCACCTGTTTTGTTGAAAACTCTAGCCTTTATAACGTCTAGTACTCCCACAACATTGTTTAATACCCTGTATATATCACTTATAACCACAGACTCACCGATATAATAATTACTACCAAAATTTTGTGATAACGCTTCAACACATCTAGATAACACCACTTTTTTATCAGCGCCGGGAACGGCTTTAATGCTAAATTCAATTCCAAGATTTATGATAAACGGATCTAAAATATCAATTGTATCATTAATCATTCTATACTGGTTCAGCCAAATTTTTAAATTTCTTTTAATAGTTGAGTTTGTTTTTACTAGTTTTCCAAAAGAATTATCTGATACAACATACATATTTAAATTTCTTTTTTGAGAATCGAAATCTTTTTGAACCGATACTCTTTTTATCGATCCAAACTTCGAATGCATTCTATAGGCTAAATTCTCGTAATCAGCTTGGGTTACAGCCCTGTTCTGTGTTGGAAATGTATCGTAAATTCTTTGTTTAATTTCGTCAGAATTAGGGTTTGTAACATCTCCTGTAATTGGGGTTTCGTTTTCAACTTCAATTGAGTTTCTTACATCTTGTATAAGAGCAGTAGATAAGACTGTTTTGTCCTCGAAGTCTAATAATATTTTAGAAACTTGATTTAATTGTCGTGACGCAAGGTTTGAATTACCGGGGTTTGTAACTCTCATTGCAATTATTAAAGTTGTATTTTCCGGAACAATTCCAAAAGCTTCGTTTTCAGATAATCTAGTTGGATCAAAAGTCTTAACATTTGTATATGTTTTCCCAAAAACATCCATAGCTACCGATTGTGGCTCTGATACAATATTATTTGCATTTTCTTTACCACTACCAAATTGCAAGAAAACGCCATTATTATCTCTCTCTACTGTAAATTTGCGAGCCACCATAAACGGTTTTAAAATTGAAGGCACATTATCATTTTTATAGTTGGTGTTTGAAATTTCTTTGTAAACCATATCTTGCGCTAAGTAATCAACCTCAAAATATTCATTACCTTCTAGGTCAAATACTGAAATCACTTCAGAAACATTTGCTGTTGGTAGACGGACTCTTGCAAATTTTTCGAAAGGACCAACATTGATTGTTTGAGTAATCATTTGACCAGATACAACACGCCCATAAGCTTTAATTGCGTAGTGTGTTGGTGCCCCGTCTGCATTCGTTCTTGCAACTACCACAGGGTGCTTGTTGTCCGCAAAATTGATACTTTCAGTTAAAGTATAAATTAACCCAGTAGAGCTTTTAAATTCGGAGCCCTTTTTCAATATTGGGGCGTATGCTCTGTTGATACCTAAACCAGCGGCAGATGAAGGAACTGATACATAAAATGCAGCAACACCGTATGTTGACGGTCTTCCGGTAAACTTATATCCAAGTACACGGCCATGGCGAAGTATATTGTTAAATTGATATGCAGTGTCTAAAAACGACTCATTAACATTATAATCTAAATAAAACGATAATTGATCTCCAACATACGCAACAGCATCCATCATAAGTGCTGCAAAAGACGCTTCACTAAAATCTTGAAAGGAATCAGGATACAATCTTTCTGCAATTTCTAACAGATCTTTCTTAATAGTGTCAAATTCTCGATTTGTGTAATTAATTGGAATTATTTTCTTTTGATTATCAGGCATTTATATTTCCTTCTATTAAATAGTAAATTGTAACAAATCTCTAACATTTAAAGCCGGGATTGAGTAAACAATTGCAATGCTTAAAGTATTAAAATCCTCACCAGAGTCATCAAATAAAACTTGATTAATAGAAACCACCGGCAAATATTTGCTTACTTGTTCTCTTATATCGGTCTCAATTTTAGTAAAAGTTAAATTATTAAAATTTTCAAACAAATAGCTTCTTATACCAACTCCGAACTCAGGGACCATAACCCTTTCACCCGGATCGGTTAAAATTAACATTTTTAAATTTTGTTTTATAAGTGTATTAAAATCACCAATCATGGTATACCCATTAATATCATCTCTTGTAATTGGTAACTTTACACCTAGTTTAGCCATTTCTTATACCCCTAATAAATATGTGTTTTAACATTTTATTGTACTGATTATCCTAATATATCTGGACCATCGCACATGCCTCCATTAGCATTATATGGATTTTTCTTCATCTTACGTCGTTTCCACCATGGTAAAATACCGGCGCCGGGTGGCGGGAATAAGCGAGCTTTAAGGTTGCGTAATTTAATTTTTGAACCGTTGGGTTTGTCTGATTTATCTCCGGGCTTATCAGTGGAAGCAAAGTAATGTGTTCTAAACATTTTTTTAATTCTAGCTCGGCTATTTCTTAATAACTCGCGATCCCACTCATCCCAATGCAAACTAAATGGCGTAAATCTAGGTCTATCTTTTGGATGCTGCCATCCTTCATTACCAGTAATAGCACTACCCTCTGGATCAAACATCAATCTGGTGGGTTGATCAATTTCATCATCAAACCATGGTGGGATACCTAAATTATCTTGTTGAGCCTCAGAATATGTTCCATTTGCGTTATCGCCGGTGATAGGATCAGTTTCAATCTCTTCAGACGCGATATATACCCTAGAGCCGGGTTTAATTTTTATTTGGTTTTTTACATCATCAGACTGGAGCCAGTCGGATTTAACTGTTGGATCCGCCTTACGGAAAGCCGTGGATTTTTTCGTAACTCTCAAATATTTTTGGCTATCACCCTCACCTGTGGTCACTTCTCCAATTGAGGCAAGAAAACCCATATCATTATAAATTGCTAACGTAGCGGTCACTTTTTTCATAGAAAAAATATAACTAGTTAAAAGTTTATATTTTGGATCATGCTTCAGTTTTTGTAGTAAACAGTGCAACAATTTACTATTCGGCTGTACTTCTTGAAATTGATTAATTTTAAAATCCAGTGCGTCAACTTCAACTGAAGTTATCATTTTATCTTGGTAATAAAATGCTAGGCCGTGGCGTACGCCAATGTTTCCTTCAATACCAACTGGCTGGTTTTTGTTGTTTTTAACTAGTCTCAAGGTTCCCGGATAAATTTCAGATATTAAAGAATTTGACGGGTTTGATAAAACTGTAGACTTTCCTGCAGCAACCGATGATTTAACTCCGTTAATAGAAATATATTTTTCTATTTTAAACGGCTGGTCTTCTGTTGCAGTACCACCTGTTTCAAAGTCTGGGACATCTCCAATTGGTACTAATCTTTCAATTATTTCAACTGGGTCTGTAAAAGCTATTCCGGTGGGTGGGCCCGCAACTGTGTCACCCTCCCCAATTTCATAATCGTTAATTGTTTTCTCTATAGTTCCAATTTGCATTTGGTCCGCGACTGGTACAATAACGTCATGTGCCTCGGAGTTGTGTATTGCGCCAGCCATATAAATTTCATTTCCATCGTCATCTAAATGAACATGATAATAGCCTATATATTCATCAGCATATCCATATTCGTCTTCTGTGTTCTTATCATTAGCAACTCTGAATTGGCCACCGGGTGTAAAATATGGGCCGGGAAAAGTTGCCCCCACACCAGCAGGATCAGGATTTTGTTTCGTGGGCAAAGAAATGGGGCTTTCTACTATTTTAGGACCTCTGTACATTATTTCACTACCCACACATTTATTTTCAAACAACCAGTAGTCTAGGTCAAAAATTTCTGGATTAAATCCAACTAGTTGCATATTGGTAATCAATTTTTCTCCCATTTTGGATAGCTCATAATTTACTAATTCTTGAAGAATTATTTTTGCTTCGTCTTCAACTGACTTGACTCCTTCTAAATTTTTTCTTTCTCTATAAGCTCGCAATGTTTCAAAAAATCCCGCATCTCCGGAAAATTTCGACTCTATTAATCCGGGAACTTTTTGAACTCTTTTGTTACCAAATTGATCTGTGTATCTTCTTTTATCTTTTGTTCTGTAGGCATATGCATAATTTGTTTGTAGATTATTTATCGCATCCGCAGATTTTTGTAAATATCCATTTTTAACTGGCTCATCAAGTTCACCAACCGAAACTAGAAAGTCATAACACTCTACAGCTTGTTCTAAGAATGCATACCAAAATTCCTCATCCTTAAACACATTAAAAGCTTCCCAGAATGCCGGTTGTGCATCTTTAAAATCCTCTTCCATTTTTTCAATAATATATGCAGAATAAATTGAACTAAAATTATCAGGAAACTTTGGCTGTATTTTAGCAAACGTTCCAATTGTTTTTATTATGTGTGTGCTGGCATAAATTCTTATGGCAGCTAAAATAAGCGTATACAGGCTCATTTTAGAGCTGCGCGGTAAAATTCTATCAAATGGTACTTGACGCACACACTCAACATCTTTATATAATCTAGTATCTTCTTCTAAAGAGCTGTAATGCCTCTCAAGCATTTGTTTAATTTCATCAAAATCAATTAAATTTTTACCATGAGGTTTGCATGCGGTGTCGTCAGGGAAAAATGTTTGTACTAGACCCCACCATCCATCATATCTTAGCGGCTTTACGTGGACTGCAGGATCTGAAAACGTACCGCCAAACACCATTGGATCTAAATAAACAACTCTGGCACGCTCTTTACCAAGCCTAAATTCATTGTAGCTGATACCCAGTACCATGTTTTCGTTTTCTAAATCGGCGTCGTTATATGAAATAAATTCACCGTCTTTTTCAATCCCATATTCAAAATCATCGGCTGTTAAAAAATCATACCTAGCACCATACTTCCAGCCAGCTTTGCTTTTTCCAATTTCATGAGCAAAATCACGATAAAATTGTTGCATTGTTGAGTCGTATTGTGCTTTTAAAGAGTCTGGTGATTCTCCCATTAAATCAGCTAAAGCATAAACTTGAGGCGGTATCGAACTCATATTTACTCGCGAGTTTAAATAATTCGGAAAATTATTTATATCTAAAGCTTTTTCTTTGTTTTCGTCTACACTAGAATCTATTTCAAATGCATCAAGACCATCATCCACTCCAATAAACTCATATTTTCTAAATCTTTGAACTTTACCTCTTGCAAGAGGTCCGTATCTCGAAACATATAACAAAGCAGAAAACAATGCTGAAAAAGGTAACATAAAAAGTTTAACTAAATTTTCAATAAAAAATCCTACAAGAGGTATACTTTCAATCCAGTCTGGTAAGTCAAAGGCGGGTAATTTGCTGTCCTCTGCTGCTATTTGTTTTGCTAACGGGCTAGCAAATCTACGATTGCATTTGTAATTTACTTTTTCTACAATTTGCACTCTTATGTTATCATCTGGCCGGTTCTGTACTTGACCCTCAAAAGTACCGGGCACTAATTCAATATCTGAGTAGAAGCACTGTACTTCATAGCCGTAAGACCACACATTAGCAGATTCGTTGTTACCCATTATACCTTCTCTTGTACCAAGAGCATTGTCTCTAAAGTCAAGGTTAATGTCTGCTCCATTTAAATCATACTCGCCTTTTCCATAACCATTGGGATTAGCCGGGTTTCCTTTTCGAGGAAGGCGCCTAACCTTCATGAATGAACCTTTTAACTCATCGACTCCTGTTGCTGCAGTCCCAGCGGCGGCGACACCGCCGGCGCCGATACCTGCTAAGGAGCCAGCACTGCCGGCGGTAGCAATAACGGCGCCGCCTACAGCAAGATCAAGGATACCTTCAGCTATATCCTCACCTACATTCCTCTCAATTCCATCTACAACTGTATTATAACCAAAATCGGGTAGCGTAAATGTGCTAATCCCCTGTTTTCCAAATATGTTAGCATACCCCAATTCATCTAAGTCAACACCGTATGTTTTTTCAGGGATATAATCATTAGTAGAAGCAAAATTTAAACTATTTTTTAAATCTGTTCCGCCGGCGTTAATTAAGTTAAAGCCCGGGCGAAGTCTTTTGTTTGTGTCTCCCTCATCCATTCCAGCATTCAAAAATTGTCTTTTCATCCATTCAGCAACATAATATGGATATTGTCCTTCTTGTCTTCCAAAGTCTGCTTTAAATTGTGCAAATTTGCTATCATGACCCCCATTGGCTGTGTTAGCAGCAAAATCAACGTATCTATTTAAATTGTTGGATTTCCTGTGATGATTTCGAAGATTATTTCCGAGCGTGTCTGATAGTGCCATTGTTAAGAAACCAAAATTTCTATCCCCAGAACCAAATAGTGTGAATCCAGTTCCAAGCATATCATCAAGATATTCATTTTCAAGTGCGTCAAGTTGAGAACCCATAAACCCCAGTGATGCATCTAGAGTTTGTATAGGCTCAAAAGGTAAAAGCCCATCATCACAACCCGGAGTTGATAGGATTGGAGGTATCTTATCCGCTATGTAGGGTCCGAAGCCTTTTGTCTGTATATCGCTGATTAATTCCAAGTCTGATAAGTCATCATCTCTTAAATCACAAAAGAACTTTTCGCAATCTTCTTCGGTTGCACGGCCGCTTAATAATTCACACCTTAGTTCCTTAAACTTTTCTCTTTGCTCCGGTGAAGCGCAAATTGATGGATTTGCTGGTGTTAGATCGTTGTCTGGTGCGCCGTTAGAGTAAGAAATCAATACTTCACGATAGTCTAACGGTAAGAAATTACCAATTCCTTTTGCAAATCTAGCAATTGAATTTTTATTTGGTAGAGCCTCGCGGAAATCGGTGTGCACAAATTCAAGCAACTGATCGGCGGCTTCTAAAAATTCTTCAGATGGATTTCCCGTCAGAGCATCGGCAAATTCTTGCCTTGTTACACTTAACGAAAGGTCATTAGCGAAAGCAATAGTCTTATCTCTATCTGCAAATGCCGCGGGGCCCAGTCCTATTATGCTCATGAGATCAATTAAAGCATCATCTAAAGTTTTATCATCAGCATCTTCTCCACAAATATTTTCTCTCAATATATCACGCAAAGATGGACCTGCTCCGGAAAGAGCACCGGGTAACCCTAAGACCAGATCTCCCGTGGTTTCTAACGCTTTGCAAACTGCTCTTGTTAATATGTCACATATCTTACCTAATAACTGGTTTACCACAATCATAATAATCATACCGGCTAAAAATTTAGCCACAACAAAAATTGGGTCCAATATGTCCTTAAACTTCATTTTAATTTCTAATGGTTCGTTGAGTGTTGGTATTTCTATTTCTTTAGTTTTTCTACAAAAAGCCAAATCTAAAGATTTAAAAAAGTCATCGAGACCGGGATTGAATAAAGGAGGCTTTGGACACGACAGAGGCGTAAATGCAATAATATTTTTAATTAATTCTGCACCGGGGAATTTACCTAACTCGTCAATAATTAAAATTAAATTATCAGAATACACTTCTATTAAGGCATCTATATAAGCTTCCATTATTTCATTAATTGGAGTATCTTTACCTTTCTCTCTAGAGCTAACTGAATCTAATTGAGACAGGATTGTTCTATCAGTACCAGCCATTTCTTTCATGGTGTCTTGGACTGGAGGGGCAATTGGTGTTTCACCGTTTCCAATATTTGCCGGGTTGGTAGCTACCCTTTCTGCTGCTATGACTTCTGGGTTTTTCCATGGGTGTACAAAGTTTTTCCAAGATGTTTTTGCGGCTTCTCCAGCAGCACCAGCTAATTGTTTAGCTTGAGTTGATACAATTGGACCACCTTCGCCGGCACCAGCGGTGGTAAACTCTTCTCCTGATGCTAATTGAGACTGTCTTTGTGATATTTCAGATATTTTTTTCTTAACAAGGGCATCCATTTTTTCTTGTTGCTCTGGAGGCAACCCAACAAATAGTTCACCAAACTGCTCTATCCCCATTGCCTCAAGGGCTTTTTTAACAATAACTGGCAATGCTTCATCTAAGGATAAGCCACCCAACAAACACCCCATAGCATCAAAAAGTAAGTCCAATAAACCACAAAGTTTTAAGGCGTTAAATCCTTCTTTCCATAAGCCCTCGGGCATGCCCATGGGGCCTCCTTTTCCGGGCTTTGATATTTCTTGAATTGGGATATTGTTAGAAATTTTGTTTGCAAACTCATTAGCTCCATTTGCGACTGGAGCTAAGGCATTAATGCACATCCGCAATACACGATCGTCGTCAGCACTTAATTTTGCCCAACGTTGATTTTTAGCTAATATAGCGGCAACTTCTCTGCCGAAGGGTGAATCTGGATCTTGCGGGGCGACTCGATTCATTTTTTTATCGTCTTTGATTACTTCTTCAAGTTTTTTTCTACACAGAGTATCATTGTACAAATATGCTACTAGATCACCAAGTCCAAAAACTGAATCTAGAACATCATTCCCCATTTCATTTATTTCGTCTCTGACGTTGTTGTATAAACAGCTGCTGAGTCTTTCTTCTTGTAGATCACCGGCTGAACCTAGCTCTAAATGCGTTACTTTAATTTCGGGGAATGTGTAATTTTCTAGAAATGCTCGCCATGGCTGCTCAACTCTGGAGTTTAATTCTCTAGCCATTGGGCTCAAATTCATAAAATAGTTAACTAAAGTTGGTTGATTCCAAGAATAGGTCTCACTACCATCCTTCCCTACCAGTGACCTAAGCGCACCGGACCTAAGATTATACACAGACGGCTTGTTGCCGCACTCTTCAGTATAAACTCTTAATACTCGCAGTTTTTTATCTTTAAAACTAAATTGTATTTTTGTTACTTTTTCATTAAACATTGGGCTGAATGGGTTTCCGCCCGGGCCAATATCCGGTAATGATTTCCCTCTAGCGGCCAAAAAGCCCCTCAATTCATCAATCATTCGAGATAGGCGCCCTGATGTGAAGACTGCTGAATCTCCATAGTCTTCTAAGAAAAATCTATGTGTGGCTTTACCATCACTATCAACAAAATAAGCAGCGCCTTCACCAATAGCCGCAGAAACTTTTAGTAATTTAGAATAAAAATTTAATCCTTTTCTAACTCTAATTGAGTCAGTGCCTATAGTGTCTCCTTTGTAAGTTACTTTTTCCCACCCGGGGCCGGTCTCATCCTCTTCTTCACCCTCTTCTGGTTCAGGTGCATCTGCTAAATTATAAATAATATCAAAAGGCACAGAGTACAGTAATTTTAAAAATGAATTTGGCCTTGCTGCTAAATCATATTTTTTATATTGAATTGCTTTTGAAACAATAGCTCTAGTTTCTTCGTTATTTAATCTAGCCCCTATTGGACAAAAATCTAATATATTATTAATCGCTTCTAATTCAAATTCTTCAAACTTATCTTCTAAAGATTGTTTTATTTGATTATCAACTGTTCTGTCTTCGCGACTTTGGATTATAAGCTGCGGGTCTGAAGTACTATTGTATGGGGTCACCTTAGTCGCTTGAAAATGACATATCCTTGTGTTTAAAAACGGTTCTGTAAAAGACTGCCTTCGCCAATTTGGAATAATATCATCTGGATCAGGTGTACAAGGACCCTTACAGGGCAGCTCTGGGGTTGTTAAATCATCGTCACAAACATCAATTAGCCCATCTCTATCAACGTCTTGAAATTTTAAAAATTTTGATTCTGCCATATTATTAAGTTAGATAAACATTCGGACTCCGAATGTGATGTTCCCCTCCGTATTCGAGATATTTTCTTTTTTGTGTTAGTGCCCATGCGCGATTTTCAAAACTAGATTCTAAACCGTAAGGAATCATCTGGGCAGAGCCTCTAATTTTTTCAGCTTTTGCAATTGGGTCACTCAGCGGCGATGCAATTTCGGCAGCATCCCCGGATATCTTTACCATCATTACATTGAATAATGTTGCATTAACTTTATCTATGTATGTAAACATAGCACTCAAACATTCGGCTAAGTTATCGCCCTTGATAGCAGGCTGGAGATATGAAACTTTTGATACTGCGCCTTTTTCGCTAAACAGACCCATATATTTTGTTTCATCGCCAGAATAGTTACCTCCTATGAGGGAAATGGTGCCTGCTTGTCCCGAGTCACCTCCTAATGAATTCTTCTCTTTGCCGCCAGTATACCCATCGTTATATCCTGTAACAATTTTAATATTATTTCTAGCGATCATTCTCACATTGTCTGCCTTCATGGCCACTCCAGATAGCAAATGTTTATTTGACCCTTCGTGAGGTTCCCGCTCAGCAGTAGCTAAACCAAAAGCTTTATCGATGTCGCTCTTTGATGTAATATAAATTCTAGCAGCATCAGATGTGGGTAAAGGGCCAGCTATAAAGCCTTCTGCGGGACCGGGAGGCTGGTCCCCTGCAAGGCTTTCTGTAGTTTCTAAATTTGCACCCCTACCAACAACTATATCAATAGCATCAGCACCGGTAAACCCGCTAGCGCCAGCACCGGTGCCCAAGTGACCCAGACGGTCGGTACCCATAACCAGATAAGAACCGTAATGCTGTATTACAGAATTATTTTGGGCCTCTCTAAAAGTCAAATGTTTTCGAGGTGCACCGCTATGTAACAATCCAGAATCGCCCGGTATTGAATTAACTTCATCACCTTTTTCTAAACGATCATGTACAGTTTTTTTATTCTTTTTTCTACCGAACGCCGGTATTTCTTTTACAAAACTCGACATAAATTATTTCCAAATTTCCAATACACTAATAAATATACCGCTTTTTTAAATGATATTAAAGTTTTTATTCATTTATTCACCCAACTCATCAATAATCATCTGGATCTATTAAGGTTTCATCCACGGATTCGCCTAGTTCATCCGAATCGGCTGGTGATTCATAAGCGCTACTATCGCTTTGAAGATCATACATCATAATTTCTTCCGGCTCTCTATCATCAAGCTCAGTTGCAGACTGAGTATACTGGCCGCGGCCCTCCATGGCATCTTCATGGTTTCGCTGTTCTTTAGCTGTTATACCTTCTTGTACTACATCATAATTTCTATTTGGACTGTAACCCATCTGTTCCCAATCTTGGTCTGTGAACCCTTTGGGATTTAGTTGAAAATGCACAGGATCATATTTTGTATATTCTCCACCCCATTCAAGGCCGAGCGACTTAGCTATAGCTACAAAACCGGAGCGCTCCCAAACTTGTTTGTTCATTTTTGATGTGATTAGTGTGCCATTCCAGAAAAAATTTAAATCTAAAGCAAACCCATTTGTATGTCGTGAACAAGTACCGCATGCGGCTGGTAATCCCGTTCTACCTCTGGCCACGTATTCATCATGAAGTTTTTGTTGCTGGGCAACTGTTCTGTATCCAGATGTAATAATAACTTTACCAAGGCCGGCCTCATGAGCTAATTGTATCAGAGCCTTGGCCCACACATCAAACGGTGCTTTAACAGCAGGCGCCCTATTACCGTAAAGATATTTTTTTTGATCTTTTTTGCCCGGTAAGTTTTTGTTATTATCGTACCGATCAGCAGCGTCCATAATTTGGCTATTAACACGTATAGCCGGTGGTGGAGAATATGAGTCACCAAATTTAAAATAAGCTTTTACAGAGTCACAAAACTCTTCATTTAAAACCTTTGCTCCTGTTTCATTAACCTGCAGAGTACCAACAAAATCAGCAACTTGTAAGTTATATGTTTCGTTTGAATTTCTATGTAATCTAACTTCAATAAATGAGCCCATGTTTAAACCAAGGTGCTGGTGTGTCGCCACTGTTGTGTGAGTCGCCACAAGAGCATTTTGGTGGCACAAATCAGCAGCCTTGGTCAAATCACACGGATCTTGTAAAATTGAATGCGGGTTTTTTTCTTTTTTAGCTATTCTAACTTTAAATTTTTTATAACTTCTATCTGACTGTATATCATCACCATCATAGCCCAAAGCTTTATATTCGCTGGGTTTAATGAGTACTGGCTGCGATATTACCACTGCCCGAAATACATCTTCACCACCAACTCCAAAAGATTGTTTTTCAAACTCTGAGGAAAAAAGCTTCGAGACGGCGCCTAAAGGGTTTTTAATTGCGCCGGCAATACTATCAACACCAATAATATCTTTAGTCGGTAGACTGGACATCAGTTAGAATCTCCCTGAAGTATATCATATATTTCGTTTTTGTCGTTCTCGCTTAACTCAAAGTTTTGCTCTTGATTTTTAGATTTTAGGCCGATGATTTTTACAAGTTGCTCATTTGAACGTTGCATAGTTTCAATGTGCTTTGCGGCAACTGGGCTTAAGCCTCTATTATTATCGGCGTCGACGGCAATTTGGTTTGCTATTTCATTAAGAAATTCTCTAGCTAGTTTTCTATCATCTCGTATATTGTCTAGCGCTTCGCCAATTAAGCTATCAAGATCACTTTGTTTTTTCATAAATTGCCGCTCTCCCAATCGGTCTTAAAAGAATAATATTTCTTTTTAAACTT
>CEQR01006474.1_pt1 | contig 14306 bp, 16 predicted proteins | sample 530901 | NCBI WGS metagenome assembly CEQR01 (sample SAMEA2621085, study PRJEB7988) | marine metagenome | isolation source: saline water (ENVO:00002010), including | reverse complement strand
GCATGTGGTGAGTTTGCTCAGATGCATGACAATCCTAAGTTTAGGACTACTTTACCTATCGGTATTGATGCGACTAACCAAGGACTACAGCTCTATGCATTAGCACTGCGTGATCCTGCTAGTGCAGCAGCAACTAACTGCCTACCCTGCGAACAACCTAATGATCTATACCGACAGGTAGCTGACCAGACCTTGAAGATTATTGAGAACAGTAATCATGAGTATGCAGCAGGCTGGCGTGAGTTTGGACTTGACCGTAAGTCAGTCAAGAGACAGACGATGACCCAGCCATATGGATCTAAACTTTTCTCCTGTAAAAACTACACGGCTGAGTGGTTCTATGCCGAACTAAAGAAGGGTAAAGAGAACCCTTTCGGTGATGAGACTTACAAGCCATGTAACTGGCTAGGTGAACAGATCTGGGAAGCAATAGGTATGTCAGTACATGCAGCACGACAAGGCATGGAGTGGCTGCAAGATGTTGCTGCCATCTGTATCGAAAATGACATTGTTCCTCAATGGACAACACCTCTTGGTCTGCCAGTACGTATGCATTATGAGAAGCAATCACATCTCAACATCAAGACTGCTGTGTTTGGGGTGATTAGACAGACACGTATTCGTCAAGACAACGGTGAACCATCCAAGAGAAAGTCAGTCAACTCAATGGCCCCTAACTGGGTACATAGTCTTGACGGTATGGGTGGACTACTGGGTGAGTCAATCAACATTGCACTCAACGGTGGAGTGAATGACTATCTGATGGTTCACGATAACTATGAAGTGCATGCACCTAATGTCCCAGTCATGGGTGGAGCAGCAAGACAAGCAACAGTTAATTTATTTTGTGGGAATGTCCTCAGAGATACTTACAACGAACTGAACTATTTAGTACCATCTGGGGTGGAACTACCCGAGCCACCACCCCAAGGCGATCTTGATATATCGCTGGTTCAACAGGCTCACTACTACTTTTCCTGAAAGGAATAAACAATGGCAAAGAAATATGCATCACCAGCAGGTAAAGCGGTCTGGCCAAAGATCTCGAAACCTGAAACCAAATTCAACCCTGAAGGGACATATGAGACAAAGCTCAGACTAGATGCTGTCGAAGGTGGTAAGTTCCTTCAACACATTGAACAGATCCACGATGAGCATCATGATCTTGAACAGAAGAAGCAGGGCAAGACTGTTAAGAAGCATCCTCTTTCTGTAACTCATGTCGAAGAAGATGGTGTACCTACTGGTGAGATTGAGTTCAAGTTTACATTGAAAGCACAGGCAGGTAAGCCCGGTGCGAAGTGGGCACAACGTCCAGTCATCTTTGACAGTCGTGGTGGAATGATTAAACCTGATGATATTTCAATCGGTAGCGGCAGCACAATCAAGGTTGGATATGACATCAATCCTTGGTTCAGTCCGGCACTTGGTGCAGGTATCACACTCCTACTGAAGAGTGTTCAGGTTATTGATCTCAAAGAGTTTGGTGGTCAAGACTTTGACTCGTTTGGTTTTGACAAGGTTGATGGATTTGTCGCAGAAGACAAGGAAGATACATCAACTGATGACGAAGAACCTCTCCACGACAGCGACTTTTGAGTTTACTCTTCCCGTTAAACCTGTCCCTGCTTCACGCCCTCGGGTGACTAGGCGAGGCCATGTGTATTACGGAAAGAACTATACTAGGTTTAGAACAGAGTCAGAAGAGTTTCTCAGTGGTATTGAACTCTCTGAACTTCTGCCATTCAGTGGCCCCTTACACTTGGATGTGACCTTCTTCTGTCCTCGTCCGAAGAAGACAAAGAAGGTCGCTCCTCGTGGGGACATTGATAACTATCTAAAGACATTGGATGTTCTAAACAGAATCCTATGGTTCGATGATGACCAGATAATTAGCGTGCTTGCACGGAAAGAATATGGAGATGAACCTCGTATTGAACTGGAGGTAACTGAATATGGGTGAGTTTGTACGACATGAGCCGTGCAATAAATGTGGCAGCAGAAATAATCTAGCTGTCTATTCGGATGGATCGAAGTACTGTTTTACTCCCGGTTGCGGCTATCAAGGAGATAAGCAGGCAGACACATATAGTATGGAGACAACTGATATGGGATTGATTGAAGTGGACTACATACCGCTGACGAAGCGGGGTCTTAATTTAGAAACATGCAAGAAGTGGAAGTATGGCCAAGGTGTTTACAATGGCCAGCGTGTTCAGGTTGCGAACTACCATGACAGGAAAGGTGTACTTCGTGCTCAGAAGTTACGCAATGCCAATAAGAATTTCACTTGGCTAGGTGAACCTAAGTCTATTAACTTGTTTGGTGAGCACCTCTGGGAAACCAATGGTAAGCGTGTTGTTGTATGCGAAGGTGAGATTGATGCACTGTCAGTCAGTCAAGTGTTCGGCAACAAGTGGCCAGTAGTATCCATACCTAATGGTGCTGCATCTGCAAGCAAAGCTATCACTCGAAGTATTGAGTGGCTTGAGACATTCCAAGAAATTATATTGTGCTTCGATCAGGATGAAGCAGGCAAGGCAGCAGCAAACTCATGTGCTCACTTACTGACACCGGGTAAGTGTAAGATTGTTCATGGCCTACCCGAGAATGATCCTAATGAATGTATAATTAAAGGCAAGCATGAGCAACTAACCCAAGCTATCTGGCAGGCTAAGACATTCAGACCTGATGGTGTTGTGTCAGGTGATGAGCTTTGGGATCACATCAACAAGGATGAGAGTGGTTGGTCAGTGCCCTACCCTTGGGAAGGTTTCAACCAATCACTAATGGGTATGCGTGGCGGTGAGCTGGTGACTATTACTGCTGGTACAGGTATCGGTAAGTCATCCGTATGTCGTGAACTAGCCTACACCTTAGTACGTGACGGACATAAGGTTGGATACATAGCACTTGAAGAGTCAGTGAAGAAGACTGCTGAATGCCTGATGGCTATTCACATGAACATCCCACATACCAGCATGCCTGATGTATCTGATGAGGAGAAGAAGCAAGCATTCGATGAGGTAATGGGTGATGGCAACTTGGTGTTATACGACCACTGGGGTAGTCAAGACCCATCACGATTACTTGGCCAAGTCAGGTACATGTGTAAGGGACTTGGATGTAAGTTCATATTCATCGACCACCTATCCATCCTTGTGTCTGCACTAGCAGAGGGTGATGAGCGTAGGATGATCGACAATACCATGACAAAGTTAAGAAGTTTGGTAGAAGAAACCGATATACATTGTGTGCTGGTATCTCACCTCAAGCGTCCTGATGGGCGTGGTCACGAGGAAGGTGCAGCAACATCACTCAGTCAACTGCGTGGCTCTTCAGCTATTGGCCAACTCAGTGACAGTGTACTTGGATGTGAGCGCAACCAACAAGATCAGTTGGAAGCAATGAATACGACTGTGCGTGTACTCAAGAATAGATATGCAGGCATCACTGGGGTGTGTGCAACCTTAGAATATAACCCGACCATTGGTCGCCTACACGAATACAGCAGCCCATTCGATGAAACGCAACGGTAAAAGTAGCTGGATAGATGTTGCCCACGAGTTGTCAAAGATAACTGGGAAACAAGAGTGCCCTAAAAGGGTGAAGTACGAGGGTGAGTATTTGATCCTCCCTAAACTGAAAGAAGCATTGGTTGCAGACCCAGTGCTTAGAGACTGGTTAATGGAGAATGGTTATGTACCAACTGATATTTGATATTGAAACTAACGCAATCATGGACTGGGATGAACTCAGTGATCTTGAAGTAGTTCACTGTATTGCTATCCTTAATCCTGACACAGGTGATGAAGAGATTTACTCAGACAGTTATGGTAAGGGTAAGGACATTAAGACTGCCCTTGCCCAGCTAAGTCTTGCTGATAGATTGATTGGTCACAACATAGATAAGTTTGACATCCCTGCATTGGAGAAGCTGTACCCATCACTTAATCTGAATAATGCTGCCACTGTTGACACCCTACTGGCCAGCAGAATAATGGCTCCAGATATTATGAGGACAGACTTCCAGAACCAGAACATGCCTACCAACTTGAGAGGACGATACTCACTTGAAGCATGGGGCCACAGACTTGGAGCACATAAGGGTGACTTTGGTAAGCAAACAGATTGGTCAGTATTCACTGAGGAAATGGCTACTTACTGTCAGCAGGATGTGAGAGTCAACACTAAGTTATGGCACTTGATTGAGGATACATTCAATGAAGAAGTGTATGAAATGGAACGTGACTTCCGAGACATCATCCTTGAACAAGAAGCCACTGGTGTCGAATTTGATGAGGAGGCTGCTTTTACACTGCATGCGTCACTCATCGGTGAGAAGACAAAGATTGAAGCAGAACTCCAGCAGATCTTCCCTGCCCAAGAGGAGCCGATGAAGACACCTCAGTTCTACACTGACCCTGAGAACAATGCCAAGTATCTACGTAAGAAGGATGCACCCTACAGTGTCCAGCGTCGATTAATACCGGGGCCACTTAAGAAGAGAGTAGTCCCCTTCAACCCCGGCAGTCGTATGCAGATTGCCAATGCCCTCATAAAGAAGTATGGATGGAAACCTACTGAGATGACTGGTGATGGTAGGGCTAAGGTAGATGAAACAGTATTGGGGGATCTACCCTATAAAGAAGCGAAGGTACTATCACGTTACTTAACTATATGTAAGAGGATTGGTCAGCTCAGTGATGGCAAGGAGTCATGGATCAGGGCATCAAGAGATGGAAGAATACATGGCCATGTAAACACCATAGGTACAGTGTCAAGTAGGTGTTCGCATGCTCGTCCAAATCTAGCCCAAGTACCTGCGATTGGCTCACCTTATGGTGAAGAATGTAGGTCACTATTCAAGCCTACTCCCGGTATGGTCATGGTTGGATGTGATATGTCAGGACTAGAACTACGTTGTCTTGCTCACTATCTAGCAAGGTGGGATGACGGTGAGTATGCATCAGTAATCATGGAAGGTGACATACACCAGTTCAATGCTGACAAGATGAAAGTGTCTAGATCAGCAGGTAAAGGTATTATGTACGCCACTCTTTATGGGGCTGGTGATGTGCTTGTTGGCCGGTTAGTAGGTGGCGGCAGACGAGAAGGGCGTACTATGAAGGAGATGTTGGAGAATGGTATTCCAGCACTCAAGCGTCTTAAGTCAGCCATAAGTAACAGACTTAAAACTCAAGATTGGTTGCCTGCTATTGACGGACGTAGGCTACCTATTAGATCAGAACACTCCGCACTCAACCTGCTACTGCAATCTGCTGGTAGTATACTTATGAAGAAGGCAACGATCCTCATGAATGAGAAGATCAAAGCTGACGGAGTATTCGCCCAGCAAGTCATGCATGTTCATGATGAAGTACAATTTGAGGCAATGGAAAGTGAGGCTCACAATGTCGGACGGATTGCGGTACAAGCCATGCGTGAATGCGGTCAACCCTATGACTTCCGATGCCCCCTCGACGGAGAGTTTAAGATCGGAAACAGTTGGGCCGACACACATTGAGTTGGCTTGGCTTGCAGGTATTGTTGATGGTGAGGGATACGTGAGTTTCATAACTACGCCTATAGTTCAGGTTGAATCAGTCACCCCTAGTCTGGCCTATGTACCTGCTCAGTTAGTAGGTGGTCGAGTGACTACCTATCAACGTAAAGGTGCTTCAGTGTTCAGATGGTCGTTATATGGGCAGAGTGCAGTGAGAGTATTAAACCTGATTATTCCTTATCTAAAGTACAAAGATGCACAGGCTAAGATTGTTGTGCATGCTGGTAAATATCCAAGTAACTCAGCCATGAGGCAATCACAGGTTGATCGGCTGTCCCATCTAAGAAAGTTGAGGTACTGATGGAACCTTTAGAGTACATACCTACACCTAACTTATTAAAAGAGCTAAGGAAACGCCATGATACTATGGTCTTCTTAGCTGCAAGTAATCGGACGCATGATGTCGAGGATGTGACTGTTGCGTTTGAAGGGCCATTCCATTCAATACTTGGACTGGTCGAACTTGGTAAACATGCAGTAATGAATGGAATCAGTGATGATGAAAACGGCCCTAGCGATTGACGGAGACATATTCCTTTGGGAATGTTGCCTAGCCTGCGAGCAGTCTGTGGACTGGGGTGATGACTTGTGGACATTGCATGCAGATGCAAAGGAAGCAAGACTTAGATTAGACATTGCCTTTGCTACGTTGAAAGAGAAACTCAATGCAACATCAGTAGCGATAGCACTGAGTGGCCCTAACAACTGGCGTAAAGAAGTACTGCCTACTTACAAATCAAATAGAAAGAAGTCTAGGAAGCCCGTAGTCTTCTTCGCTATGAAGGAGTACGTGAGGGAGACTTACAAGACATTTGAGTATCCTGCCCTTGAAGCCGATGATGTATGCGGAATGCTGATGGGTACAAAGATGTGGAACCCTAAATCAAAGAAGGTGATTGTTACTACTGACAAAGACCTACTCCAAATACCCGGTCTTCACTACAACCCTAACCGACCTGAAGAGGGTATATCTGAAGTCAGCGTAGAAGACGGATATTACAATTTCTTATATCAGACCCTGACAGGTGATGCTGTTGATGGGTACTCAGGATGCCCACGCATTGGGCCTAAGACTGCTGCAAAGCTACTCAAGGTTGATCCAAGCTGGGCCACAGTCAAGCAAGCATATGAAGACGCAGGCTTGAATGAAGAAGACGCAATTCAGCAAGCACGAGTTGCACGCATAATGCACCAGTCAGATTATGACTTTGACACTAATGAAGTAAAGCTATGGGAGCCAGAGCAATGAACAGAGATGAGCTATTAAACATCCATGAACGCCTATGCGGTCAAGCAAGGCACTTGATGAACCAGAAAAATCACGATTATAGTGGGGGTAAGAGTGCTGAAGACCCCTTCTTGAACTTCACCAGAGTAGAGAGACTAGGGATAACGGACACTAAAAGGGGGTTCATGGTCAGACTGACTGACAAGATCTCCCGCCTGATCACCTTCATTGACACTGGTGTATATAAGGTTCCTGACGAAAAGGTAGAGGATACCATCCTCGATTTGATTAATTACAGCATACTTCTCTACGCATATATTGAGGTAGAGAGAAAGGAAAAGGATGACTATGAGGATAATACCTACACTCGATCCCAGTCTTATTCAAGCATTGAATGAGCGTGTACCTGAACGATGCCCTGATCCTAGCTGGTCAGAACGTGAAATCTGGATGTATGTAGGTAAGCGAGAACTCGTGAACTTTCTTATTTCCGAACTAAAAATGCAAGAAGATAACCTTATAAAGGAGTGACGTTATGTGTATGGGACAATCAGCAGCAATGCCACCCCCAAGAGCAGCCGTTGCTCCTCCTCCCCCTCCCCAAAAGATAGAAGTAAAAGCTCCCCCTGTATTAGCTCAGATGCCTGAACTCAAGAATGAACAGGCTCGACCTGATAATCCTTACCGTAAGAAGCGTGCGAGGAAAACAGCAAGGGGTAAGGGAATGCTTAAGATACCTATGAACGCATCCGGCGGATCGGTGAATGCCTAATGGAAACACTAAAGAACCTATATCTCAAATGCTCAGGTGAGCGTACTCAATATCTCGAAAGAGGTAGGGACTCTAGTTCACTGACTATTCCTAGTCTGCTCCCTGAAGAAGGCATCACATCATCAACCAAGTTTAGTACCCCTTACCAATCTGTGGGTGCTCGTGGTGTGAACAACCTATCAGCAGCATTATTACTGTCTCTGCTCCCCCCAAATGCTCCGTTCTTTCGTCTTCAGTTAGATGAAGAGACTGAACGTGAGCTAGAGCAGATGGATCCTAAGATCAAGACTGAAGTAGAAGACTCTCTAGCCAGCGTTGAACGCTCAGTTATGGATGAGATTGAACGGTCAGGTGTACGTACTGGACTCTTTGATGCTGTCCGACACCTTGTTGTCACAGGCAATGCATTACTGTATTTCCCTGATGGCGGCAACATGCGTGTGGTTCACCTCAACAGATATGTTGTAAAGAGATGCCCACTAGGCAACGTCAGGACTGTAGTTCTCTTGGAGAGCGTATCCCCCTCCATGCTCCCAGAAGAAATACGTCCTGAAGTGGGTGAGGAAACATCTTACGAGGACAGTATTGATCTATATACGGGTATGTTTACCCGCAATGATGGTCAGGTAGAAGTCTTCCAAGAGGTAGATGGCAAAGAGATTGAGGGTTCAAGACGGGTTCTTGACCCTGAAGATGCACCCTTTATCCCCCTCAGAATGTCCCGTGTTGACGGTGAGAACTATGGACGAGGTTATGTAGAACAGTACATTGGTGACCTTCAGAGTCTTGAAGGATTAACTAAGGCTATTGTTGAAGGCAGTGCTGCCGCTGCTAAGATCCTATTCCTTGTCAATCCCAATGGTACAACCCGTGCCCGTACACTCAGTGAATCACCTAACGGTGCTATTAGAGAAGGGTCAGCAAATGATGTCAGTGTTTTGCAAAGCCAGAAAGCGGCGGATTTCTCTGTTGCACAAAGTACCATCAACACCATACAAGAGCGTCTTGCGTATGCATTTCTACTCGTTGAGGGATCAATTCGTAATGCAGATCGGGTTACGGCTGAAGAAGTAAGACTGGTTACTCAAGCTGTTGAACGACAACTAGGCGGTATATACAGCATTCTCAGTAGAGAGCTAAGTCTGCCAATGGTCACCTTGGTTATGAACAAGATGAAGGCTGATGGTTCCTTACCGAACCTCCCTGATGACAAGATTAAACCAGTGATTATTACAGGAATTGAAGCCCTCGGGCGAGGAAATGACCTCAACCGTCTGGACACATATCTCGCAGGAATCGGACAGATCCTTGGCCCCGAGGTGCTTCAAACATACATTGACGTAAGTGAATATTTAAAAAGAAGGGCACTTGCTTTAGGCATAGATACTAAAGGCTTGGTAAGATCACCTGAAGAGCTTGCTCAGATGCAGCAGGCACAGCAACAACAGATGATGGCCCAACAAATGGCTCCACAAATGATGGAGCAAATGACTCAAGGAGAACAATTAGATGGCTGATTACCAAAGCGTTGAAATTAAAGGGGACGAAACCCCTGCCTTTACTGAGGAGCAGATTGCAGCTAGTGAGCCACAAGCCCCGCAAGAAAGTCAAACGACAGAACCTACCTCTGAACGACCCAATTGGTTACCTGAGAAGTTCCAATCACCTGAGGCTCTCGCATATGCGTACACTCAGCTTGAGAAAGAGTTCTCACAAACCAGAGGTAGTGAAGAGACATCAACAGAAGAAACTACAGATACCCCAACAGGGCTTACCGAAGAAACATTTGATGCTCTTACAGATGAGTTCAACTCAACCGGGGATGTTTCAGAGATGTCTCGGGAACGTCTTGCGGCTACCGGCATACCTCGTGAGTTCATTGATGAGTATGTTGATGGGCAGAAGCAGCTTGCAGAAGCATCAATTAAACAAGTCTACGACACTGTTGGTGGTGAAGAGTCCTACCAGCAAATGCTCACTTGGGCATCGAATACTCTTCCTGAGTCTGAGATCAGTCTATTCAATGACATGGTTGCTGGGTCGAAAGACGAAATGATGATGGCAATCAACGGACTTCACGCTCGATATAATCAGTCAGGTCAGGCTAAAGCACCTGCACCTACTCAGCCTCTTGTTCAAGGTGACACTGGCAACAACATTCCTACTGGGTCTACATTCCAGTCCCGTGCTCAGGTTGTTGAAGCTATGAATGACCCACGATATACCAAAGACCCCGCATATCGAGAAGAGGTCTACCGTAGACTTCAGAACTCAAACGCTATTTAGGAGAATCAAATGGAAAAGCCCGGATTTAAAACAACAGAATTTTGGATTAGTACTGGAGCAGCAGTCGTTGGTGGCTTAGTTGCATCAGGAGCAATCCCTACAGAAGGCCCGTGGATGCAAGTAATTGGTCTTGTTTCTGCTGCCCTAGTTGCACTTGGATACACTGGTGCTCGTCTCAATCTTAAGAAGACTGAGGCTGAGGCTGCTGAATACGAGTACGACGAAGAAGAAACTAAATAAATAGAGAGGATCAATATGTATGCAGCACTTGCAACTATTGTCATTGCGATCCTACAACCTATTATCGAAATTATTCGGGCATACAAGGTCACGGCTACTGATGCTGTCCCTAGTCCTAACCGTGAGCGGTGGGCTGCTAGGGTGCGGAAGTTCAAGAGTCGTATTCGTCCCTGAGTCCGATGGTTTAGTTAGACTTGGCCCTAACGTAAAGGGTTATGTCTACTACTGGGATGGTTCTAGTTGGAACCGTTCCGCAAGTTCTGTATACCTTCCTGAAGGTTGGTATGCAGGATCTATTGATGGCGATGTTGAGGAATCGAAAGATACCCGGCCCGCTGCGGTGGATAACTGAACACTCTTAGTTACCGATACTGACCATCAAACCGTATCTAATTTTAATTATTTAACTAGGAGTTAAACTATGTCACAATTTGGCGTACAGCCCTCAAGGCTTGGGCAAGTGAATGGAGCCGGTGATGCCGATGCTCTGTTCCTGAAAGTCTTCAGTGGAGAAATTATTAGCGTGTTCGAGGAAGCTAACCTTATGCTCCCTCTTACCAAGACTCGTAACATCAGCAGTGGTAAGACCGCAACTTTCCCAGTTGTAGGTGTTGCATCTGCTAAGTATCACACTCCCGGTGAGTCAGTGATGCAGCAGAATGTTACTAACACTATTTCTGGTGATCAAGGTAGTGAAGCTCTGGCTCAGTCAGCAGCTAACAAGTACCTTTCAACCGTCAAGCACGCTGAACGTACTATCAGCATTGATGACATGCTTGTATCAACTGCATTCATTGCAGACATTGATGAAGCAAAGAATCACTGGGACGTTCGTTCTGCTTACACAAGTCAAATTGGTCGTGAGCTTGCTTATCACACTGACCGTGCACTTATGCGTACTGTTATCGCGGGTGCTCGTGGTGATAAAGACCGCTTTGGCGGTACTGATAACCAGTTCCTTGGTGAGTCGATTGATGGTGCTTCTGGTGCTGCATACACTGTGGCGGAACTTATTACAACTATTGCTAGTATTGCTCAGAAAATGGATGAAAAGAACGTACCTGCTGAAGGTCGTTACTGCGTCCTAACTCCAGCAAACTATTACACAATAGTTTCAAGTGGTAACGCTGCTATCAACAGTGACTTCGGTGGTATGGGTTCAATCGCTACTGGTGAAGTTGCACAGCTTTCTGGTATTCGTCTCCTGAAGTCTAACCATCTTCCCTCGGGAACTGATGCTGGCACTTCTATCTTCAAAGATAGCGGCATCAAGAATGATGTTTATGATACTCATGATGGAACTGGCAGTGTAGGTGCAGGTTACTCTGCAACTGCTGCATACAACACTGCTGGTGTTGCATTCCAATCCGAAGCTGTAGGAACTGTTAAGCTCCTCGACCTCGGTGTTGAATCTGAATACCAAATGGATCGGCTTGGAACCCTGATGCTTGCTAAGTATGCTATGGGACATGGTATTCTTCGTGAAGAATGCTGTTACGAGCTTGTCACTGCTTGATAATTAGAGATCTTGAGTCTCCCTTCGGGGTGGGACACCTTCGGGTGTCTCACCTCTTTTACTTAAGGAGTAGAAATGCCAGCTAAGACAACTGAATTAGAGGCCGTCAATACCATCCTGTCCACCGTAGGTGAACCACCCATTAATAGCCTCACTGGACAACAGGGTGCTGATGCCACTATTGCGAGAAACATCTTGACTGAGATCTCTCGTGAAGTTCAGAACCAAGGATGGAATTTCAATACCTTCTTTAATCAAACACTTTCCCCTAACTCATCCAATGAAATTGTGTTGGCTGATGAAGTCCTTCGCGTTGATAACGATCCAACGGCCCACGGAACGCAATCAATCTCAACCCTCGGTAGTTCGGTTGAATCTCGTGAAGTCATACAGCGTGGCGACAAGCTATATGACAAGACTAATAACACCTTCACTTTTTCCTCTGCCGTCCGAGTGACTCTGGTATACCTCTATAACTTTGAAGAGTTACCAGAGCCAGCTCGACGGTATGTAAACATCCGTGCTGCCCGAGTATTCCAAGACCGTATGGTTGGTTCTCAGAAGGGCCATATGTATACGATGCAGGATGAGATGCAAGCAATGGCAGTACTCAAAGAGTTTGAGGGTGATACTGCTGACCGTACAATCTTTGATCACAGTGATGTGTTTAACACCATCAATCGTCGATCAAGCATTCGAGGAGCAGGATACTAATGGCACTTATTTCAACTGACATACCTAACCTGACTGGTGGTGTTAGCCAACAGCCAGACTCAATGAGGTTGGTAAACCAGTGTGAAACACAAGAGAATGCCATCTCAAGTCCTGTTGAAGGATTACTCAAACGTCCCCCAACTGAATATGTAAAGAAGCTAATCAATGGCTCAGTGCCTAATGATTTATTTGTGCATCATGTAAACAGAGACAGCAGTGAGCAATACTTTGTTGTCTGTGATGGCGGCAATGACTCAGACACTATAAAAGTCTTTGACATGCAAGGTAATGCTAAAACGGTCAATCATGACCCTGAAGGCGGTGCACCTGAAACAGGTTATGCCTACATGACTACCTCTACACCTAGTACGTCACTTAAAGCTGTGACTATTGCTGATGTAACCTTCTTTGTAAACACTGAGAAGACAGTAGCAATGGACTCTGCTGTCTCAACTTACTCTAGAAACCTAGCATCTAAACCTAATGAAGCACTGATTGTGGTCAAGAGATCACCGGGTGCTTTCTCAAAGTGTGAACTTACTTTGAGGATGGATGATATTGATCTAGGACTGACAGACGGTAGTAATACTGACTTTGGTTATGGGGGTGATGCAGCCACGGCTCATGATGCAATCTTTACAGCAGAACGTATTCGCCAGTTATTCAATGGTGGTTCATTCACAACTAAAGATACTACTGGTGATAATAATATTGAAGTAGGAGTGGATACCCCTATAACAACAACGTCTACTGCGGCATCAACAGACTTAAATGTCGTATTCATAACTGGTAGCAGACCTTTCAACCTCACTGCATCAGACGGACAAGGCAATACTATCCTTCAGGTAATCCAAGATGAAGTAGAGAACTTTGCAGACCTACCTTCTATTGCTCAGAATAACATGGTTATTAAAGTAATCGGTGACCCAGAAGCAGAAGTAGATGATTACTACGTTAAGTTTAAAACTGATAATGATCAAGCGGGTCTAGGCCAAGGACGTTGGGTAGAGACAACTGCTGGTGGCATTGAAAACTCTTTTGATTTCACCACAATGCCCCACATATTGGTCAGAAAACCTGATGGCAGCTTTTTATTTACTGCTGCTGATGGTCAATTCAATGGATCAGCAACTGGTGGTGGCCCTGACATATCTGCCTTCAAGTTTGGACAACGCCTTGTAGGCGATGAACTTACGAACCCTAAGCCTACTTTTGTAGGCAACAAGATCAGTGGACTAGCGTTCTTCAAGAACCGACTGGCCTTCTTATCTGGTGAGAATGTCATCATGTCAGAGGTAGGTGAGTACTTCAACTTCTTCAGAACTACTACAGCCCAGTTACTTGACTCAGCAGTTATTGATATTGCTGTAGGTGGTACAGCCGTATCTAACCTCAAACATGCTGTACCTTTCTCCAACCGACTAATCCTCTTCTCAGACACCTCTCAGTTCAGTCTCCAAGGAGAGCAGTTCCTATCTCCCCTTACTGCATCTATTACCTCACAGACTGAGTTTGAGATCACAGCAACCACTCAACCTATTGTCTCAGGATCTAATCTATTCTTTGGTTTCCCCCGAGGTTCCTTCAACGGCATCAAGCAGTTCTTCAAAGTAAATGAAGTAGACATTCAGTTTGATGCTGTTGAGGTGACTGCCCAAGTACCTAAGTACATCCAAGGGAATATTAAAAAACTAGCAGCAACCACACATGAGGATATGTTGTTTGCCTTGACGGATACTGATGCCAGTAGTCTTTACTGCTTCAAGTATTTTGAATCTCAAGGACGCAGGCTTGTATCTTCATGGTCTAAGTTCACATTTGGTGGGACTATCTACTCAATGTCATTTATTGATACCACGCTTTTCATACTTATAAAGCGAGGTTCTGACCTGTACCTAGAGAAGATCAGAATGGAGACAGGTTTATCTGACCTTAACTCCACATATACAACAACAATAGATCAGAGAGTCTACAAGGCTACAGG
>CEQR01110894.1_pt1 | contig 14339 bp, 8 predicted proteins | sample 530901 | NCBI WGS metagenome assembly CEQR01 (sample SAMEA2621085, study PRJEB7988) | marine metagenome | isolation source: saline water (ENVO:00002010), including | reverse complement strand
ATCAAACTGTTTTCGTTTAGACTCAACAAAATCTGCAGACTCAACTTGGGCAACCATCTCATCCGATGTTGCTGATTTTTGAATTTTTGGTGTGCCTTTACTATTAAATAAATTTTTGATGCTCATCAATCTACCACTCTGAATTTAAACCTATATGGTTGCTCTTGCCAACCATAATCCGTATCATAAAACGAATATTGTATATCATATAAATATCCTGCTTCTAGATAAGTTGTGTCTAATTCAAAGTAGTTTCCAGAGACGTCGTATGATAATGCTGTGTGTGCTGATTCTGTTGACGATCCTGTGCCGTATGGAACAACGACGTAGTCGTCAATCGATCTTCGTATTTGGAAGGATGCACTTGGAACAATCAAGGTTGGGACCGAGGTCTTTATTGCCTCAGTGTAGATGTTTGGAGACCAATTCTTTTCTCGAAGATATAGGTCAAGCCTATCTCTTTGGTCCTTCCTGTATTCATCTTTAAGATTGGGCATACTTAAGACGTATCTTAATTTCTTAATATTTAAATCAAAACTTTTTGTTGATATCGATCCTGTGTGATATATGGTGGGGGCTTCTCTTGAGCCATCGTACCAAATATCAAAAATCTCTTCCTCAACTGTATTGGAGAAAACTTCACACTGGTAAACCCCAGTGGACACATGTGACCCAGTAAAAGCATTGGTATTTAATCTATTTGCTGTTGATCCGACTGTCGAGTAGAGGTCAACAAAGATTGACCCAGTTCCAACACTTGGTATGTTAGTGAGATTTCCCCTAACATTATTGTATAAAAATAGTGTGTTTAAATTATCGTCGGCTGGTACTGCAGAGGAGGAAATGAAAAAATCAGCTCGATTATCTCTTCTAGAACTATCCCAACGTGCCTCAATCACTGGTTTTTGAAAAAAGAATTCAGAATCTCTACCAAAGAATTTTTTAGTAAAAAATGATCTTTGTTGACCGGAAAGGTTGTGTATTTCTGTCGAAGTGTTTTGACCAGTAGAGGAACTAAGATATGCTTCAAAAGAGTCCGTAAGTCTTATACCGAAGCCATAATTGTTTTTTCCACCAGCATCTTCACCTTTTATCCAATCTTCCACTATTGATGTTACATCCAAGCAGAGATCTTCAACACCTGTGGGGAAACTCTGGTTAATGATTGGGGATGCATGATAGTCCCCTCCAATCGTTGTCCATTGGCCGCCGTCTGCACTGGCAGATTGTCTTGCCTGAATCCAATTTGAACCGATTCCGTCTCTAGTTACATCTTCATAATAATCCATATCAATACCATAACCTTCCTGCCAAGAAGACGACACTGCTGATACTTGAAGTGTGAAACTAATGGGTACAGTTTGCGAATGGGGAGCATTGTACATTTTTAAATAAAAAGATACAGACCCTGATACTGGTATGGTGCCGTTTGTACGATGAGTGGATATTTCAGATGTGTTAAACTGAATTAAGGTTCTAGCCAACTCAGCTGAGGTGGAACTCTCTTGACCATATATCGAAAATACCTCTAGAATATCAGAGGCTCCCATGTTAGAACCTGTGGCTCTTGTGGTTAAATTCTCTTTAAAAGCATTGGTTATGGTATTATCTTTTGTGGCATAAAATCTTCTAATCATACTGCTGTTCCTCTTATATCAGTATTAAAGTTTCTAATCTCAAAAACAACATTTCTTGGAGCTTTTAAATAAGTTCCATCTTGAGATTTTATTTGCTGTATCGAAACCGGCGCGGGGCTATATCCGACCCCAGTTTTAATTGAAGGGGTGACTTTAATTGTATCTATGACACCATCGACTTTATTTATTGCATTAAAAATATTTGTTAAATAAAAAGGTTCACCAATATACATTTTTTCTGATAAAATTGTTCTTAATTTTCTATTGACCTCATTGAGAACCGATATTTTGTCCTTCGTAGGGTGTGTTATAATTTCATAATCAAAACCAATATTCATTACTTTGGCATCATATATATCAATATTGTCGTTTAGCATTTTGTTTTTATTAAGCCACACTTTTAGATTTTCTTTTATTGTAGAGTTTGACTCTATAAAATTAAAATTTCTATCCTCGGATATAACATAGACCGATATCCTTCTGTTTGATGAGGATGGATCATTAACTATTGATGCTCTTTTTATTGAACCTAGGTTTGGTGGCATCATATAAATAAATGCTTCATAGTCGTTTAATGTCACAGACCTTTTTTGTGTAGATTTAGCTGCATAGCTTCTATGCCTTAGTTCTTCTGATGTTGGCAAAGATGTGTTCCCAACAATAGGTTTGTCATTAGAAACTTCTAGAGAACCTCTGACAGTAGCTTGGAAAGAATCTGTTGTACCATCTGCCGAGGGAAATTCAATTCTAACCACGGAAACTGCACTTAGATTCCCAGCAGATATGTTGATTGAATCAGACTCGTTTGCTTCATATATAATACTTAATGTAGTATTTGCAGGTGCTACACCCAAAGTGTTTGAATCTATTAATTTTGTAGGATCAAAAGAAAAATCTGTAATATGTGGTTTACCGGTCATCTTCAAAGAAACTTGTGATGGATCCAATATATCTGTTGTGGTGCTTTCATCATCGGAACCGTAACCAAACTGTAAATATGTACCGGTACTATCTTGAGTTACTACAAATCTTCTAGGGACAATTTTTGGCTTTAATATATTCCTAACTCCATCGGTAGATGCATTCGGATTTGTCGTATTAACATATATGACCTCTTGAGATAAATTTTCTACCTCAAAATACTCATGTCCCTCAGAGTCAACTACGCTAACAACTGATGAGATGGATGAATCTCCAATTCTAATTTTTAGAAATCTAGTAAAAGATCCAATATCATTAGTGCTTATAAAAGTAACGCTTGATTTTACTTGACCAAAAGCTCGTATTGCATACTCCAATGGTTTGCCACTGCTAGCATCGAAACCAGATGCGACAATATCATTTTTAGGATCAGAAAAGTCAACATCTTCAGTTAAAACAAAAGAGGTTCCTGTTGAAGATTTAACTTCAGATCCAGCCTTTAGCAATGGTATAAGAGTTGTATCTGGTCCCAGACCAGTGGTGGCAGCCCTTACCACAACATAGAAGGATGCAATACCATATGCTGCTGGTCTGCCATAGAATCGATACCCACTGTTATTAGCTAACCTTCTAACGTTATCATATTCTATAGATGTTTCTAGGAAAGATTCATTTACTTGATAATCAAGATAGAACGAAAGCATATCTCCAACATAAGCCACAGTATCGACGATGTACGATCCAAAAGTATTTTCTGAAAAGTCCCTGTAGGAATCTGGATAATATATCCTAGCATGCTGCTCTAGATCATTCCGTATTGTCCTAAAGTCTTTACTTGTATATTTTACTAAATTTTTTCTATCCATTAGAAGAACCCTGTGAGTGTTTCTGGTTTGACATTTATTTCAAAAATATCTTGCTCAATTTTTCTTGGAATTGAATAGTCTATTTTTATACTTAAGCTATTACTGTCAATATCAGTTGGTGATGCTGTTACACTTATTTTATTAAGTCTTATATATGGCATGAATTTTTTTACTTGCTCAGAAATATTTAATATAATAGATTGTCTTGTGGATTCAATGTTTTGTTCAAACAAATATCTTCTGATTCCAACACCATAATCTACATTACTAATATTTTCACCCTTTGATGTTAGTAAAAGATTCTTCAATTCAAACTTTATCTGACTCTTTAGGTCATCATTCATTTGAAATAAATCTTTCTCTCCATTTTTTAAAGGCCAAGATGGACCATACAAGCTCATAAGCAATCCCCTTTTTACTAATAATTAGAGTCTACTCTAAATCTTTTAGAGGATTTGCACACTCTTCTCCATTTGCATCATATACTTTGTATTTTATCCTTCTTCTTTTGAACCAAGGTATCTTAATGGCCGGCAAAGATAGTGGTCCAAATGGATTAAAGGAACCAAATAATCTAAGCCTTTCTCTTTCAGAAAGTGGTTCCTCACCAAAACCATCCACGCTGTTAGCTAAATAAAGTGATGCAAACTCTCTTCTAATGAAGTTTTTCACAAAAGTATTCGTTGTTCCATCCCATTCATCATCTGTTGTATCGAATGATGGTCCTTGCTCCACATTTCTCTCATTAACTCCCCGTCCCAAAGAAGCCATGAAGTTTTTAGAGCAAAAAATAGCAGCGGAAGATACGAAAGTATTTATTGGGAAAACTTTATTAAATAACATTTTAAATTCATCAGTTTCCACAATTTTATTAATTAAGCACTCAAGATCATATTGGTTCTTTCCAGACCCTGGATCAATTTCAGAGAAGGTGGAATCCACCAATGGCACCTCTGAGGAGGCCAAGGGAATAAACATACTATCGTCCCCGTATAAGAATGCCTTTTCTCTTAAACTTTTTTCCATAAACTCTTCATTCTGCCTGAGTTCAGATATTTCTTGAGAAAAATATATATTATTTGGTACTAAAACTCCAATTCTTAGTCCGTAATTTATACCAGTTTCTCCATGTACTCCGACAGGCTTGCCATTCTCCGGAGTATAAAAGGTAGCACCATACCTAACAGTGATATCGGGATATGAAATCCCTAGAGATGAATTTAAAATGTTTGTTTGCAATTGATTGAAATCTAAATCATCATTATATTTTTCCAAATCTAATAAGTTTGTTGCATTGATTATTTCAGATGCGACCAGTTGTTGAAAGCTAGACTCAAAAACAAACTCTAAGTCTCCAAAATAATCTGATATACTTTTGTCTTTTAATGCTTCGGAATGTAATTCAAAAAATGATTTAAGATCACCGAGGCTACAAACGCCAACTAGGGACTGATCTCTTTCCCTAATAAACGATGGGATGTCGGGTCCTGTTCTGTCCTCAATTCTTGCGTAAGACTCTACCACAAGTTGTATTTCATTTGCTTGATCTTCTTCTCTATAGTCTTTTTCAAAAGAAGACATATTGCTACTAACTTGCCCAACAGTTCCAGCCTCAGCAGTTCCAAATTGTTTTTTCAAATAATAAGAATTAAATCCCACATTTGAATTTGAATCCTCAAAAATACTTTTGAGACCAACAAAGGACTTATTTAAATCGTATATATATGGTTTATCATTCATCCCTTCAAAAGCATTTTCGCTCAAGCGCTCCGCTTCTATTGCTAAAAGTTCCGATAATACAAGGAGACACTCCTCTTCATACATCGATATAAAAAATATTTTTTGGAAAAAATTTAATTTCTTTAGTGAAGCTCTTCTTATTTTCCCAGAAGTTATGGCGTTATAAGAGTTTATAAATCTTTGGTCTCCGGTGAAAAAGGTGTCCCTATCTTCCAATGGAGACATTCTAAACAATATTGATAGTAATCCAAAATCAATCCTACTCTCTATTGTTTCAGGCCTATTTTCTAAAGTAGGCAATTGTAGTAATTTTGATTGCTTAATTTTATTGGCCATACCCTTTCTTATGTTTCTTGTTACTTTACTATAGGCGACTTGACCTAAAGATATTTCTTCCAGTGCTTTTTTGATGTGAGGAGGTGGAGTTATTTCTCCAAGTTCAACCATATTATTGTAGACTTGCACAGACTGTTCTAAAAATGTATACCAATATTTTTCATTTTTAATTGATATCCTATTGCTTATTAAGGATGTGCCCAATTCAAGCATGTCTAACTTCATCATTTTGGCGAAGTATGACATATAAGAACTATCTATGTTATCTCTCCTAAATTGTATATTTGAAAATACACCTATTGATTTGAAAAACGTTTCTGCAAGATAAATTCTCAATGTTGTTCGGACAACACCATCTATATTAGCCCTGACATTTGAGTCTACCAGAAGTTTAAATGGAATCTCTCTTCGACATTCTGGATCTGTAGTTAATTCTGGATACTCTCGCAGAGATGATTCTAAGAATTTAACCCTTTCTTTTATATCTTGCATGCCAAGTATCGGTGGATTTTTTGGATCGCAACCTTCTCTGGCTTCAAAAGCCTTAAATGCAAATTCTAACCATCCAAAGAACTTTCTTAATTCAATTGTCATTGGCGGGTTATCATATGATCCACCATAAATATCAGGATTTAGAACCTTAATCCTATCATTTTTAAAAATACCTAAAACACCATCTTCTGGGTCTAAATTATACTCTTCTTCTCCATCGGGATTAAAGTATGTAAAATCTACACTGGGGTCTATATCTTCTGAGATATATCCGAACTTAAACCCCAAAGGTATTTCATCGCTTAAATCTTTATTTGTGACGCTTGCTTCAATTGTTTTATCCAATAGTCCCTCAAACATTTGATTGTAGAAATTTTCATAATTCTTACCTTCCAGAGGTATGGCTTTGTCTAATATTTTTTTAAAAACTAAATATCGCAAATTTTCATCACCACTAGCTGGATAGGCAAACGATAAAGATGTCAGATACTCCTTATCTTGTCTAGTAACTGGTATTTCTACGTCCAATTCAAGATCAAAGAAATCAACCCCAGTTGCACCAGCTAAATCATCAATTGATATCGTATAATCAAAAGAATCATTTCGATCCATTTGCTCAATTGATAGTAAAGAATTGTAGTAATCAAACTCTCCCTCTTCACTTTCTTCATAAGAAATTGAATATCCAAAAGGGGCATTTGAATCCTTGTTTTCTAATAGTCTCTGTCTCAAGTAGCCGCCGACAGTTATTGGATACACACCTGTTGCATCTGGGTAACCGTCTCCATCTGCATCTTCCGACAAAGAGCCTTTTATGAATCTTCTTATCAGTCCGGCACTATCAAAATCTAAAATTTGATCTTCTGTACTATTTGCGTAATTCGGATTTAAAAATTTAAAAAACGTTCTTTTAAACTCTGTGCTGCCATTTACATCCCTAAGAGCATTTGCTAATATACCTGATCTTGGATTGAAAAAGCCAATCATCATTAATCTCAATATATTATTGTAATAATCCTCAGTTAACTCATCTGATTGAGCCTTGTCTAAGGAAGATTTTGAGTTGACATTAAATACATTTTCTGGATTACAAAGATCCTTAAGTGCCTCATTAGAAAGAGCCCCTAAAAAGGGTCCTTCGGAGTTTATTTCTGCAATATCATCTATGACTGATTCGAGAGCTTCCTCTGTTTCTTCATTATAACTATCTATTGCTTGTTCTATTTCTTCAGGGGAAAACCCTTGGTTTGTAAAAAACGCTCTTCTGACGTTATTCCACTCATTCAACTGCTGGCTAGTGAGACATATTGATGCCGAGGTTGGCAAATTGCCCGCTCCATCTTCTAGCAAGTCTCTTATTCTTTGCTTATCTTCTTCGCTCAAGTAAGAACTTAAGTTTTCAAAAAAGTAAGATATTTGATCAGGTTGACCTAAAGCATCTCCGATTTCTGGTTCCAGTTCTGAAATTGCATTTGCAATTGCAGCTTCCGTATCTGCGTTTCCGTCAGTTACACATTCTAAAATTTCCCTTTGACTAGCGACGCCCGAGATTATATTTGATATTCTATTTCCAAATCCTTCAAGCTGAGTTTGTCCCGAGTCCATAAATGGTCTAAAAAGACTTTCTGCCAATTCTTGAGATCTTTGTTGACCAGTTTGAGGGTTTACAGATCCTCCACAAAAAGCCTCATCTAGAGCACTTTGAAAATTATCCAATGCTTCAGATATGAGATTTCTGTCCTTGATTCCATTTTCTACAAATCGACCGATTGCTTCCAAAGATTTACATAAGGCGTCTTCCAATAAGTTGGCAAACCTTTTTATTAAATCAACAACAATTTTGGTGAAAAAATCAAGAATACTATTTTTGAAAATCTCTCCAAATTTATTATCTATATTATATCTAAGGCTTATGTTCGGCACTTGGAGACTTGGAAGAGTAAGTGATATCTCCGGATCACAAACATCTAAAGAGAATGATTTCATAAAATCTTTTACTGGTGGATCAAAAAGTGATGGATGGGGACAGCTCTTAAAGAAGTCAGTAACGAACCCAATCAACCACTCGCCTGCTGGGTATTTAGATATTTCCTCAATCAAAGCATCAATACTTAAACTATCGATAGCAAACTCAACTAAAAAATCAAAAACTACGTCAAAAACTACATCAGTATTTGATCCCAAGTTAGATTCTTTTAAAACCTTAGATGTTCTTTCGTGTGCGTTCAGTTTTTTCTCATATAACTTTTTAGAGTCTCCACGCTGTCTGTCTCCAAAGAGGTCTACAGTTTTTCTCAGCTTTTCTGATGCTTGACCAAAATCATCACTACCTTTTAGGTAAGATCTTCTGCCATACTTTATTAATTTTTTTGCATACTTTTTTGGTTTGTATTCTGCACGGTCTTCAATGGGAGATCCTATTTTTGATGGTTTTATGTATGACTTTTTAACATCTTGCCAATAAGGTGTTGAACCAGTGTTTTCTGATGCGTAATGATATTCTAGAAAAAAGTGAGCAGAAATATCCGCATAAAATTGTCCGTTTCCTAAATTATTTTGTACCAAATTCTTTTCCAATTGAGATGTCAAAGGAGAGGTTAGGGGCGTAGGATCTTTTTCAAATATCTTAAATATTTGATTGACTGCTCCATAATTTACAACATCGCGAACTTTTTGATTATCTTGCTTTTTTATGTTTAACAAATCAGTCATAGATACATTAGGTCCAAACTGCTCTTGTAAAGCCTTGTCTAACTCAGATCTGAAGGCATACGGTAAATTATTTAAAAATAAATCAAGCGTATTGAATTCTAAAAATTCAAAAAACTTATCAATCAATGCATCATATAGTTGGTCTATTGTTGCACCGCCTAACAAGCATTTGAGAACTTTACCAGAAAGTTTGCTCATACCACACAAACCAATTACGTTTATTGTATTTATCCAGAAATCTCCATTTTCAAATTTTGTCCCGTCTTTTCCAGTTTTTATTAGATCAAGTATGCCATTTGAGTCTTTAAACTTTTCGTTCCAAGCTTCTTCTATTTGATTCCAATGTGGAGACTTTGCTTCATCATCTACCTTTTCTTGATCAACAATATATTGCGCTAAGATTGCTTCTAAACTAGCTTCATCTTTAATTTGATAATCAGAACCCTTGTAGTTTATTGCTAAAAATTCAACTTCATACTCTTTCATTTTTTCAAAAACATTTTCACTAGTGATTCCAAGTTTTTCTGTTATATTTTCAAATTCTCCTTCTGCAAATTCGAAGTCGAAGTCATCTTCAATAGGTCCCGAATCATAGCGGAGATAGATTTTCACTGATTCATCAGGAAAGATCCAATTAGGATTCCTACCATCATTTCCGACAACATCATTTGTACCTGGGGAGTCACCTCTTGTCCAATCATCTAAAAGATCAGGGTCAAATTGAGGGTTTAAATCCAACAGTTCTTGAATTGTATTACCATACTCTTCTGCTAGTCCATACAAGGTGTCACCTTCGAGAACATTGATCTCAACAGTCTCTTCTGCTTCTTCAATAACCTCCTCAGGTGCCGATGGGCTAGAATCAGGGCTTGGATTAGCCACAGGAGCCGGTGGATTGGTCAAATATCTTATTAAAGATTCAGCAACCAAATTTAATAGTTTCTCTTTTTCTCTATCATATGGAGAGCTGGGGTTGCTCTTCTCTCTTTGATCTGATATCGTTGTTGTCGATTTCGTAGATGTATCATTAATAGACCTACATGCCTCTTTATATAATTGGTTCTCCAATGATTTAAAAACCGATAATGCGTTCTTATATATACTGTTTGCTAGTTGACCTTTTCCTACTCCAAAAGAGTTTTCTAAAAGACAACCAAACTCAACATAGTCATCATCAGTAAATGCGCCTGCATCACCATAATCGACAACAACCTCTGGATATATGTTGTCTAAGGTGAACTCTAACCAAGGCTTGGTTTCTTGTGCTGTGATATCATTTATGACACTTTCAAGATTTGCCATAAAATAATATACAGTTTGCATTGAAGATCCTAACAAGGGGCTATCACTGTCAATATCTAATTCTTCATACTCTTCACAGCCATCAACATAAGCATATATCCTTAATAGCTTGAATGGTTTTTCAGATTCTTCGTCAAAAATAAATTTTAATTGTTTTGGTTTTCTAACATTTCTTTCAAAAACAGAAAGAATTTCATATAACTGGGTTAGTTTGTTGTCCTGTAAAATTGAACTCAACTCTCGTCGGAACTTTTTTACCATGTTAGAAGTAGCATTGTAGCTAAATCTTTTTATAGGATTGTTTTTTTCAACAATTTGAACGCTATTTTCTTTTATTATATTTGCATTTGCATAAAATACTTCATAAACCCTTAGGGCACCAGCTAACTGTATGAGTCTTGTATTTAGATCTCTAAATGGTACTATAAATTCATTTGGCAATGTATCTTCATTGATTTCCGTATCCTGTTCCCCGGTAGCATCTTCTATACTTGGAATCTGGTCTACAGTAAATGCAGGGATTGCAACAAGGTGAGCGCGACCTAAAGAGGCATCTTGTTTTCTGTCTGTGGGAAAATCGTTACGGGGCAAGATAGATTTTGAAATATAGGTTGATCTTTTTAGAGCAATTCTCACTTCATTGTTTAAAACTTTTTTGGCTTTAATTATAATCTTATCGATACCTATGTTCATGACTTCATCTAGGCTTCTTTTTCCATCTAAATCATATATTCTAACCCTATATTCACACACAGACTCATCTAAGTAAGCCTTTTTTATACGGTGCCACTTGTCTTCAAGTTTGAAGCTGGGATTAGGTATACATGTCGGACAAAACCTTTCATCAATGGGCTGGACAGCCTCAGTGGTTTTACACTCTGATTCTTGATAATCTGCTAGTTTTTTTTCTATTTCTGCCATGTTTAATCCTAAGTTGTATATACAAACTTACTATTTATAAACCTAGCACCAAAAGTAGGATTCAAATAGTTTATCTTCATCATTTCAACATCTTTAATAAATGTTGACTTATCTTTAAAGTCGCTGAAGCAACTTCTACTTATCGGGCCGAATACAGTATGATGATTAAGCGGGTTTGAAGTTGGTCCCTGGGTTGTTGCGTGTGTATGTCTCATCATGCTCATATTAATTTTATTGATTGAATATGCATTTCTGCTAATTCTAGTGTTTATTTCTTTTAATTTATCCATTATATCCGATAGTGCTAAAGATAAATTATCTCCCTTGGGTATTGGTTGAAGCTTTCTAATTTTGCTTCTACCAGTTAAATTAGTTGGATCGAATAGTGAAAAATCAACCACAGATGAATCTTCAGTGTAGTTCCCAGCTAAAAAAGAAATGGTTCCTGGGATTTCATTGACTCCTCCGGTTGAAAGTCTTTCTCCATCTGGGCCTACTCCTTCGAATTTTCCTCTACCAGTAATTAACTTTATGTCTGTTCTTGCATGCATCCTTACGGTGTCTGCTTTTATACCGATTGCAGATCTAGCTTGAGATTCATCATAGGGACCTTCAGCTAGTCCCATATATGCATCTATGTTTGCCTTTTGTGATATATAAATTCTAGCTGCATCGGTTGCAAATGATGGATTAACCATCGTTTCTCTATTAGGTTGTCCATATTCACCATCTTTGTTTCTATAGGAAGAGGCTAACCCAGAGATAAAATCTAGTCTAGCTGCACCTGTGGCACCCATACCTCCGTAGCCAGATAATAGATTCCCAGGTCGATCTCGACCAATTACAATAAAAGAATTGTTGTCTGCTTTAATAACATGTTCAGAGGCTGCTGCTTCATAAGTTGGAGTAGGTTCGTCAATTTGTTTTTGAGCGATGCCTTGATTTATACCTTTCTCCCTTCTTTCTTTTAAGTCTTCAAGAAGAGAATTGGTTAAGTTTTTTATTGGTTTATCTGCCATTATTTATCTCAATTAAGCTTTATTATGTCTTGGATTTTACTTTCGGGCGTTAGTTGTATGCCATTTTTAGAAAAATACGACAAAATCATATTTAAATACCCATTTGAACTTCTAGACGCAGTTGCATAAATCTTTACAAACTGATCTAATTGACCGGTGTATACAAATGTATAGCCAGGTGTATAGGGAGACCTCCCTTTATAAGATTTTTGATATTTAGCAATTTCTTCACTGAAAAATGGTTTCAATCTCTTTGTTTTATTTAGAGGATATGCTCTATATCGACCAGCTGCTACCGATTTCAAATAGTCTCGCTGCCTTCTTATTCCATCTTCCAAGGTTGGATAACCTACATTAGTTCCGTCGTCTTTATTTCCAATATTTCCAGGATTATTAAATCTATATGATCTAGTATTTCTATAGAAACCTTCTTTTATAGCCTGTGCTGTTGCTAATAATTTTAAACCTTTGGGCTCGCCTGCCATTACAGTTTCCAAAGCTGGTAAATATTCTTCAACCATCTCCTTCCTCAGTCTTATGGGAAGATCATTTCTTATTGGGTCGTCTGGAAATACCGAGCCTTCTATTGTTAGATCTTTGTATGGACCATCAGTAAAATTACCGAGCAGTGCCGATGTTCCATATTCAAAATCTTCTTTAGCAGTTCTTATAAACCCAAGTTTCTTAACTACGTCAAAAGAATCGTCTAGATCGCTAAAAATTGGCTGTTCAAAAACCAACTGTCTCTGATTACCTTCCCCCATTGAGCCACCCAACCATTTACATTTGATTTTTTGTCCAAAATATAAGGGACGTTGGCCTGATTGCACTTTGTTTTCACTTCTAGCATAATAAACATGCTTATATCTTGTCATTGTTTCAATAGCTTCGTTTCTGGTTGTTGCTTTTCTAGGATCACCAAGATTGGCTATAGCAGGGTTTTCTGGTTGTACAACAATGTATAGGTAGCCATTTATCAACTTCCCGTCTAAGGCGTCCATACTCGCACCAGTATTATCATCTGTTCTCAACCCAGAGAGACAAACTCCATCAAAATCAGTAAAATCATAAGTATTCATGATATTTCCATACAACACATCCGAGCGCATGGTCATCATGAAATTCAGTTCTTCCAAGGGCGTGTTAGAATATTGTCTGTATAGATTTGGGTTTATGATTCTGCTTATATGTTTTGGCATTATTTGTCCTCTGAATCCTGAATTTGATCAAAAATTTGAGCATAGTCCTTGTCGGTTAACTCCTCAGTTTTTTCATTCTTAGCCATCAAGCCACACAGCTTTACAAGCTGTTCATTTGACCTCTGGAGGGTCTCCATGTACTTCGCAAGGGTTTGACCTATGTCTCGGTGTCGAGAGACATCTTGTGACAAATAGCGCATAGCATCATCGAGGAGTTCACGAGTTGTCTCTCGGTCTTCTCGAATATTATCTATCGCTTCTTCTATAAATTTTTTACTGCTCATGTCAATAATTAGGTTTCAGTTAAATTTTGCCATTATCCCAATCGTGTCTAAATTCTTTGTATCTAGAGCGCATTTTATTTAGTTGAGTTACAATTTGTTTAGTATTCATACCAGTCAATTCACGAAGATATAAGTAGATAGCTTTTTTATTAAAAATTTCAATTTCATCCGCAGACTCGAACAGAACTATAACAGCATCATATACTTTCTTTTCAGACTCTCTAGAAAAATCAACCTTCCAGGTTTCCATTTCCATCTTTAAGTGCCGCATCAATTCCTTTCTTTCTTTCTCATCTTGATATGATTGTCCTTTATCAATTAAATCTCTTTCAAGATCATAGTCAACTGATTCGAATGATACTTCTCTTTCAAGACGTTTTTTATTTTTCTTTACTTTATGGATAAACCAGTTCTTTGTGACCACTGAAAAATATGAAAAAGCTTTGGATCCTTTATTTGGATCAAACTTTGCAAGAATAGTTACGAGCCAACCCTTGCACTCCTCTCGAAGGTCATCAATGTCTGGTAATGTTGTGAAACGATAAGTGAATACAATCTTATCAACCATTTGAGAAAATGCGGGCTGAATGAGAGAGTTGTATAATTCTTCCTTCTTTCGCAAATCATCGGTTGAACAGTATTTAATTATCGCGTCCTCGTGAACCTGCGTAAAATACATGTTTTTCTTTTTCGGTGCTCTCTTCCTCGGCATACTCTTCTTCCTCATTTAATTCATATTCTATTGGATCTGTTATGGATGCAATGCTTCCATATTGTTCTTCCAAAATTACTTTTATTGCATTTGTGTGGTCCATTAAGAATTTCAATGTCTCATCGCCATAAAAAGCATCAAGTTCGTAAACTTTCCTCAAGTGATTTCTATAGTTTTCTATAATTTCAATTAAGTCGC
>CEQR01004740.1_pt1 | contig 14439 bp, 9 predicted proteins | sample 530901 | NCBI WGS metagenome assembly CEQR01 (sample SAMEA2621085, study PRJEB7988) | marine metagenome | isolation source: saline water (ENVO:00002010), including | reverse complement strand
GAGCCTGTAATGCCATTTGGTCGGAAAAAACAAATTGAGGGGGAGCGTATGCTCCCTCTCTTTTTTTTGGTTTTTCAACTTTTGTGAATTTTTTAAAAATTCATTAGGCCGTAATTTTTGTTTGGCTAAATGAGAGCATTTATGCTTTTTAAAAAGACGACCCCTGCATTCAATTCCTCCTGCGGCACGAATTGAATGCAACGCAAAAGTTGGTGTCTTTGGGCCAAAGCCTCATCAATTGAGTTGCATAAGCATCCACATATCAGCATCAACACAGGTAATATCATAAATTTTTCCAGCCGCCAAAGAATAAGGAAGGCTTAATACCGCACCCGTGGTATCTGTTATGGAATCGTCGCTTCCTGTTCTATTTATCTGTAAAGTATCACCAACAACCTTTGCTACAATTCTATATGTTCTTCCTATATCTACTGATTCTGCGTCAGGTAAATTAAGCATTAAATCTTGTGGTGGCTGTCCACCACCAGCCGCAGGTGCAGAAGCAATAATCAAATCATCTGTTTTTAAAATATCATAAGCAGAAAGTGGTGGCCCCCCGCTTAAACCGTTATCACCGGCTTTGTGAACAACATTTTGTATTCTTCCTTTTGTATTTATTGCTCCGCTTAGTGATAGAACTCCATCCCCTACTGTGCTTGTTCCTATTCCTACTTTATCTTGTCCAGCATCAGCAAAAATTAAATTTGCATTTGTATCGCCCTCTACTCTAAAATTTATATCTGCTCCGGCATCATTGAAAACTGTCTCATCGCTATCCAATTCAATTCTTGAAGTGATAGCGCCATTTTTCAAAGTTCTAAAGGTTATTCTTCCGTCTTCGCTTCCATCAGTAGGGTCTACGATTTCTGCAAAAATGTCCACATAATCTGCTGTGCTTCCTGCTGAATCTTTTCCTCTAAATCTTAAATGGGCTAAATCATCACCTGCGGCTGGACTTGCTGAATTACGATAATAAACAACATCGGGAGAAGCAGAACCGCCATCTTCTGCAACCTCAATTAAAAAGTCAATATCAGAAGAACTTGTTCCTTTAACATGTAAAATACCAGTTGGGTTGCCTGTCCCTATCCCTACTTTCCCATCGGTTGTTATTCTTAATCTTTCTACTGCCGAACCAGTTTTGAAAACCATAGGTTCTGAACTAGAATATGCTTGTATTTCTGCTAAACCGCTTGTTGGCGAATTTGCATATCCTAGGGAAATTTTATTCGCTTGAATGTCTTCTGTGACTAGTAAAGAACCTTCAATCTTTACTTCTGTATTTGGAAATGATGGGTCATTGTCGCCATACAGAACCAACCTATCTACAACGCTAGAACCGTCTTTTACCTTAAAAATAATATCTTTGTCTGTTTCTAAAGACTCAAATTCAACATCTCCGGCGTTGCTTTTTATTGTAGCACTTTCAGTATATCCTGAATCATCTCTACCGATGCTCAAACTGTTTTCAGTTTTATTAACAGTAAGATACTGAATACCTACATTTGCAGTTCCGTTATGAGTAATAACTGCAATAATAGTATCTCCTGCCGTATATTGGGCAACCTTATCAGCCGCAGTAGGGTTTCTTATGGTTAAAACTGGAGAAGAAGCACTACTAGCAATTAATAAATGATAACCATTTGTATATGTTGAACTCAATGTTAAATTAGCAACTGCCGAAACCGCCACTCTTTTACCATCACGGAAAATAACTCCTGCGCCAACATCAATTTGTGTTGCGCTGTCAATAGTAATGTCAAAACCACTAATTGCATAGTTTTGACCTAAACCATCTGAAAGGGCTTTAATAATCCCGGTATGAGGAAAATCTACACCATCTTCAATTTGATTAGGCGTTCCATGTGTGCTTTGTCCATAAAAGTTCGGATTACTTACCATATTACTCAACCTCCAACAAAATAAACAGTTCTAGTGTTTCTGTTGTGGAAAATGGGCCAACTCCTTCAAAATTGGTTCTATATACTAAATCGCTCCCGTTAAATAAACCTACTTCACGAATAACTTGGCCTTGAATAGCACTACCCGCTACTGATACTTTTACCTCAATAACATTTAATGTAGAATTTGTAATTGTTAATGTTGTAGAAGCAGATAATGGAACATCTAAATCGGTAGCAGTTGGGCTAGTAGAGTTTCCACCAAGACCAATTTTTGCAGTATCAAACAGATTATCTTTGATATGGGTAGCAATCAATGTTTTTAATTCATCTGTAATCATGCTAAATCTTCCTCCACTAAATCAGTAATCGTGATTGCTCCACCTGTAAATCCTAAAGCAGTAGTAAATCCTAACGCTGTTCCAAAGCCGAGAGTCCGACCTGCGCCTCCCGCACTTCTCTTCCGAACCAACAATTTAAGTTCTTTGGTGTTCAAGGTGTTTAAGAAATTGTAAGAAATCTCATTTGATTGTAAATTAGCACTTCTTAACGCTGCTTTTGTTTCTTTGCTTGAAATCAACAGTTCCGAGAAAACATCAGAAAGGTCTTTACTGTATCGGCCAAGTTGTAATTTAATAAAACCAGTAAGTTGGTGTTCCATTTCTAATACGATAAACTCATTCATCTCAATATTCTCTCTCGGAATAAATACATTTACAATATCGCCAACTCGTAATTGATTTATTCCTTTATTTTGCATAGTGAAAGATAATTTTTGATTAAGACGAGAATGAATCAGCAAAAGTTTAGTAGCCCTCTTATCTACTTCTTCTTGAGTTAATAGAGTATTATCTACCACTTCTAATGTCTTCCGCCCTCTTTTTTGTATTGAGCGCAAGTCTTTACGAATTGCTTTATGTGCATTTCCATATACATTGATTTCGTTAAAGAAATCAAAGAGAGTTGAAACTTTATCAAATTCAGAAATTAAAAATTCTCCGCTATCATCAATGGTAATATTCGTTTTTAAAGAATTTTCACTTTCAGGAAAAATCTTGAACACATTGTTTTCTTCAACAAGTTTCATTCCCTTTCTATCAAGAATATATTGTATTGCAGAATACAAATCTAATCCTTGATAATTAGGTGCTAAATACATAGGAGCATTAGTTGATGTTGTTTCAAATTCAATTCCTTCTTGTTCAAGTAATTCATTGATTAGGTCTTCACCTTCAAGACCAACGCTAACAGTAGAACCAATACAGGCTCTCGTTGGGTCAATTTTTAATTCTTCATTTGATGAAACAGTAAAGGTTTCGGAAACTGAAACAATTCCTTGTCTATTCAATTGCTTACCAAGATTAATAGAATCATATTTTAAGTTGGCTTTAGCCGTAAAAGTTACTTTTTCAGAATTGATTCCATCACTAAAATTCATAGAGTATTCACCGTCAGGAAGATTACTTTCAAAGAAGTTAGAAGTAGAATGCAAAACCAAATTAGCGTCTGTGGATTGTTTGTCAGTATCAACCATAACAAACATGGATAGAACACCCTCATCTGAAAACTCATTATTGGTTCCTAAAACCTTCCCTTCTTTGTAAAAATAGCCATCTTTTATTTCTTCATATACTTCATTTTTATTAGATTTTTTAGTATAGGTTGAAGAAAGAATATTGAATTTTATTTCTTCTGGCATAAAATCATAGAGGCAAGTTTCATTTGGTTGTAAAATTCTATATGCTGTTTCATCAACCAAAGCGGCATCGCAAATTAAATGATGTTCTTCACTATCACTATTTGAAACTTCGTGTGAAATAACATAGATTAAAGTGTTTGAACTTGTATGTTGCGGTATCGCACCTTCCATACCTGCTCTTTTTTCTTTTCCTCCTTTTGTAAAAGCCGTTCCTTCCGCATTGACTCCATCTTCGGGAACCAAATAGCAACCAGTTAAATCCATAAATTTTAAAAAGGTATTGTAAAAAGTTGTTTGGCTATCATCAGGTCTTGTGGTTTTAATAACATTTTTCTTTAATGTTCCTGCTGAAGTTAAAATATCGGAAACAGAAAAATTACTCATATCATCGCCGTCGCCATCTACTGAATCGGCATCAATCCAAAGCCTAGGCTTAAAACACATAAATGCTCCATCTGCTTCATATGGTCTTGAACCTCCATAAGAAGCACTTGAATCGGAAACATTATCAAATCCTTTAAAATGATATAAAGAACCAATAACAGCATGATTATCGCTACCTACCACTACCTTTCTATTACCCATAAGAACCTGAGTTGTTGAGCCTTCTTCTGCTTTGTATTTTCCTCCATCTTCAATAGAAAATCTATCTAACACTACACCTATCAAAGAATTGTGCGCTCTCGCCGGAATAAAATTACCAGCAGAATGCTGTGTCATTTGTTGAATTACTGCAAAATTACCAACATCTCTATCGGCTGTGCCTAAATTGGTATCAAATGCAAGTGGCCCAATAATTTCTGACAGCCTATCTCCTGTTCCAAAACTTTCAAAACTTAATGCTCCGCTATTGGCAGTATGGGCATCATCTCCTGAATCATCACCATAATTGCTTCCATTAGGAATAATACAGCACTTTAGAGGATGAACATCATTATTATCTAATCTAGCAAAACTATCTTTTTTATTTCTGCCTTTCATAGTGATGGTATCAAAACTTATTTTAAAGCACCCATTAGTGGTTGTATCTGCACTTCCATCATTTGTTAAAAACCCGTCGCTAACTAAGTCGTAAGTATTTCCGCTAACTGGCGTTCCGCTTGATATTGTTCCGATAGTTCTTCCCTTACTATCAAATAAGAAATCATTTGTTGATAAACTAACACTTCCAGTAAATGTTATTTTATCACCTGTAATGTTGTCTATTGTTCCAACTAGTGTCTTTTCTCCATTTTTAACAGAAAGACCATAAGAATTGTCTCGGTATTTTATGATTGGTTTTTCTGGATTAATGGGATTAAAGAAAAAATCAACACAAACTTCTGTTAATCTCATAATTCCAAATCTATTTAGTTGAGAAATATCTTCCGAACTAGAAAAAGAGACGGTTTGATGATTAATGTCCTTTAATTGTATTCTGTTTCCTCCGTTTGTTGCGGAGTCTTTTTGATTTTTATTTTCCAATAAAAATAAATTATAGTTATTTATCTCTTTTGCGATACTACCAGAAGATTCACTTAATAGGCTATCTTGTCTTAAACTAGTGTATGGTAAAATATCGCTATTAATATAGATAAATAATCTAGCGGCAGATTCGTCTGGATAAACAAAAGAAGCCTTTGTTCTCTGTTCTAATTCAGTCAATTGTGGAAAGGCACGATTAGATGTTTTATGAATGCGAATATCTGAAAAATTAGAGCCGAAGGGACTAGTTAATCCCCTTTCTTCTGGCGGTAAGACTCTATAAGAAGAAGAGGTTGTGTGTGCATTTGTTAGATTAGTAGTAGAAATGTTAGGTTTAAAATTATAGGAATTTGCTAAATAGTTATATTTTCCTTTATTTGGGTAGGCAGGTCTAATGGCTTTTTCTGCTCCAGTAGAACCAGTATGAACTAAAGGAAGATTTAGTGAAAAGTTTCCAATAGATAGACCTGTAATTTTGTAATATGGTTGTCCGAACCGTGAAGAATAATCACCAGCAATTGTTGTGCTATCTACATTAAGTGGAACTAATCTTACATTTGGCCCTAGTGTTGCGTATTGAAGATGAGGGCGAGTTAAAATTTTTCCTCCCCAAAGGTGCGCTCCATTAATCAAAAGTAATTCGTTTGTAGGTTTAGCGACAGTAAAGATAATATCATTCGTATCTAAATCAACAGGAAATCTGTCCAGCATAACTAATGTGTGATTAGCATTTGAGGTGGTTGCGGTGTGTAAAACATCAAATACTAAACCAATAAAAACTTTGTCAGCAGAAGTATCTTCGTTAGGAACAAAAAATAACGGGTCGCCAATATTTAAAGAATGAGCGTTTGCTGTTGTCATTTGAAAATGCAAATTTGTAATATTTCCAAAAGCAGTAATCGTTCCAACTTCAGTAAAAGTAAATTCACTTACATCATCATAAAAATGAACTTTTCTACCTAAAGTGATAGGAATATATGGAGCCAATTCAATTTCTGTAATGTTGTCTTTCTTTGAAGTAGAAACCACTTCAAAGTCAATTAAAGTATTTACAGTATCAAAGGTTGATTCTCCTGCGCTCCCGTGTTCGTCTTTTAATTTTGATTGAAAAGCAAAGTCATTTGAAATAGATGATGGCTTATGAATTGCATAACCAATTGCACCAGCACTTGCATTTGCGCTTGTTGAGACTAATGAAGTATCTTCAAGACCGCTTGACATCGTAATTTTATTTCCTGCTGTAAAAATTAATCCTTTATTAGCGGCTCCTGTAAGAGAAGAGGGTTTATTTGTAGCAAGATGGGATGAACTAAGTGCTTTTGAGAGAACATAATTTTTCTCTGTGTCAATGTAAATTTTTTCTGAATTTGCTTCTGTTAATGCTGCAGTAAAGGTAAGAACTACATTAGAAGTTCCAGAAACCCCAAGAATTTCTCCTATATATCCATTAACTGTAAAAATCTTATCTCCTTCTGTTGGAAGAATATCAAAGTCAGAGTCTGCAACTCCTGTTGTTAATGAACCAGCATTCAAAGGAACAGTAAAATTAGTAGAATCAATCTGCGATAATTTATTATATGGACTATTGCTAGAATAAATAATGTCTTCACTAAACAAAGTATTTAGATTCACAATTGGAGAAAGTAATTTACTAAACTTATCTCTTCCTTGAATTTCCATAATGGTTTGTCCATTCTCCTTTTTGTTTTCAATATTTTCAACTTCACCATTGAACCTTTCAATAAAGATTTGATATTGTCCTTTAGCAAAACTCAACGGGTTAGTATGATATGAATCGGTATCAAATGATAAAGTAATCATTTCTTTTGTTGCATCACAGGCAGTAATGGTCGCAAATCTTTCATTATGGTTTAATGATGTAAAAGAGACATACATCTTGCTAAACCTGCCGTTTAGTAGTGAAATATCAAGCATAAGTGTCCCGTCAGTTGCGTTATATGCTCGCCTGTGAAGCACATCGCCGCTTGTCGGGGTCGTGGACTGTGCGGTAAAAGAAGCGTCGTTCTCCGTTCTCGCATAGGGGTGTGTGGACGATTGGAAGGTTATCTCTTGGGTTGTTCCAGACAGGCTTCCAAAAGATTGAACAATTAAAATGTTATCTCCTAACTTGACCTCATCTCCTGCATTTAGAACAGTATTTAAATTATACTCAGTATTGAAAGAAAATACTGCATTAGAAGTCTTTGAACTATATGTTGCGGCTAAAGCAAAAAATTCGTTCATATCACCACGATGAATATTATGACGCACACGATATGCGTCAAACTCTTTCACCTTTCTGGGCATAATTCTGCCGTTATCAATAATAGATGTTTCTGCAAACCCGCCCTTTCCATCAATTGATTCAGTATTTGTGTGGTCATATACATTGTAAAGTAGATTAGATTTTGTTGGTGAAAAATCATAATGCAAATATCTTTTTGGGCCAGTATATGCAGGAGAGTTCTTCTCATCATCATCCATTCTTTTAGCATTCGGAAACATTTCATTATAATCACTATTATCAGCAGTAAGAGTTCCGCCTTCATTAATAGTAATTGAATCACCCTCAGTAATAGTATTATCTAAATCTCTTAATTTATCTGTTAATGTGACTCTATGAGTAAATCTACTATAATCAATAACTACCTTGCCAAAGTCTTGAACAGTTCTAAATGTAATAGCATTTGTTGTATCAAAGGTATGAGAAGTGGTTGATATGCTGGCGTGTTTTTGCATAGCATAATATTTGGTATCGTGGTCTAATTCATTGTTTTTATCAAGCAATTCATTAAAGAAATAAAATAAAGGTCTAGCACAGGAAAGTTTATCTTCTAATGTAAGGCTTGAAGTGTTGTTTAAAATACCAGCAGAGAAAGCAAGAATGTTATTATTTGTTTTTACATGGCCCTTAAAAATCATAAACTTCGTATCTTTAGGAATCTCATTTCCTAATTTTGGTTCAAACTCAAAAGCATCTCCCGCCGAATCTTCTGTTAAAATTTCTGTAATTCTAGCAAAATGATGACGAGTATCTGTGTCTGAATATACTAAAACAAAGTAATAGTGAGTAGCAAAGGCGGCGGGATTAAATTGTATTCCATCTGTGGTGAGAGCATCATAACACTTAATCCTAAACCCTTTCGTTGTATTTAGATTAGAATATTGAGTAGTCCCTGTAAAGACTTCTGTTGTAAAGGTATTTGCTCCATCAGCCGCAATAGCCGTAAATATTCTTTCGTCATTATTTATAGATGTATCTGTGAATAAAGGATTTGTTGGTGCTTCTGCTAAAGAAATAGCCGCAGAAGAAGAAGGAGTTGGGGGTTCAACTGGAATATTGCCTAAAGTGAAGGTCATTCATCCACCTCCTCAAATCGTAAATATAAAACAGTATTATTTAAATTAGGCATTAGGTTATTAACTGCACTAAATTCAGTTTTTCTAATATTCATGATACTTAACTCATGCAATTCTCCCATGAATTGATTATTTGTTGTAGCAGAATTAGCCCCCGTTGCACCTCCACCATTCGCCCCGATAAAAAAATCTTCTGCTTCCATTGTAAAGGAATCCGTTTGAGTATGCGTTCCTGTTTTAACCAGTCTTCCGTTTAAAAAGACTAGGACTTCTTTATTTTGATTATCCCATGAACAAGCAACATGATAAGTATTATTTATGTAAGAAGGCTCAAAGAAATCGTCATGTATAAATATTTCACTACCCGAAGAAACAGAAACCGAAGGGTCTAATTTCAAAGTAAGTGCGCTTGATGAAGCAGAATCTACTATACCAAAAGAAGTAAATGTAAAACCATCCCTAATGAATACTTCCTTGCCATCAAAAACATATTGATTGGCATTAGATAAATTAGCAGCCTTGCTTGAAAAAGCACTTGTAGTAGAACCGATTGATTTATATTTTACTTTTCCATCTTCTTCAAAACCCTTTTCTACAAAAGAATCATATTGGCTTCCAAGATTCGGGATAATCACGGCATCACTTGTAAAGTATTCCATTGATGCAGTTCCTAATTTGATTCCTACTTTGATTTTATATCTTGCTGGATTATTCTCATTGTGTAAAGTATCGTTCACTAAACTCACTTGAAAATTAGTGCTGTGAAAAATTCTCATTTCATGTGTAATTCTGCTGGCTCTTGGTAAATACAATTCACTTTCAAAATTATTTTGCTCAGTAGCAGTAAAGATTGCCTGTTCTAAACCTGGCATAATTTTTTTATTATGTGCATTAAAAGAAAAACCACTACCGATAGTAGTTTGAGTAATATTTGATGGTTTGGTTATGCTACCCGTGGTTCGGTGGATGCCATAGCCATTTATTTCATACGGTGTCAAAACACACTCAAAGGTAAAATTATCTTCTAAATCCCAAAGACCATAGGGAATACCCGTTCCTGTTGAAACGATATTGTCTGTATAATCTAAAGTCAAAAAACCATTACACATAATCGGAAAAACAAGCGAGCGTTGTTTTCCTGTAAAAATAGCATATGACATAATAAAACCTCAAGGAAGAACATTTGCTACGACGAATTCTAAATTAAATGAAATATCAATGCTTTCTCCAGTCATTTCGTATGAAAAACTTTGAATAAATCCACTTAACCCCTTTGATGTAGATGATGTAGGAAATGTTCCTGCTCTGACCACATTTGTATTATCCTTTTCTAAAGAATTTCCTCTTGATTTAAAGGTTAAAGGAATTTGAACAGTAGTTCCTCTATCTGCATAATTTTCATCAACCTTTGAATCCATAAGAACAACTAATTCATTGATTGCTTGATAAGAAGCCAGACCTGTTGAATCAACACCAGATGCAATCATTTGAGCCACTTCTTGCGCTGTAAAGGTTAGGTTAGTAGCACTTCCACCCGATTTAGTGTGGCTTCTGCGTATTTCCGTATCAACGATAAAACCACTTAATGAAATTCTCTTATTAGACATCCCTAAATCTAAAGCAACCGTGGTAGATTCTCCTGTGGCTAAACCGCTTAAAGGAATGGGAATAGCAGGAATTGTTTTATCAACTGATACGCTCACACTATTTACTTTTAATGGTATAGTATCAATAGATGAACTACTACCACTATGTTCTTGTAATTTAAGATAAACAAAACTCATTTAAATCACCTAAATGTGCTTGAAGAGGTGCTTCTGTTAATTTTTGAATTAATCATTCGTCCAATTTCATCGGCCATTCTTCTCATTTCTGCCTTTGAAGTGTCTTTAGCATTAATAGTAATATTGAAATTATTTACTGTTCCACCTGCCATTTTTCTTGAATTAGTATTTGAATGAACTCTTGAACCTCTTGGTAATGAAACTAATTCTGGCCCTTTCTCTCCAACAACGGCAAGACCACCCGCCGAAACACCGCCGTTAGCAAAGAAAGGAATTTTATTTAATAACTTTTTAATACCTAATTTAACCAAAAGCGATGCTACTGCTCCGACAACAATTGCACCAATAATAACAGGAAGACCGAAGATAAAAGCAGATACAACGGTTGCTATCACTAAAATCCTAATAATTTTCTCTTTTAAGGTAGTTGTTCCTGAAAGAATATTGAAAACATATCTAAGTCCTTGTTCAAGGGCTTTTCCTGCAATACCAACTAGAAAAGCGATAACGGTAGATATTAGTCCCGTAAAGATACCAAATGAAATTTGAAGTAGGCCCCAAATAATTTCCCACATTCCGCCAAACATTTTAATAAAATCGCCTTGCATGAGTCCTTCATAGATTTCACTTATACCCTGCCAAACATCAGAGAAGCCCTCAATAATCATAGGTAAAAATGATGAAACTACCTTTGATGCAAATTCAAAGCCTTTCATAATAGGGCCTTTAAACATCCACAATAAACCAAAGAAAAGAGTAATGTAAATAGTTCCCATCACAACAAATTTAAACAATGCCTTGCCTAATCCTTTAGCAAATAATTTGAAAGACTGTCCTGCAAGTTTCCATTTAGGATTCTTAAAGAAAGCCACAACTCCTTCTCTTATATTTTTCATGGCTTGTTTTCTTTGAAGCATACCCTGTTTCATCATTCCTTTGAATCCTCGCTTTTTGCCTTTAAATTGGCCTTCCATTTCAAATCCTGTCGGGAACATTAACGGAGCCTTATCAATTACTTCTCCATAGCGCAAATCCTGAATACTCTTAAAAGAAGGAAGGGCTTTTCCTATTTTTCCAATATTTCCTAAAAATGAACCTTCTTTTCCTTCTTTCATTTTTCTAGTTATGCTACCTAGAGTTCTAAAAGCAGTTGAAAGTTTATTTACCGCCCTAAACATTCCAGGCGGTAAAAACCCATACATAATTTTTCTAGCGTTTGCTGCTTCTAAACCAAAGATTTTTACTTGCTCATTAGTGCTAGATAAGGCTAAATCAAAGAATTCAAAGATGTTAGCACCTTTATTTGCTTCTAGAAATGCTTTTCTTGATGCTTTGTTTGTTAATTCAAATGCCTTTCCTTGACGATTTAAAAGTTTAATTGAATCAGTAAGTGCTTTGCTTCTTCTTTCAAAACTAACATCTAATTCCTTTTCAACTTTATTTAGTCTTTCATTTTCTCTTCTCTGCATATTAGCAGCAGTAGAGGCAATTTTTTGTTGCCTTGTCATTTCCGATAATGAAGCATTTAATTGATTAAATGTTTTTTTCAGGTCATCAAGTTGTTTCCTGTTCAACATTATATCATCACCGTTTAATTTGTTTTTCTGCTTTATCTAATTCTTCTTTTTCAATTTCTAAAACTACTCTATGAACTGATAATAAATCCATAACCATAGAATGCGGCATTTTGTATATTTCTAGGGGGCTTATTGATAACGCTTTCGCTAAAGTATAAACGATTACCAAGGAAATATCAGAAGGAGAAGCCTGTCCTCCCTTCAATACCCCCTTTAGTCTTCGTTTTTTTCTTCATCCTCCTCTAAAGCCGAAAACGGGTTTGGGAGAATTTCTTTTAATTGATTGCCGATATACGGCGTGAGTCGTAAAATATCAATCGCAGAAAGACTTGGTTCTGTCTTTACTACGAAATTTTCAACCATGAATCTAAACATCGCGTTTAGGTCTAACTCCATGTCTTGACGCTTTGCATCAATTTTCATCATGGCGTTCATGGCCTTATCAACCTCAAGCCATGTGGGTTCTTTTACCCAGACTTTGAGGTATTCTTCTTTCTCAGGTGCTACACGAATATAGTGTAGTTTTGGCTCGGTTAGTGCAAATAGCACACTTTTATCTGATACAATTTTTTTGTTCAACATATTATCCACCTTTATACCAACAAACAAACAAACGGTGTTGGTGGAATATCATTCTGCTAACTTAGACTTTTTGGGTGTTTCCTCTTTTTTCTTTTTCTTGTTAGTTTTACTTGCTTCAACGATTCTCAAATTCTTTTCGTATCTTGAAACCATGTAAATCACCCCTGCAAAACCCAATGAGTCTTAACGGTGCAAAGACTTAAATTTCTTGGCATAACTGTTGCTTCAACAACAATTGGGCCTTTATCATCAGCGATTGGGAAGTTATTTGAACTGATAAAATAGTCAGTAAATTTCAAAGTAATAGTTTCTCCACTTGGCTTTGTAAATAATAACTCAATTGTTTGAGTTGTATCTTCTGTATCATTTCTAAGAGCCTTATATAAAGCATTATCAGTCACATGGCCTGTAAATGAAATCTCATAAGTTCTTTGTGCAGGAATAGATTCTTGAACTTCTTTAGAAGAAACTCCTAAAAATCTTCTATCTTGTAGGTTGTTGTTCATTGTCAAAGTCAAGGTGTTAATCTTCAGGAAAGTTTCACCTAATACCTTAAATGTTCCATCGGAGAAGAAGAAAGGCTCTCTAAATTCTTGAGGGTATGATATGGGAGAATTTGCATCAAAGTTGAAAAACTCCTTTTCGTCAGCCTGTCCTCTTCTAGCATCATAAAGAATATCTTCATCTAACTGATGAACATTTCTAGTATTTAGAGAAAGGCTCATTTTAACTTCTTCATTTTCGTTGGCTGACATAGTGAGAGTATTTACTCTTAATCCTCTAGCGATTTGAACAAAATTTAAGTCCTCATCAACGGAACTGGAAGAATTTGTTCTGTAAATGTTTGTTCCTGTTAATTTAGAATGATTGTATTCCATAGCAAAAGAAGGCAGTAGGTCGCTATTTTGCTCTTCAAATGTATAGGTAATTGGGTTGTTGATGCTTCCCGAAACAATATTAGGTCTTGTTAGCCTAAAAATATCGTCTAAAACTAAAACCTTTTGTTCATCAATTGGAGGACAAACATCGTTTCCTACATTTCTATAAAAGATTGGGCCAGTTTCAACGAACCCATTAATTGTTTTTCCAGCACCAGCCGTTTGTCTTGTCCCTGATTCATCTACTGCTTCAATGAGAACTTGGTTGGTATCATCGGAAGTGAATCTATCCGATGGACTGTTAATATCAACAATTGTGCATTCTAAGGTCGTGCATTTTCCTAAGAAATAATACAACCATGAGCCGTGATTAGCAACAATACTTAAATCAGCATTTCCAAAATTAGTAATACTTTTATACTGATATGTATAATTTCGTGAACCACCAAGACTCAAATTAACTTGCTTCAATTCAGGTTCAACTGTTGGAAAGGTAGCACTTTCAAGAATACCTAACCATTGGTCAGAAAGTAGCCTTTTTGCTGTTCCATCAAAGGGCGCAGGAACAGGTGCGCCATAAGAATTAATTACAAAATAATCAGAATTATTATTTGGAGTGACTGTATCAGCAATAGTGATGCTATCTTCATCATTACTTTTAATCTTGTGAGAGGATAATAAACTGTGGTCGGACTTATATCTTTCCAAGGTGCAACCAACATACAAATTCTTTACTAATTTAAAATTACCAGCGAAACCAGCCGATACCTGAATTACGCTTGTTTCGGTTGAACCATTAAATGTTCCGCCACCGTCAGCGAGTCCAACACCCAAATACAAATCGCATTCAGGTATAAAAGTTAAACTGGTTCCTGCTCCTAAAAAAATATCTTCGTTTGCCATGCTATTCTCCCCCTTTTCCAACTAACTTACTAGGGAATAGATAATGCGAATCTTTTTGCTTCTAAATTGACTTTATATCCGAATAAACGCTTGGCTCTATCATTTGATTCGCTTCTTGAGCCAACAAATAACTGATTGAACTTTGAGCCATCACTTGCAGTATAACCCTTGCGCTTACCCTCAAGAACCCTACGAAGAACCAAGTATATAGCCCTTAGCCTGTCTTTTCCGTATGAGGCATCAGCACCCCCTCGCTCGTCATGCAGAACCCGAATATGAAGGGTAAAAGAA
>CEQR01002983.1_pt1 | contig 14488 bp, 13 predicted proteins | sample 530901 | NCBI WGS metagenome assembly CEQR01 (sample SAMEA2621085, study PRJEB7988) | marine metagenome | isolation source: saline water (ENVO:00002010), including | reverse complement strand
TTAAATGATCAAAACCTTTAGAAATAGATTTAATATAATCAAAAGACTGTATTCCCCAATCCATTCTAGAAGAAAGTTTTTGTGCTACATTATATGTTTGCAAGTCGTATCTAAAGTCTGCATTATTTACAAACTCATTTATAATTCTAGGTGAATTGTTTATTTCAGCAATAGTAGGTTGACCGTAAAGTAAATGATATGTATCTGCTAAATTTTCTAATTCTCTTATTTTTGTTATATCAATATATTTAGTTTTCTTTTCTCTTGTTACTGGCTTTCTTCTTCTAGAGGAAGTTGCATCTCCCCATGAAATTTCTGATAATTTACTTACATTTTCAAAAACACCTTTTTCATTCTGAACTTGTAATTGAAAATATCTACTCCAAGTTAATTCACTTAATGTAAAATTGTCTGGTACATTTAAATATTTAGGACTATCAGCATATCCGTTTTTAGCTTTTAAAGATTCTACTTCAAATTGCTTTAAAAGTTTAAGGTAATCTTGTATATTAGTAGAGTTCATAATATTACCTTCTCCGTCTTTTAAAACTATTCTGTGTTTTTTAATTCCATCATAATTTTTGTTAGTGTTTACTTCTACTAACATATAAGGAATTTCTCTTGAAGGTTCTGTAATTTTAGTATTAATAATTGCATCCATAACTTTTATTTGTCTATCTAATGCATTTACTGCACCACCCATAGCTTCTTTACCTATAAATGCACTTCTACCAGCCTCTATTCTTTTATATGGATCTATAATGTCTTTTAAAACTTCGTTAGATGTTTTTGGTGCATACTCTACAAAGTATCCTAAATCTGTTAAAAACTTAGGAGGCGTTTCTAAATTAATTAAATTACCTTTTTCATCTCTTAAATAATCTCTATTATTTCTAAATTCTTTATTTAATTCTTTAGGTATGTTATAATGTACAAACGCTTCGTCAAAATCATTATCTGCACCATCCATATAAAACTTTTCTTTTGCATTTACATATATACCTATACCTGGTTTATCAACAAATCCACCAAATTCAGGAACTCTAGCACCACTTACACCACTGTTAGGAACACGCAACAATGTTTGTTCATTTAATACATTTTTAATATTTATTGCTTCTGTTTTAGTTAACTTAGTTAAACGTAACATATCCCAAGCTTGTCCTAATGTTTTTATAGCAGGTATTCCTTCTACTCTAACAGGTTTCGATCTAGCATCTCTACCTAACATCCATGCATTTTCACCAACACCAGTTGTTATTTTATTAGGACCTTGATTTTCTCTACGTTGATGCACAGACAATTCTTCTGCATTTAATCCCATTAAAGGTGCTTGAAATCCTTGTGGATCTCTAGGTTTAACATTTCTAGTTACTATAAATCTAAATAAAGCTTTGTTTATATAATCTTTATAAGGATGTCTACCAAAAACAAGAGGATCATAATTGTTCATGTTCAATATTTCAGAAATCTGATAATTTTCTTGAATAGCTTCTCTCATTGCTGAGTTTTGTCCAGGCTCCCACATAGCAGTACTTAAATCATTTTCATTAGCTTCTACTATCTTTTTTAATACTTTTTTAAATGTAGGGTTATTTATACCACCTCTAGTAGTATCATTTTTCATTTCTATAATTACTTCTTCAGGAACTCTAAAAACATCAAAGTCACGTGTTATTTCTTTTCCAGACCTAAAACTATTTATTAACTCTATACCTAACTGTGGATCTCCTTCATTACTACTACGTATCCACTCATTAACTTCTCTATCTAAATTTTCTGCACGTGTTGGATCTTCTGTTCTAATTTTTGCCATAGAAACAGAATCATATAATTGTTTACCAGGACTTATTCCTTTATTAAAATGTGAAGAATCTTCTCTTACACCTAAATCTATATAAGTTTCATTCCAATTATAGTCTACTACTTCCTTTGGTGTTAATGGTTTATCTGTATAATACTCACCTTTTTTAGCATCCCATTTTAATTCTACGGCATTAAAATTACCTTTATTTGTTTTACCGCCAGATTCATAAATAACATGATGTATAGGAAATCCTCTTTGCATTTGATCAAACATCCATTTGTCTAAAGCTTTACTTGCAATTTCAGAACCTATTTTATTTTTAAGTAAATTAACTCCGTTTCTAGGACCTCTAAAAAAAGTTAATTTTATTTTACCGTCTGTTTTATCTATGTAATATCTATTTGCCATAGATTTAAATACGTCAGATCTAACACTATGAACTGAATCAGTATTACCAAGCATTATTTCACCATGTACTTCACCTGGTATATCTTTTAAGTAAACTACTCCCATTTTTTGTTTAGAGTCTGTTATGCTGTGGTCTTTAGCATTCATAGGTATATTAGTACCTATATCCATAGCTGCATATTTATTATACTCTACTACATCTTTATAATTTAATTTTTGATTATTATTAGCACGTAATTCTGCTATTCCATCTAAAATATTATCTACTTTTAGTTTACCATGCCCCTTTAAACCTCTTAAAGTGTGCTCTCTTAGCAAGTAATAGGTGTTAGCCATATATACCTGACGGTTTGTTTCTGTTATGTTCTTAAAACCTATTTTTTCTAATATTTTTATTTGATCTGTTCTAGATAAATAATTAGTTTCATTAGGGAATTTATCTTGTATTGGCAAAGGTTCTACTAAAACTACTCCTTTATCTTTTAAGGCTTTAGAAACATAAAAACCGTCTTTTATAAGTTTTGTATTTATAGCATCTAATGCTTTTTCATTTAATGTAAATTCATATTTAGCTTTACCACGTGAATCTAGTTTAGTTCTATAACTATGAGTTAAAATTTTATCGTATTGTAATTTATATATACCTGGAGCATCTATACCTAGTTGTTTTTTGCTAAACATAGTACCAGTACGTTTATCGTACTGAACGTCTGATATAACATAAGACACATCTTCTATAGTACCTTTTACATGTTTATCGTGTTTATTTTCACTTCTGTATTTAACTAATATAGTTCCATCTATATCTTCACTAGGAAATTTTTGTTTACCAAAACCTTCTTTAGAAGTATATCCCCCTTTAAAAGGATTTAAATCTTGAATACCATGGTCTGTTTGTTCTTCTAAACTCTTTTTTATTAATAAACCTCTACCTAATTCTTGACGTATATTTGTAGGTAAAGTAATTCCATATTTTTCTATTTTTTGAAAAAACTCTATATCAGTTTTTGCTTTTTCTGCAATATTGTTTAAATCTAATTTAACTTTTGTATAATCTAATTTACTGTTATTGTTTAATAAATAGTTAATAGCACTTTCTAAAGGTCTTTTTAATATTGTTTTAGATGACTGTTCAGAAGAAACAGCTTCAATATTTTCATTAGCCATTGATATTTCGTTTTTATAATCTCCTAATCTTTCTTGTGCAAAATCTTTTGTATTTTTAGGTTGTTTTGGTATAGAAGCAACTACTTCATTTGGATTATCTACATTTGCATCAAAAACTGGTTTTTGTACAGTTCCTTCTAAAGATTTGTCTACTACATAATCAACATAGTCTTCATAGTTTTTCCAAGTTTTATTACCTGGTACTCTATCATTACCATGTCCTGCAATATTTAATGTAGGTTTTTTACCTATTTTTTTTGTTACATCTTCTATAAACTGACGTAATTGTTTTGCTTCAGCATCTGCTCTTTTTTTACTTGTTAATCCTTTTGTAATAATAATATGAGGTTTAAATCCTGCCATAAACCTACCACTAGACAATGTTTGTGACGATGAACCATTTTTCCATATACCTTCAGAAGCATAACCTATTGTTCTGTTTGTACCAGCACTTTTATCTATATGTTCTGGTCTTGCAAAAATTACAGTTGCATCTGTATTCTCTATGTTTCTTATAGTTCTATTAGCATAATCTTCTGGAGAAAACTCTCTATCACCTCTTTCTGTTCTTCTAGTAATAGGTTCTGTAACTCTTTTAACTCCGTAATCTTTTACTAATTTATCTTTAGCTTTTTTAGATCCAGTAATTTTTGTTTTAAAATCAGATGTTACAAATCCACCAGTTTTTATACCTTTACGTTTAGCAGATTTTAAACCTCCATAATCAGCACCAGATTGCATACCTGAAGATATAGATTCTACTATAGTGCTTTTAGTTTCTATTCCAGCATTTTTATTATATATTTTTTTTACAGTTTCTTGTTTACCTTCACCTATTTCAGGAGCCTGTACATTAACACCTTCTTTTTTTACTGATATTTTTTTAGGAGTTTTAACTTTTTCTTTTATATGCTCTGCACGATCTATTGTAATTTTATCTTCTACACTTATAGGTTTAGTTAAATCTATATTTCTTTCTGCAGCTATATCTTTAATATTTTGAGATACTTGTTGCATAAAACTAGGTTTTTGACTATTTATAACATTTAATTGTTGAACTCTAACAGAATCTAAATAACTATCTATATAATCTCTATCTACTTTAGGTAATGATTGGTACTCTGGATCTTTTCTCCATTTTTCTTTTACTGTAGTTATGTTTTCATTGCTAGGAAAATATCTATCATTAATAAATTTAGTTCTATTCATAAACCCAGCAGATTTAGCTGAAGCACCAAAGAAGAAACCTAATAGATATTCATATATTTGATCTGGTAATGGTGCCCCTCTTAATGTAGTCATACCACCTTGAAAAGATGCCCCTAATGTACCTTTAATAAGCATTTCTACAGCTTCGTATTTATTAGGGTCTTGATATAATTGTCTTGAAGCTAATTTTACAGCTTCTCTACCCATTTGAACTGTATCTTTATTACGTAGCATATCACCAATACGTACATAATTACCTATACTACCAAACACAGCTCCTGCTGCTGCACCGTGCATAGTAGCATCTAACATAGCTTTAGGGCCTTCTTTCCAAGAAGATACTCCTAATGCTACACCTAAATGAACTGCTTGCGTTGCTGCATTTCTTACAGAAGCTTTACCAAATAATCCTTTTGTTAAAAATCCTTTACTTAACAATGCAGTAGATCCTATAGCACTTTGTGTTTGTTCTAAAACTTTATCAGCAACCATCATAGGTACTGATTGTAAAGCAAATGTATTAGGTGATATTTCTTTTCTTAATAAAGGAGGTGCTTTAGATGCAACTTTAGATATACCTTCTCTTACTGCTTTACTACTTTGTCTAGCTGCTTGTTTTGCTTGTGCTATAGGTATCCATCTACCACCACTTATAACACTAGCAATAATATCAGGTGCAAAACCTAATAAATGACCAAACTGATTTGCTATTCTTTCTGATGTAGTGTCTGCTTCTTGAGCCCAACCTAAAGTAGTAAAACCTTCTACAACACCAGAAGTAAATTGATTAACTACAGATAGTATATTTGAATCAGACTTACTAAGATCACGATTCCATTTAACGTCATATTTTTTATGTTGTTTTTCTATGTAATCAAGATCTTCTTCACTAAAAAGATTAGGTTTTATACGATAAGAAGTATCTAATCTTTTAAGATATTCGTCTGGATTAATTATACCAGAAGTTAATAGGTTGTCAATATAACCTATCTGTGTATTCGTTGTTGCCATTATTATGAGACTTCTTTACGTGGATCAATACTTAATGCATCCATAATATTATCTATACTGTTTGCAAGTTGTTTTGTTTGACTCCAGTCAGATTTAGCTTGAAAAGATATAGCAGGCATTAAACCTTTACTATCTTCTCCAGCTACTTTAGCAAATCTTACACTTCTATCCATATAATCCATAGCAGTATTTTCAAATTTTCCTACTTCATTCTCTATCTTTTGATCTATAATTTTAATCATTGGATTATCTGGTGAGTAATAATTTAACATAGCTCTAGTTGTTCCTAAATCTTGTAAAAAAGGCATTGTACTTGCTTCAAAAGAATCTATATATTGCCCATACCTTCTTTGTGCTAATGATTGTTGAAAAGGCAAATCAACAAAACCTCCTAATGTGCCCATACCGTATCCTAAAAAACCAGATTGTTCAAAATTTATTTGATCTTGCATTGGCATTTTAGTTATAGATTGTATAGCCATATTAGCCATATTATTAGATAATACTCTATTTTCATTTCTTATTGCAGCTTGTTCTACTTTATAAGCAGATAAGCCTGTTACTTTGTCTACGGCTTGTGTTAAACCAGCTAAAGCATTTATTGTTGCAGCACTATATGACATTTTTCCCCCTTATCCTATTAATTTTTTATAATTTTCCATAAAATTGTAAGACATATCATTTGTATATTGTCCCAAAGAATTGTAAGTCGTTTGATATTGAGACAGTTGATTTCTTAAATTTTGTGCATTTGCAAATGATGTACCTTGATATTTTAATTCAGCAGCATCTATAGCAGCCCCATAAGAATTATCTATTGCATCTACAACTTGATCTTGATAACCACTTCTTAAATTTGTTCTAGAAAAAGTATCCATTGCACTATCTCTTCTTATTTCTGTTGCATCTAACGCTTTATCTGTATCTAAATCAAAAGACTCACCTGCCATTCCTTGTTTAACATTATAATCTTCAACAGCAAATTTTCCACCTTGTATAGCATCTGCTTGTCCTATTTTACCTTGTTGTTTCTTTTTATTTAACAATGCACGTTCATCTTTTATAGCTTGATTAGTTAAATATGCACCGCCTAAAAAACCTAAAGCCTTACCCCACGGCATTGCAGCTTCTAATAAACCACCAGCTAAACTACCTTTACCTAAAAGTTTAGTAGCTCCTTTAATTATTTTTCCAAAAAATCCCATTACTTATCACTCCTATATCCAAACCCTAATCTTCCTAATACAGCCATCATATCAAAATCTACAGCAAATTGCTTAGATACTATTCTGTGTATTCTTTTATATCTTTCCATTCTTACATCTGCATCCGTACTTTCAGAAGGTGGTACTGCTGCACCTGGTATAACTGTATCTACTTCTTCTTGTATTGGATTTGTTATTACATCAAAATTTACTTCTTTTTCTGCCATTTTAGTCCTCCTGCAACTTTTCTATAGCTTTACAAAAATCAACAACTCTAACTGGTGTTTGTTTATACCAATTAGAATATTCTGGTTTTCCACGTTTTTTATATGTTATTTCTGCAATAGCATCTTCATATCTTTTATCGCATAAAGCTTTCCAAGCTGATGGAAATTTTTTATACCAATTTACACCTAATTGAAAATTAACAGAAGTTAATGCTATTTTAAAATCTTTATCAAATACTTCTAGTTTAACACATTGTTCATTACAAGCATCTAATGCTTTTTCTATGTCTTGTTCAAACCAATCACTTATAATTTTTTCATCTATTACATCACCAACTTTATATAATTCATTTTCTTTTTTAGTTAGTAAATGTCCTATACCACAAGTAGGTTTTCCTAAAGTATCTAAATATACATCTTCTCTATAACCTTCTCTTAACTTCATATGCTCATAAAGTTTTTTTCTAAAAGAGAAAGCAGCTATTGGTTCTGGTATCATCATTAGTTAGAATACCTTTCATTTGCTTCTTGATCTAATTTTATTTGATTTGCAACTCTTTCAGCAATAATTCCCTCTGGAACACCTTGTCCTCTTAACTCTTGTGCAAAACCACTGTATTTTTCAGGTATTATCGGTGCAGAAGGTTCATTGTTAACTTTTGTGTTATAAAAAGCACTATTATTTTGAGGAGCTCTACCTCTATTTGCAAACTGATCTTTAAGTATACCTACATTTTTTTCTAATTTATCTTTTAAGAAATCAGCACCTTCACTTATTTTACCTTTTGCTATGTTAAAAGTTGGTTTATATTTATCGTAAGCGTCTCCTATATCTTCAACTATTTCTCCACCTCGTTCTTTTACAACCTCTCCAAACATTTCAGCTTTTTCCATACGTGTTTTTTCTCTCATAACATTATCATCAAAAGATTCTATATTATCTGTAGCAAAAGATTGTCCTTCAAAAGTGTCTTTTTTACGTCTTATTCCAAACCTTCCATAATTTTCATTTATTTGTTGTTTAGAAAATACCATGCTTTCAGTGTCGCCCATATTAACTGTATCAAAAGTACTTTCACTATAACCAGCATTTCTTAAAGTATCAGCAATACCTGTTTTTATATAATTTCTTTGTTCAACTGATAAATTTTTATAACGATCTGGTAATTGCCAAGAAGTAGGTTCTAAAAAACTTCCACCTTCATCTAATTTATAAGTTACTACATTGTCTCCTATAGCTGAAATCATTCCATCTACACCTTCATCAAAATCACTTTTTTGTGCAAGTGCATCTGATTGTATTCTATTTTTTCTAAATATAGATAAATATCCTTCTGGATTATCAGCTTTATCATCCATAGCTTGTTCATAAGCTAACTTATCATCATCTCCAGATAGACCAAATAACAAAGTTTCCATTAAGCTCATACCAGTTAAACCACCAGTAACTCTTTTAATATTGCTTAAAGTGTCATCTTCTGCTATTGCTAAATCTCTTTTAAAAACTTCTCCTTCTGTTACTCCTTGAAACTCACTAGTAATCATACTAGGACTTTTATAAGTAGAAGAATCTAAACTTTGATCTTTTTTATATTTTCCTTTTGCCATTACAATTCCTCCAATTGTATCTTCATCCACTTGTTCTCTTTTACTTTAATATATAAATAAGAGTCATTATCTAAATTAACAACTTGACGATCTCCTACATTTCCTTCAGTTTGAACTGGTATTTTAGAAGTAACTACACCAATAGGTGTTTCATATTGTGCTTGTTGTTTGTCAAATTCTACGTCAACATCTCTATCACGCATTTTATCTAATAATCTTTTTACTGTTAAATCACCATACGCCATTATTTTAAAACCTTTCCTCTAAAAACTATTTGTATATCATTTAATACAAAGTTATTGCTAACTGCTCCATTACCATAAAAAATAAGACCTGTAGATAAAATATTTTTAAAATTACTACTACTTACTTTTATTTTTTGTGTTTTAAATTCGTTAGAAGAATTAGTTAATTCTGTACCAGTCCAAGATAAATTTGCACCTACATCACTAACATCTGTTAAAGAACCTTCAACTGGTGATGCATCAAATTTAGTAGAATATCCTCCTACAAAAATATTATCACCTGCTTTATAGTTTATGTATATATGGTATAAATTTTTTCTAGCAGCAGGATTAGTAAAGTCAAACTCTTTTGTTCTTAATAGCTCTGTTTTGCTTCCATATGTAATTGTTTGAGGTGTATTAGTCCAGTTTTGCATTTTAATAGTATTTGGACTTCCTGCTATTTCATAAAAATATGCTAATGTACCATCATTCTTACTTATAAGATTTGTAACATCTACAGTTTGCATTTGTGTAGTACTTTTTGTAAATGACTCAGATTTTAAATCATATTTTAATACTACGTTATCTTTACATAAAACTATAATTTCTTTTGTTTTTGGCATATAGCCTATAACAGCATCGTCATTATATATTTCTGATTCAAAATCATTTATTAATGGTTGTCCCATTTTACCAATAATTAAATCATGAACACGTTGTCCGTCATAAATATACAAACCATGTTTGTTAAACCATGTTATAAATCCTTCTGCACGAATAACATGGTGATCAAATTCACAACCTTTATATTCGTACTCTCCTTCTAAAAACTCTAATCTTCTAGATATGTTAATAATATATAATCTGTGTTTTTTAAATTGTAATAATTTAGGACCAACAGTTTCTAGTTTAATTATGTCATCACCATCTTCTATAGATACATCAATAAAGCTATCTTCTTCAAAATAATCAAATTGGTTAACCTTGCTTTTTAATATTCTATCGTTTTTTTCAACGAGATTGCCCCTAGAATCGTAATACTTAACGTTACCTATATATGCCCTTCGGTTAGCTATCGTAACGGTCTTAAAACCCGTATTTGCAGGACCTATCAAAGATCTTCCACCTATTAAATATGGTTCTTTTAAAGAAAGTTTAGATAATTCTTTTCCTGTAAAATGTGATCCATCATCATCAAATGCATTAGGTGGATATACATAATTATAGAAATTTCCCCCGCTTGTAGAACTTAATTCTTCATCAAAACTATCATAAGTATCTTCTCCTGCAAGTCTAATACCTCTTACAAAATCTACTTCACATAATAAATATTTATTAGATACAGATCCAACTGCATACTTAGTAGTAGAAGCATTGGTTGTATCATAATTTTCTATTAAACCCCAATAAAACTTATAACCTGTAATTCTTTTAGTAGTACTTGGTGTTCTACCATATAAACCAAAATATAAAAATCTTTTTCTTTCATTATTACCACTTATAGCTTGTTGTGCTATATCTCCTAAAAATACAGCAGGAGATTCTTGTTCTTCATACATGCAAGAAACCCACAGTCCATATATTTTATTTTGACTTGTAGGATATACAACTGCTTCAGATGTTTCATCTTGATTTGTGTCTGTAGCTTTTTTAGCCCAATAACAAATAACTTTCATAGAACCAGTTTCCTGACCCATGCCTGCTCCATAATCAGTATTACCCTCTAAAACAGTGTGCATATTAGCTCTAGATCTATTATAACTATTAGGATGTGTTCCATCATTACTTGGTAATATATTAGCTTCAGTTAAATTAGCTTCCATAAATACTTCAGACTTATAAGTAGGTTTAAACACTTGTCCTTTTTGATACAATCTTTCAGGATCGTGATTATTTGTTATAGCTTCAGTGCCAACTCTACCTGTTAAACCAGCAATAAACATATCACTTTCATAAAATTGATTAGTAGATATATCTAAATTAGTAGAACCAGTGTCGCCAAACTTTCTTACACCTTTTTCATAATGTAACACTTTTGGTGTTCCAGTACTTCCTGGATGAGGAACTGCTCTTATAGATCCGTCTTGTGCATACACACAAACATTTTGAGTAGTTGAAGAACCTCCGTAATTAAGAGATTTAGCACTTATACTATTACTACCGCTAGAAGTTCCCGTATAATTTAAAAATTTTACAGTTTTATTTGTAGGGTCGTTTATTGCTATATACTCTGTATTACTAACTGTGCCTGGTGAATTTAATGTTCTATCTAAATTAAAATGATAAATACCATTACCATAAATAACATTATCTATGCTAATAGCAGCATCGCATTTAGAATCATCTACATGCTTACCATAATTTACCAATTTTCCAGGAACTTCATTATTTAAATTTGTTAATGTTGAAAATTCAACATCTAGAAGATCTCTAGAATTAGTAGCAGTATTTAATCCACCAGAAAAGTTAGTAATGTTCAGAGCTTGTTTCATTTTTTCTTCTTCTTTTTTTTACGTAGTTTACGTTTAGGTGCACTCATATTATGCATACGTCTTTCAGTAACAGGTGTTCTAAATTCATTACCTATATTGCTACTATATATTGCCATCTATGATTTCTCCCCAAACACTAGTTACTCCATCATGAATTTCTACAACTTCTACTTTAAACTGACCATTATCAAACCAGTCTACAATAGCAAAAGCGTGAACCCAATTATGAAGTCTACCTTTTAACCATTTATTACTTTCATGAGACATATCTTTTAAACAACCTAAAGACCAAGCGCCAATAGTACCACCTAGTTTAGTTTGTGTGTGTCTTTGTAAGTCATGAGTGTGTCCATAAATTACATTTTCACCATATGTCTCTAAATGCTTTTTAGCATGATATGTAGTAGCAAACGCTCCATGAAAAAAGGTTAATTTACCTACTTGGATAGGTAGGTTGTAATCAGTGTACTTATATCCTCTTTCTTTGATTTTACACGCTTTTTTAAAAGTGTAGTCAACCATATAAGGATACTTAAGAACAAAATTATCCAACCAGAGATCATGGTTACCTTGGAGTAAATATTTTTCTTTACATTTAACTTTTTTAAGAGCCTCATCCCAAACATCTAATCCTTCGTTTACTAATCTAATATCTTCATCTATGAGAGGAATTTGATATTCTAATGGTGGTAATTTTTTATCTTTATACCTCCAAGCAGAAACAGATTCCCACTCACCTACATCTCCCAAATTTACAAAAACATTTGGTTTTACTTTTTTAATTGCTTTTAATACGCAATTAATTGCAGCCTTATTCTCTAAAGGATAATGCTGATCTGGTATTATTATACCACGTTTTTTGAGCTTCAAGAAAACCCCCTATTTTTTATCTAAGGCTTTTTTAACTTCAGCCCAAAGTTTATCATCAAGCTTATTTGAAGATTTAGCTACTAGCCAATCTCCTAAATGCATGATAACAGCTTTAATAAGTTTTTCTGTACCTAAGCTAGTAAGTACTTTACCTAAAATTGGTCCCATTATTTGCTCTCCTTTTCACAATTAGTGTCGCAAGCTTCAAGGCCTTTCATATATCCTTGATGCTCAATGATCATTTGTTTTAATTCAGCTAATCTTGCATTAGCTTCTTGTATTTCGTTAACAAGTTCATTATGCTGTTCAACCAATGATTCCATTTTAGTTTCAGCTTCTTGTCTTAGATTTACTTTTTTTTCTTTAGCCATTTAAGGTTCTCCTGTTTATGATATTAATTTAAGAATTTTACCCATTTTAGTTTTTCCAAATCCTTTTTTAATCGTCTTATCATCTAAAGATTTAACTCCAAAAGCATCTAAATTCAATTGTTTAGTAGCTACTGGTCCACGTGCTCTACTTGCATCAGTCATTTTTCCAGTAATAGGATTACGTGCCCAAATACCACGGCCTGTGTTATTAATACTACGCATGTTAGGACCACCTGGAATATTTCCACTTAATGCTCTACCTATTGCTCCACCTGGCATTCTAGATTGAGAAAGACCACTTTGTACTCTACCTTGTCTTACAGGAACTCTATCGCCTTTAGGTGAAAGTTCTGTAGGTCCTTGGTAGTTTCTTATTACAGGTCTATCCATAGCTACGCTTCTTGGGTTTTTTGCCCTTTCAATCATAGGTTGACCTTCATATTTACTTCCATATAGGCCACCCATTCTTCTACCTTTATTCTTTCCAAATCCACCTTTACCAGTAATTTTTCTAGCCATTTGTTGATTTTTAAGTGAACTTAATCGTTTTTTAGCTAAACTTACTTGACTTCTTGTTGAAGTAGGATCTTTTATTATTTTTTGCTGTATTGTAGCTTTACGAGTTAATTTACTTTTAGTGTCCATAGGACTAAATTGTCTACCAGGACTTTTAAAAGTATACTCTGTTTGCATAGCTCTTTTATATTCTGTGCTTTTAGCTACCTTAGGTCTTCCTTTTCCTTTAGAAGGAGGAAAACCTTTTTCAGTACCAGGTCCTAAATCAGCTATTGTTTTAACTTTAAAAGATTTAGGCATTTTACCTAAAGATGTGTTTTGTTTACCATATTGACTAAACAATCTTCCTTTTCTAGAAGCTTCAGCAGTTTCAATTTTTCTTTGTGTTCTTTTAGTAGGTGAAATAATTCTGTCTTTATTTAAATCATAATAAGAACCTTTTGGTAGTCTTCCACTAGAAACTTGTTTTCGTACACTTTTTTGTATATTTCTTTGCCTTGGAGTTAACTTAGGTTCAGGTAATGCCAAAGGAGGTTGGTTAGCTTTTGCTTTTCTTCTAGCAGCTTTTTTTTCTTTTGTAGAAGTACCTATAGCTGTACCTAATTTTTGAATATTTTTTATTACATTCATTTTAGGAGTTCTATCTCTAACTTCTTTATAAATTCTTTTACCAGCTTGATAACCAAGATATCCTGTAGTTGCACCTGCAGCTAATTTAGCAGGAGTTCCAAAAACCTGTCCTAAATCTTTTAAAGCTTTTTCTCCTAGATTTGTTTGTTCTCCAACAGAATCTCTTGTTTTTGCATAATCTTTTAATTTTTTCTTAGTTTGTATCATCTTTAATCCCTTCTAAATATTTTAGATAGTTTATTATATCCTGCACCTAATACTCTAGCAACTGGGGAAAGAACTTTTCCAGCAACAATACCTTCACCAGTCCACCCTAATACACCTTGTGTTAAATTACCTACAGTTTTTCCATACCCGTATTCATCATAAAATTCGTTAAGTTTTTTTCTACTATCTAGAGGTTCAGATAAACTAAGTAAAGTTTCTTTAGCTTTTCCACTAGTTGTTGCATCAACAGCTTTATCATATAAATTGTCTTCTGTAAAAAAACCTGATCCTCTAAAACCAGCATAATCACCAAAAAAGAAATTTATAAGATTGTCTCCAGCTTTATGATCGTGATCATCGTCATATACTTTCATGCCAAGCATAGCATTTTGGTATTGTCTTTTTTTATTTTTATCTGCTTGTATCATAGTTTTTACCTCTAATATAACAATTATTTATCTTCTTGTCAAGATTTTACTTGACAAATCTATTTTTTCTTTTTCTTAACAATCTTTTTAATTTTTCCATTATGT
>CEQR01110897.1_pt1 | contig 14705 bp, 13 predicted proteins | sample 530901 | NCBI WGS metagenome assembly CEQR01 (sample SAMEA2621085, study PRJEB7988) | marine metagenome | isolation source: saline water (ENVO:00002010), including | reverse complement strand
CTAGAGCGTTCCGTTGGTTCTCAGATTCGTGGTCTTCACCCACAGGAAATCATCATTGACGACCCCTTGAAGGAGTTCAGCCTATCTGCTATCCAAAGAGTAACTGATTGGTTCTTCGGTGACATGATACCTACACTACACCATACTTCTAATCTCAGAATGATTGGTACGCCTTTCACATACACAGATATCTTTGCACAGTTAGAGGATAATGAAGCATACACTGTTAGAAAGTATCCGTGTTTGAATTCCTTGAATGAACCATTGTGGCCGGAGCGTTGGGACTATGATGCTCTTATGCAAAGGAAGGCTGAGATAGGTTCTTTGAAATTTACAAGGGAGTACCTTTGTGTCCCCATTTCCACTGGAACTGCATTATTCAATCCCGAATTTGTAGAGAAATGTAAGAACAAGGACTACGTGTTAAAACTAGGAAATAGGAAAGACAAAGGCTACAAGTATTACGTTGGTGTTGACCCTGCAATATCAACAGATGGTGATTATAACGTCATCACAGTTCTAGAGGTCGATGAGAATAAGAACAAGATAATCGTTCATGTTGACAGAGCGAAGAACGTTGAGTTCAGAGAGAACATAGAGAAGATAAGATTGATTGGACAGATATTCCAACCAGAAGAGATTCTCTATGAAACGAATACATTTGCCAAAGCATTTACGCAGGAGTTGAGAAGCATCTCCGACTTGAACATAAGAGATTTCAATACAACTAGAAAGAACAAGCAAGAGATAATTCTTGCATTGCAGATGAATATAGAAAATGAAAAGTTGCATTTACCGTATGCTGATGCCGCAAGTAGACGGATTAGCAACATGATAGTAGAGGAACTGTCTATGTTCTCCATTACTCACTCTGGTAAGTTTGAAGGTGTGGGAGCGCACGATGACTTGGTTATGAGCCTCGCTCTAGCCAATGCCGCATCACAACATCAAGGTGAGGTTTTCATGCTATTAGATGACATGGACATCTTTGAAGACCCCACAACAACAATTAACAATCCCCGTAACGGAATACTTGGGTTGAACTTCTAGGGGGTGAAAAAATGGGTGTTAAAGGTGATAAATTCAGAGAAGCGGCACAACTCGCTGATGAGCAAGAAGAGTTGGAGCAAGAGCAACAGACTCTAATTGACGACTTGGATGGAACTCAGAAGCAATGGCTTCTCACAGTTTCACTAGATGACCACTTCTCCATCGAGAAAAATTTTGCTAGGGAGTTTGAGATATCACTAACAGATGCAAAGAAGATGCTGAAGAATTCAGTTAACAAGTATGAGATAGAGGGACAGGACATTCCTCAGATGATTAAGAGTCTCAGAAAGTACAGAAGGTCATTGAAAGGAGAACCAAGGCTGGCTATCACAAAATCAATTGATGGTTTGATTGAAGCGTATTCAGACCACTTAGACAAATCAATAGATGAAATCTATTGGATAGCAAAGTACAAGCCCGTACTCAAGGAGATGAACTGTAGTGAGGACAATCTCTTGAAACTATCAAAGATTCAAGATGTTACTACTAGAAGAAAATTGGTAGATGTTCTTTGTAAGTATTGGGAAGACAGGCAAGACTTCAACATGGTAGAATATCAGAAGGGATATGGAGAGTTAAGCAAGTCGATGACTGCATCCAAGAGAGAGTTCAAGCAGATTATCAAGAATCATATTCATCGTGAGAATCAGAAGGATGTTCTAGCAGACCACATAGTAAAGTCGGTTTCAGAGGAACCCGGTATTTCTTCTAGACAAATACATGAGAGACTCCCTAAGAATCTATTCAAGAAATCTAGTCCAACTATCATCTCAAAGATAGCGAAGGTCAATAACATAACACAGGTGGATGGTGCATTCTACAAGTTATCAGATGATATCAAGAAAGACATCTATGCCTATACTGCCGCTTTCATAGATTCGGATGGATACATTACAATGGATAGGAACTTCAATCCTAGAGTTGGATTGGTTGCTACAGGAGATAGGGGAAAGGCATTCATGATGGAGATGCATAAATCCCTTGGGTGCGGTAGATTACATCTAGACCAGAAATCACCACAGAATACCAGACCAGTGAACAGGCTGAACTTCTACTCTGCGGCTGATGTCACAGAGTTGCTAACAAAGTGTCTTCCACACTTCAAGATGAAGAAGGGCAATGCGGAGATACTTCTTGAGTTAGTAAGAATGAAGAAGTCTCACAAGAAGGCTGATTGGTACAAGGCAAGAAAAGAGGAACTATTCAAGTTGATGAAGTACGAGAACCACAAAGACCACGTTGGCTTTAACTGGTCAGAGTTTGATATTGATGTCAATAGCATAGAGAAACTCTATGGCAATTCTAAGATGAACGAAATGGATAAGATAGAAGGTATCTTGAAGTCGTCTGATGTGGATGATGCCATAGACGACTTGGAAGAGATTGCTGAAGAGCATGATTTATCCGAAGATGAATGGAGTTCAGTAGATGATGCATCGGATTATCTGTTTGAACACAAAGTAATGGAGAAGGAGTGACATGACAGAAGAAAAGAGAAGATTCAGCATATTCAATTTGTTTAGGCAATCAACACCTAAACCACAGGACAGGACAATATACAATCCGGGAATTCAAGAAAAAGACACATCTTATTTTCTAACGAGTCCAGTCATATACTCACTAGCAAAGCAATCCACAATAGTTAGGACTTGCATCACCCAACTAAAGCAAGAGATATTCCGAAGGGGATACAAGTGGGAAGAAGCATTTGTTCTCAAGTGTGGTGATTGTGGTGAGAAGCATGAGAGTCCAGTCAAGGAATGTAAGTCATGTGGTTCTGCAAACTTACAGAAGCCAGACAAAGCACAATTAGATTATGCTCATAAATTTCTAGAAGGATATGTCAACAAGTCCGAACAATTATTCATTGACGTTCTGAAAGAACTAGAGGATGACTTGAACATAATGGATGATGCATACTTAGTGCTAGTAAAGGAATACTACATGGATAACACAAATTGTATCAAGATGCACAGAATAAAGGAATTGTATCGAGGTGACCCTGTAACTATGCACATCTATTCAAATGAGGTTGGTGAAAGGGGAGTAAAGGGATTCACATGTCTAAAACACAGGAATCACATTTCCGAAGAAGCATCCGACCTTTGCGAACACTGTAATTCTGCTTTACATCCTGTTCATTATGTTAACAGGGCAAATGGTGAAGAGCAGTATTTCATAGAAGGAGAGGTTGTACACTTCAGCAAGTATTCACCATCTAGGCTGTATGGTGTCTCACCGATTCTTACTCTCTGGAACATGGTAACGACCTTGATGGCAATGGAGAACTACGTTAACTCATCATACACCAAGGCTAGAATGCCAAGAGGATTGTTGGCAGTACAAACCAGAAACATAGATTCGATGAAGTCGTTCTGGCGTAGTGTAAAGGAGAAGATGGAAGTTGACCCTCACTTTATTCCAGTCATGGGCGTAGAAGCAGAGAACGGCAAAGGCTCTGTAGAGTGGGTCAAATTCATGGACAGTTTGAAGGAGATGGATTACATTGCCGTCAAAGACGAACTACGTGATAGAATCTCAGCATTCTACGGTGTGAGTAAAATCTTCATGGCAGACAATTCCGCAAGTGGTGGATTGAACAACGAGGGTATGCAGATACTAGTTACCAATCGAGCAGTAGAGATGGCTCAAACTATCTGGAACAACTATGTGTTTCCCTTCATGGTCAAGCAGTTTGGAATTACAGACTGGACTCTCAAGTTACCACCTTCCGAAGAAGAGGATGAAATTGCTAAGTTGAGGAAGAGGGAGATTGAGGTTAACGTTGCGGCGGCAATTAAGAATCTAGGATTTGAGGTTGACATGGATGATGAAGGTAGATTCAACTACTTCAAGCCAGAGCCAAAAGAACAAGAAGGTGCTAAGGGTGATGGAGATGCACCAATAGAACTAGACCCATACGCAGGTACTAACATTGACCAATCACAACTAGGACAGATGATGGAGTCTGGAAACAAGCCAACAATGGCAGAGGCAGGTCAACCCGCAGAGGTAAAATCGAGAAACAAGCCATCTATGAACAAAGGTCCAGACAAGAGATTTAGCGGATTACCTAGAGAAGCAGGTAATGAAAACGTGGATAAAAGGACAGAGAGGCGAGTCGGTTGAGCAGATTGCTTGAAGTCGCAAGAAAATGGAAAGAAGAAATTGACAAACTAAATGAAGAGACAGATGAAAGAATTAGATTATTTGTGGAGGAAGGAATATGGAATGGAAAGAAATACTAAGAAAGAATATCAAGCCTGATTACATTGACATAGATGATGACGGCGACAAGAAAGAATCAATGAAAGACGCAGTTAAGGACAAAGGTGAGAAAGATGAGTGAAGAAAAAGGAGTAAGGGAACTGGAAAGAGAACTGAAGCAAGCAAGGATAGCGCAGAAGAACGAGCATGATGCTCGCATCGAGAAGAACAAGAGTAGAGACTACTCTCTTGGTGTAGGCATCGACAAGGATTCTACTGTCGAGAAGAAGATACCTAATGCTTCCGAGATTCCAGATGTCGTTATACTACCTAAGAAAAGCAAGGGAAGAAAGGAAAACATACCATTCTGAGGTGAGCAAGTTGTCTTTCATGGATATTCTAAGGAAAGACGCGGAAGATGATGCGGCACGTTTGAGAGAAATGTTAGGTATCAAGGATGATGGTACATATGAGCAAAGAGCCGAACGACCCGAAGAAAAGAAACCAGAAGAGAAACCGAAGAAGAAGGTTAAACCACCAGAAACAAGAGTGTTATTCGGTCAAGTTGGATACAAACAAAAGGATAAGGAAAGAGAAAGAATCAGTCAGCGTGAGATAGAAAGTGCCTATGATAGTTTAGGAAAGGACATAGATGATTCGTGGCTACAAGTTTGGGTTTGGTATTCAGACGATATCATGGGCGGATTAGATTCTTGGACAAGAAATCTGTTTACGGCAGAAGAGAGTGCTGATGGAATTGCAGTTGAATTAGGTATCAAGAACCCATTCACTAGAAACATCATGGTAACTGGTGGGCCAACTTCTCAACGAATGCGACCAACTGGAAAGGAATTCAAGGAGGCTGGTGGTCGAGGTAAACTTAGAAGTCAACATCGAAGACAATTCCAAGCAGTTGTCAAGGATTATGACAAGGCAGTATCTGAGGCATTGAAGGGGGTTGGTTACCAAGAACCAAGAGAACTCACAGACGCAGAGGTATCCGAGCAAGAACGAGAATCTGCAAGACAGAGAGAGGAAAGGGGAACAGATGAGGAAGGAAAACCAATTCCCATGCAGATGCCTAAGACTTCCGAGAAATATACACAGGAAGACATGTCAGTAATGAGAACGCTCCTTGACAAGTTCGATGAGGCAGGAGGAAAGATTCCAGAGATTCTCCTATTCCAAAGAAAGAGAGAACCACACACGATGACGATAGAAGGTGATGATGAAGAGAAAACCCCAACTAGGGAGATAACCGTTCAAGCACCTACTGGAGATGATTTCCGAGTACCCGGCATCAGCACAAGAAGACTCAAGAAATATGCAAGTGACCTAGGACTGTCTTCTGAGGAAGAAACAAAGGAAGTATCTGATACACACAACACTACAGAAGAAGGAACCATAGTCGAAAGGACTTGGACTTTCAACAAATTGAATGCGGATAAGAAACTGCTTGAGATGCTTGGTGAGACACCAAAGGAAAGAGAGGACATCAGAGAGGCTATGTTGAGAGATGCTCCAGAACCGGGTAAAGACCAACCCAAGCAGAAGATTGGTAGCAAGGTCACTAGAAGAACTGGCCCAGTTGCCGGGAAAGTCTCAGAACTCTATCAAAGAGTAAAGAACTTCTTCGATGAAGTATTCAACATCCTATCTGTCGAACAAGCACCTACCTTGGAGAGCGAGGTTTTGGATGTTACTGCTGGAATTGGTGTAAAGGGAAAGAAAGCAGCCAAGGAAAAGAGAGAGCGACAAGACCAACTTGGTAGAACACTAGCAAGAATTCTCAAGAACCATGCAGAAGGCAATGAAAAAACAGCAGGTGAAGCACTTTCAAAAATAAGCGCAGACAATCTGATTCTTATACAAAAGTTTCTCACTAGAGGAAATAAGAAGTTGGCCCGAACAGCAAGAGATGCATTGATAGAAAATTACAATGATAGCAAGTGGGATGCTAAGACGAAAAGGTGGGTAAACAAGAAAACAGGCGAACCTGCATACAAGACATACGCAGGTAGGAGTACGCTTGAGTTAATTCCAGAGATACTCAACAAGAACAAAAAGAGAATACTTCCCGATAGAAGGACACAAGGGCAGATACTTTCTGAGTTAGAAGAATTCTCAACTCCAGACTTCAAGTTAACTAGGTTCGACCAAGAAGGGGGTAAGCCTAGAAGAAAGGAATACACGTTGTCCGAGATGATGAAGGAAGTAAAGCAATTCATATCTGGGGAAGATAAGCAACTTCCACTACGAGGTAGCGCAGGTAACACTTACAGAAAATTACTATTCAAGGTAATAGAGAAATTGCGTAATGACTATGATGATGGTAAGACAGATGAATTAGCATCTGATATTGAAATGATAGAATTCCTATATGCTGTCCTACGACACATAGGGAAGAGTAGGAGAATATCTGATGTCGCATTAGAACGTGTAGAAGATATCGCCACTACAGAAGAGATACCATTCGACACCGATAGAGAGTTTGATTTACCGCCTCTCTCTCCGCCTAGTAAAGAAGAAGAGTAGGTGACGTTATGAGTTGGGAAGATATAATCAAAGTTTCACCTCTTGAAAGAGAGATAGCAGAAGAGTATGCACCTAAAGATATGGAAGATTTCAATGCAATAAATGAAATGATAGATTCGATAGAGCCTATGTACAAGAAGGTATTAACACAGGCGCAAAAACGTGTAGAAAGGAAAGAGAAAGAAGGATATTATGATGACAATCCGTACATGAATATGTCTGGTCTAGAATCATACAAGTATGATGTTGACCAGAATAACAAATTATACGAGACATTTTCTCAATTCATAAAAGATTTGAAAGCACTCAAAAAGCAAGGTATGTCACATGAACGTAAGAAAATCAAACCTAAACCAACTTATGAGGAAAGAAGCAAACAAAGGGAAGAGGTCTTTGGACAACCATATCTACCGAGGTAATTAAAAAATGAGTTGGCAATCTATTCTAAAGGCTAGTCCGATACTGGAGAAACTAGACCCGAAGGAAAAGAAGAGAGTCAAGAAACTATTGCAATCATCTCAACCTACTGAGTTCTTCGGAAAGGACATGACACAACTAGGTGACTTGATTACAGAGATGAAATCACTGGATATGATGAAGGGCGATGAGAGTCTGAACAAGAAAATAGAATCGTTCGATGAGAAGAACCTAGAAATAGTTGCCTCTGCCGCAGAACTAAGGAAGGACTACGAGGTTCTCTACGGTCAGATTAGAAATATGATTTATCCAAAGAAGAAAGGAGATGGGAAGAAATGACAGAAGACAATGAAATGATGCTACTATTGAAAGAATTAGTAAACAAGGTAAAGAATTTAGAAGATGCAGTTTATCACAAGGATAATCTATTGATGAAGAGTGGAATGGTTGTGGTTGACACTCCAACTCCCGCAATGGCTCAAGGTGGAGAGTTGCCTACAGGAGATACAATTGCGAAGATGGATTGGGATGACATTCACACTATGGTAGAGAGGATGAGTTAGATGCCAGATAGAGTAAGCAAAGACGAGATGCTGGTAAGAACCGCTATAATCAAAGCAAAGGAAAGCATACAGGAAGCCGAACACCTAGGAATCATTGAGAACAAAGACCCACTTATAGGAGAGGAAATCAAGGTCAAAAGACCAAAGAAGAAGCCAGCAGAAGAGAAGGTAGACAACCCGGTATCCACGGATGACATCAACTCTGGATACGGTCATGTCGGAAGCAAGGAATACTTCGGCAAGGGACTGGACTCACTTGAGAAGTTGTCCCCACAGTTGGAAGGACTTCTAGATGAATTGACTCAAGCAATACAAAGAGTGCAAGGAAAAGATAAGAGAGAACTAGAGGAAAAGATGCATGAGATTCTAAGAGACATCAAGGGTAGTCCTAGAGTATTAAGTTCCGCACCTTCGATGGATAGCGAGTTTAGAAGTGAAGCAGACATAGATGAGAGATTAGATAAAGAAGATGAGGAAGAAGAAGAAAAAATCTATCTCGATAAGTCAGTTGAGGGATGGAAGACTCTTTTGAAATATAGAATAGAAGAACCGATGAATCCGAAAACCATGGGTGAAATGGTAGCCTGTCCCAAATGCGGTGGTAGTGGAAGTTTAGGAGGACGGCCAGTTAAGATGTATCTTGGTGATGCTAAAGGTGGTAAGAATCCGGGAATGCAGACATGTGATTTATGTCGCGGGTTAGGAAAAGTAAGCAAACTTAGGGCGCGTCAACATAGTCAAGAGGAACACAATAGAAGGATGAGTGACAATACTGGCCCAGCCCCGACTCAAGCATAAGGTGGGTTCTGTGTGGTTGAAACAGGATTGATGTTTGAGAAAGAAACTGAGGATTTGACTAGAGCAATTCTTGATTTCTTTGAGAAGACACGATACGCCTATCTTTCAGCCAGAGAGGACAAAGCAGAGTATGAGAAGGAATGGCACGAAGTCATAGATAAAATCAGAGATGACTTCGACTCACTAAACAAACTGTCTGAGGAATTGAAGAAGTATCTAGAAGAGAAGGTTCTATTCGACAAGTCTGCTAAAGACCCAACCACTCTAGAAGCCAAGAAGGTATACGAAGCCGTCAAGGACATGAGGTTCCAGTCCAAGAAAGTTAGCGACCCGTTCTCCAAGAAGTTTGAAGGGGATGTGATAAACACCCTATTGGAGAGTGACAGACTCTTCATTGCATTTATTCACTATGCACTACGTTCCCATTCCAATGCACTTCCCGATAAAATATGGGAAGAACACGACATGGAGGGAGATAATGTCACTCAAGGTGCAATGGGATTGGATTTAGAGATGGATGACATACCTCTCTACATCATAGAACACTATGGGGCAGAAGATGAAGACCAAAGCAGAATCAAGTCAAAGTTCAAGGGAGCATTGAAGCGACTCGACAAGATGTTCAATGGCGTATACGAAGATGAACAATGGGACAATCTAGTTGAGTTAGACCTAGAGAAGAGCGAAGACGAGAAGAGTGTAGATGAGAAATCGGAAATAGATTTCATCATACCAAACAAACCGATGTACAGGATATTTGAGTTAGATGACTTGAAGGAGTTGAAGGGATTTACTGGAGAGTGGTTGGTTCAAGAGAAGTATGACGGCATGAGAATACAACTTCACAAGAAGAAGGATAACATCAAGGTATACTCATACAACAAGAAGGATATTACTGACAAATGTGAGAAGCAAGTCGAGCAACTAAGGAAGAAGCAGTTCGGGGATTGTATACTAGATGGAGAGTTGGTTCTGTTTGAGGATGATGAACCACTACATCGGGCTTCTACCATTGCTCATGTTTTCAAGAACAAGAAAGGTGGAGAACTAAGAGCGCATGTGTTTGACATAATGCAACATGAGGGCAAGGACATTCATGATGAACCATTGAGAGAGAGACATAACATCCTTCTATACCAATTCAGTCAACACTCATCTGATTCTCTCGCATTCCCATCGAAGAAAGATACCAGAGTCGCAGACTCAATCAAGGAAGTAGGAGAGTATGCGAAGGATATCATGGAACTACCTGCATCGGAGGGAGTGGTAATCAAGGATATGGAGTCAACATATCCAATTACAAAGAAGAAGAATCCGAAGTGGATTAAGTGGAAAAAGTTCGTTGACTTGGATGTTATTGTACTAGATAAGAAATCCACTAACAATGGAATGCATACTTACACTATGGGAGTAGGCCCGATTACTGCGGAAGAGGCTAGGACTTATACAACTACGGAGATGGATGACAAGGCATATGTTTCAGTTGGTAAGGCACTCAACACCAAGGTAAAGGTAAGTGTCGGAGACATAGTTAGAGTCAAGGTGGATGAAGTCAAGAAGAATAAGAAGGGATTCAATCTCTACTCTGCTAAAGTGATAGAGATACCAGAAGTAACTCAGTCAGACAAACTATCCACATTGGAGAAGTTATCTACCAAGACCAAGAAATCATTGACTTCAGATGCTATGATTGGGGTTCGACAACTCAGCCCGTTCAATATCACAACTGGAATAAAGGACAAGACCAATGAAAAGAAGTCGTATATGATAACTGATGACATACATGGTACTGCTGAGATAATCTTGAAGAGCGACTTTGATGGTTTCACCATATATGGATTTGAAGGTGATTCACTTATGCAGAAGAACGCATTGTACAATCTAGACATGTGGAAGTCTGAACTAGAGAGGATGTTGAAAACCAGAAGGTCAGAATTAAGAATCGCAATCAAGAATGAGATAATAGACATATACAAGAACAAACCAACTGCCTTTCCTAAGATAGTTGATTTCGTAAAGAAGGAGTTCCCAGAGACATACGAAGAGGTTTTCCAGAGTAGCGATGAGAATCTGATGACTTGGATGAAGAAGCAGGATAGTCTGAGATATCATCATCCCAACAAGTTTACTGCCATACCAGATGTACTAGAGAAGGATGTCGAGGAATTAAAAAAAAGAGAAACAGGTTCGTTTAGCATCATCTTGAGAGAAGATGGCAACTTGGATTTCATCATGGATGTTAATGACAAGAGAAACTTCTGGGAGATTGATATAGAAAACAGTGAGGACATATACGACTTGTTTGGTAAGTCTGGGAAGTTCCCTGCTATTGTAGGAAAACGGTTAGGTCAACATAAGAAGGAGATAGATTCTGGTAAGTTAATACTAGGTGTACAGAAAGAAGGATACCATGAATACAAACTAGAAGGTGACAAGTTCGATACTAGATTCCACGTTAGAGTTGTACCTCTAGATGAGAAGAAGACTTGGATTGTCTGGACAGGTAAGAAACAAGAGATGTTGGATATGAAGGATGATACAAAACTCTGGGATATTACAGAAGATAAATACGCAGATTTGTCATTTCCAACTAAAAAATCAGATTAACTTAAATAGAAAGAAAAAAAGGTGTCGAAAGTGTTAGCATCAGGAGAACTGCTACTAAAGGCAAATGAGGAAAGAGAATTTAGTATACTGAAGTCTGACGGATTAGTAATAGGAGGATATGCATCAATAGAAATCGTTGACAAGCAAAACGACCTTATCACACTAGATGCATTGGATGAAGCAGTCAAGAAATACATGGGAGAGAAGAAGTACAGAAATGTAATGTCAAACCATTCAAATGTTCAAGTCGGGGAGGTAGTAGAGAAATATCGTGATAAAAACGGAATCTTACACAAAACAAGTGTGGATGACGTTGGATTCTATGTCGTTATCAAAATGAGAGATGACATAGAAAAAGCGAAGGAAATCTCTAGAAACATCCGAAAAGGAACACTTAGGTCATTTAGTATAGGAGGGCAAGCGATTTCTAAGAAGCAGAGAACATCTGACGAGTATGGAGAATACAACGAAATAGATAAGTTGGAATTACATGAAGTCACAATCTGCGAGAAAGGAATCAACCCGGAAGCGAAATTCGACATCTTGAAACAAGAGTCGGAGGTGAAAAACAATATGAGTGAAAAACTGGAAAAAGCACTTGAAGAGTTGAACAGCCTAATGAAGCAGGTTGAGCAACTTAACAAGGAAGAAGAAGAAGATGAAAAGATGGCAACATCCGAAATGAAAGCCGATGAAGGCGATGACATGGAAGAAGAACTGATGGGCGACATGTCATACAAAGAGGATGATGACGAGGACAAGGAAGAGAAGGCACTCGATGAGGACACCACAAGAGAACATGGTGAGGCGGGAGAGGAAGTTGTTAGCGGTGGTTCACCCAAAGCAACACCTCCACCACTCACAGTCTCTAAGGGTCTAGAATCGACTGATTTCTCTACTTTGGACCTCAGTGCCGAGAACGTAGAGAAGGCTTACGAGGCTTTCAAAGCAGAGCAATTGGAGAAACTTGCTTACGACAACCTAAGCAAAACCTTCGGTGCTAGGTTCCAAGAGGAACTTGCTTTGAAGAAATCCGCCGCAGAGAGAAGCGAGTACGATGCTCGCGCAGACGTTGCTGGACTAAAGGCAGAGTTTGCTGAGTTGAGAAAGTCTCTCACTGAGAAGGATGAAGAAATTCGCAAGGCACAGGAAGTCGCCTTTGACTTACCCGAAAACTTCCCAACATCAGTTGAGGATGCACACGGTCTGTCATGGGGAGATATACACAACCTAGCGAGGGGTGATTAAATATGACTGGATATATTAAGACAATGAAAGACCTTGAAGCCGCAACCTATGGAATGAGGGGCGCACAGGGCAATGCACTACTAAAGAGCGCAGGTGTAGTCGGAGGATTTGGAACACCACACGATGCAAGTGGCAGAGACTTTACTGCCGCCACTGGATTGTCCGACCTATACGGAGTCCTATACGGACAGAAGGTTTGGTCAATGCTGAATCAGGAAGTTAACGCACTTTCGATGATGGCAAAGCGACCTTACACTTCCTCTGGTTGGAGGGTTCTAAGAAGCCGACCATCCGGTGGGGCTTCTGCCGCCTTCGGAGTAGGAAGCGGAGCCGCAGGTTCTGCAACCCCTAGAGCAGACAGACTAGGTGGAGTCACAGAGAACGAGGCTCTAGCAGACATCCCTGCTCTATCTCCAGAGTACACCAAACTCTACATCAGCCCTAAGACGATTGCTCACAAGTTTGAGTTCTCAGAGGTTGGTATGGAGATGGCCGCTATTGATGACGGTGTAGGTGACATTCGTTCTATCGTTAGAGAGGACATGGGTAAGCACCACGCAGAGGTTCAGAACGTTATGCTTCTGATGCCACTAGAGCGATACTCGGATGTCGATGGCGCAGTCAACGGAGATGACATCACAGACAGCAACAAGACTGGAGTTATGGAGAACTACACTTCGCTCCACAAGATTGTCTCATCTGCCGAGGAAATCGGACAGATGTACCTAGACAACATAACGGCTAGGAGCGAGAACGATACTGGTGTAACCGACATCTCCCTTGCAGTAAGGAAGATTTTCGGAACAGACAGAGAAGTTACGTCTGCCGCCGATGGTGGTGACGCAGGAAGCGTTGACGATGTTGTGATAAACAATACTGGAGACAGGACTTACCTAGATGCAGAGGTTGACTTCGGTACATCATACGCATCTGCTAGGGTTCTAACTCTATCCATCCTTAACGACATGATTAGGAAGATAAGGCAGAACGGTGGAAACCCGAAGGTAATGATTACTGGATACGATACTATCCAGCACATCTCGGACCTACTACAGAGCCAAGAGAGGTTCATGGACAGGAAGGAGATTGTACCTACCCACAACGGTGTCCGTGGACCCAAAGGTGCTGAAGTCGGTTTCCGTGTAGCAACCTACTACGACATACCCATCATACCAGCAAAGGACATGCCATCCACAACTGCTTCGTCAGTTACCAACGGATTGAGCGACATCCTTCTTCTGGACACAGACCATCTGTGGATGAGTGTGATGAAGCCTACTCAATACTTTGAGGATGGTATCGCTAACGGCAACCCATTCGGTGTTGACAGGCTTGGTAACACAGGTCTGTACAGAACCATGGGCGAGACTGCTTGCTCGTTCTTCAAGGGACAAGGTAAGATAACCAACCTAAAGTCTGCGTGAGGTGGTTGTGAATGGCAACCGCAGTAACCATACTTGAAGACCACAAGGGAATGACATCGCCTAGAGTATCAGGTGACGAGTATTTCGTGGACATCCTAGTAGACTTGGGTGCATACCCGGCTACGGATGCTGTAGGGCTTCTGGTTAATGCCGCAGATTGTGGACTAAGCACCATACACCAAGTAATGGTGACTGGTCAGGACACATTTACTGCACTAGTTGTACCAGAGGTACTGTCAACAGGCTCGTACACAACGAACACAGGAAGCGGAGCATCTGCTTCTACGACCTCGTTCGTTCTGAACGTTCTACACGAAGTAAGTAACGAGATAGCAGAGCATACCGGAACCACAGATTACGGTGCGGTACGCTGTCGAGTTTACGGCCTTCTCTGAGTAAAACATAAAGTAGTGGCCCTCTTCCTAGAACATCAGGAAGGGGGTCGCTACCCTCTATTACTAGGTGAGAATATGGCTAAGGTTAGACTAACGAACAGACCATTGAATGGTCGAGCAATGAGAATAAATTTCGGTACTGACAGATACGTTGTAGGATACAAACAAGACGTAGACATACCCTTGAGGTATGCTAGTTCGCTTCTTAGAGATGACAACTACACAGTAGTCCTAGACTCAAACGATGAGAAGGACTTGGCTACTATGTCAAAGTACAAGAGAAGCCATCTAGTTGGTCACTATGATAAATTGACCGAGGATGATGATGGTCCGACTATGGTTGAGAAAATATTCGGAAAGAGCAAGTCGTTCTTCGGTGGTAAGGCCAAGCCCAAGCCGGAGAAACTACCAGAGGCTAAGGAAGAGATTCATCCTCAAATGGAGAAGCCAGTCAAGGAAGA
>CEQR01110898.1_pt1 | contig 14788 bp, 15 predicted proteins | sample 530901 | NCBI WGS metagenome assembly CEQR01 (sample SAMEA2621085, study PRJEB7988) | marine metagenome | isolation source: saline water (ENVO:00002010), including | reverse complement strand
ACATGCAGGCCGCAGATCTTAACTACCAGTCTCTGAGAACCAAAGTCCGAAGCGACAACGTCATTAATCTCACCAATGACGTCTCTTTGTCGAGCCCTGCAAACATGGATCTTATGCTCCAGATGTATGAGGTAATGCTCGACGACTTCAATCGAGTCCTTAACGGAGAACTCGAATACTCATTCTTCGAGCGATTCCCCGAAGAAGATTGGAGAGTGTTTTCTGATCGTGTTGCCAGTCTCGTTCCGGGTATGGCTACCAAGATTACGATGTTTGGTTTGTACTGGCAAAATCCATTCATGGCTAACATTGGAGCGCTTGACATCCACATGATTGGATTGATGGGTGAGGAACTTTTTAAAAATCCAAAGTACCTCGACAAAGCAAAACAGTGGTTTGTTGATTGGAAGAACATTAAGTCTGAGGCCGCAAGAAATCATCTAAAAGAAATTGCAGAAATGCAATTGATTAGAGAGTCGGGTCAATCTGACTTTGTGCCTTCTGCAAACAAAATCAAAGCGCGTGCAAAAGAAATTTTTGAGGACGAAATTGTAAAGCGGTCCAGCTTGACCTTTGAGAAGTTCCTCACACCTTCAAAAGACAATCCTGCGTACACGTTCTGGAGAGATCAGCTTCGTATTGAAGTTACCTCTCCAGAGAGCTTGCCTTTGTTTCCTACTGGAATCAAAGAGATTTCAGATTTGTTTCCGTCAGAATCTGCTCGTCGAATTGACGTTGAGGGAGTCCAAAAAGCTCTGGACAAAATTCGACGTAAACCCGCTAAAACCGAGGCTGAAAAGGCCATCAAGAAAAAGAACGTTGAGAGGGTTGAGAAGACTCTTCGAGCCCACAAGATGTTCCAGAGCACCATCGATACATACGGGGTCGGGCACCCTGTAGTTCAAAAATCGATTGATGGTTTTGAAAGCAAGGCCGTTACTTCATTGGACGTCATGTCGCCAGAGTATGAAAGGGCTCTCAACATATTGACGGACAACGCTGATCAATCTGACCTTTTGGGTTCTGCTGCGACTCGACAGCATCAAGTCTGGGATGAATGGCGTGGTTACCTTGACCCACACGTCATTGTGCATCCAGGTAGCTCAATGCTTCCTGCTGTGCGTCCAGCAGCCATGAAAGCCGTGGTTAAGAGACTTGAGGACGTTTACCCCGACATTACCGACCCCAGGGTGCAGGCGGCAATTTCGTCCAGAGAAAACAGACTCGCTGCTGGTTTGTTTGGAGCAGGGTTTCAAAAGCTCTACGATTCGTTCAAAGAGGGAGGGTTTACTGGTAAGTCTCCGTTCCAAGAAAAACCGCTTCCGACACAGCTTAGTCGAGGCGCGTTGTACATGTCGGGGGCAGATTTCGAAAACCCTCTTCTTACGACATTCTTTGGTTCTGGTGCGGATCTGACCAAGTTCTTTGCGGAAGGAGACTTGGATGCGTTGTTTGGTGATGCCTCTCTGGGCCTCGTCCAACTTCTTGGTGACGACTATCCAGCAGCGATGCGTGCTCTGGCTGAAAGGTTCGACAATGTAGAACTTGCTGATGGTACTAAAGCACTGACTTCAAAGGGCATGGTAGAGGCCAAGGAAGCTTTTCAACAATACTGGCACGACAGGTACTTTAAAGACCCTGTAGTCGAGCGTTCATTCGAAACGATTCGAGACAGGATTGCCGTGACGTGGAGACGGCTTCGTCATCGAGTTGATCACACTTCTCCGGGTCTGCGTCGGTATTTTGATGAATGGACTGGTATCTTAAACGACGCCAAGAAGGAGGCAATGTTTGACGTCAGCGCCGATCCAGCATTTAAGCGGGTTGAAGTAACACGGGTTCCAGAAGACATTCTCGAAACAGAGTCAATCAGAAAACAAGGTGAAGCCAAAGAGGCCGGTCGCATTGATTTGGATTCTGGACGCATCCGCTCATACCTTGAAATCGGAGAGGCAGATACCAGCGTGGATGTGTTCCAGGCTATTCAAAAGGCAGTTGGTTACGTCGTTACCGAAAAATCCAGAAAGAAGTACACCAACAACTGGGTTTCCTTTTCTACCCGTTCTATCGTTCCCAAACGCCAACTGGCTCAATATCTCGGACAAGCGCAGCGAATCATTTGGAATGTGTTTGGAGATCCAAACATGCTTGCCAAGCAATTCGACAAAGTTGACCTTGAGGTTGAGGTAGTTGATGAGTTTGGCAATGTAGACGTCGAGAAGGTCACAGAGGTTCTGCCTACTGGTGAGGCCCGCGTAACTCAAATTGAGGTCATCAATCTGCTGGAGCCGCAACAGCGCAGGCTTCGCAATCTTTTGTTGACGTTAGGAGCAGATCCAAAAACGGCCAGTATGTTGCAAAGCTCAACGTTGGCAGACCTGTTGGCTCCAGGTGCAGACCTCAGTCAGATTCCAGTTTCGCAGTATCGACTGTTGGTAGACGAATTGATCCGCGACCACGTTGTAGGTGTTGGCACAGGCGCTACCAAAGAGATGATGAACGTTCCCAAGTCTCTTGGGTATGCGGCAGTTAAAGAATTGATGGCTCCTATCAACGCTGCTCCGTTTCTTGGTGCCGTGTCCAGAAAGTTGAGAGATGCATTCGTCACAGATCTTCCGCTTACTGGTCGCACCAAAGAGGGACAAAAAATAGAGACGAGCCCTGTCATTCAGAAGTTGTTTGAGCGCCGAACGCGACAGATGAATGAGTTGACCAAATGGGTACAGACTGCACAGCAGCTTCTGAAAGATGGAAGGAAAGCAGCAGCGGTCATGCATGTCATCAATGGATTGCGTAAGACGCTATCCCAGCCTATTACAAGCCAAAGCTATCGACGTCTTGCTGGAATCCAAAACATCTTTACGAGTGGTTCTGGAATGAACCGCAAGCAGTTTGCTGCACATGTAGATGACATCATCATTGCGTTCTCAGAAAACCACAAGATGACGCCACGAGAGAGAATGGCCATCGAACTAATCCAAGACATCTACGATAACTACGATGTTCTGGAACAAGCACAAAAGCGGGCGATTGCAGAAGCATACGAGGTCATTGAGGAAGGCATTGATCAACGGGTCCATCTTGCCAATCAAACTACCCTAAAGCTTTTTGCTGCGTTTGGTGGCTCGCCAGAGCAAGCTGTAAAGCTGGGTCGGGAAATTGAAAATCCTCTTGTAGACAAAACCTTTGCTATCCGATTCTACGATTTGTTCTACAAGGGCGAATGGGAGCAAATGTTGGTTGAGCTTGCAGGCGAGGGTCTTGCTGTGGGTACAGCATCAGTTCGGCCTGGTAAGTTTTCACTGCCACACGCTGCTCTTGAGGCAATCTTGCGTCTAAGGGCTGACCATATTTATCAGAGCCTTTTGGATGACATGTCCCGGTATGGCATGAAAACCGGCATTGATGAAATTGCTCCTGCCGATATTCGTGGTGCAGCAGAACGCCGACAGTTTGTTGAGCGAGTGAAGATGTACATCGATGAGGAGTTGAACTTTGGTGGTGTAAGAATCACTCTTGATCAATATGGGCGACCCACTGGCCGCATGCGGGCGAACCTTGCATCTCCAAAACGAGGAGCCTACGGAGAGTTGATTCAAGGCAAATCAGGCGAAAGCGCTCCGTATTCCGCCGCAGCACAAAAACGTTCCAGAGAACGAGGCACGTTCCAGTACCAAGTCTTAGAGGATGCTCCAGGTCTCAAAAGCGGTAGAGTCATTCATGATCTTGAAGCCTTTCAAATGGCCATGCAGCTTATTGAAGAATGGGGCTTGAAGCTTGGTTCCGATGGTAAAGACTTTGAGCTTGTAAGGTTCTTAGATGGATCGGAACGTTTGGTTCCTCCGTTCTTCAAAGAAGAAATCGAAGCTCAAATTGACCGATTAGCAGGAGAGGCATCCGGTCGAATGGGTGCAGGGTTAATGGCCAAGAGAACTCGATTCTCTGTACCTGAGGAGTTTGGTTTACCGAGAGCAACAGCAAAAGAGCTTGCAGGAGCAACGACGCAGAAGGCCGTTGATTTCTTATTCAACAGTTACACTGTAGGCTATCGCCTTATGAAAATGGGCGTAACGTCTGGATTGTTACTTCCAAACCTTGCTTACTACACGGCAAACTTTATTGGTGCTCAGTTCCAGGTGTACATGACAATTGGTGCCAAAGGATACTTTACGACAACCTTTGGACCAAACGCTCTTTTGTCTTTGGAGCTTGCTGCCAGCGTGTTTGGTGGTCAGCCAAAAAATATGCGGTGGAACAAAGTTCGACCACTCGTAGCTCCAGACGGGACGGTGTATACGAAACGACAGTTGATCTCTATGATTGAGGAGTTCAACATCACCGGCTCGTTCCTCGCGGCGGAAACTGCAACGTCACTGGCAGAGGACCTCAAGCGAAACGAACCCAGTTACTGGCGCACGATGACTGAAGAGGGGCCATACTACTCTCGTCCAGGGTCGCCACTTGAGTCAGACGTTGTAGCTGTTACGGCAGAAGGAGTGACTGCTGCTGCGAGAGGTGCTGCAAGCCTTGCTTACAAACCAATTGCTGCTGCTAAGTTCTATCATAATCAACTTATCAACTTTGCGTCTTTCATCGACAACTACTACCGAGTTGCGGTGTTTCTTGATGGGGTTGAGAAAGGCCTGTCCACGACTGATGCCGCAGGAGTGGCTCGTAGAGCGTTGTTTGACTACACAGATCTAACCGAGTTCGAACGCAAAACGATGCGGACTGTATTCATCTTCTATTCGTTTCAGCGAAAGAACATGGACTTGTTCTACGATACACTGCTTACGAATCCCTCCAGAATCTTCGCGCAGTTTAGGTTGGCTCGCGGCTTGAACCAGCACTTCTTGGATGGTGACTCAACTTTGATTGAGAGCGAGTTTAGTGCTGACAGGCTTGGTCTTGCATTCCTTAGGAATGGTATCGATCACATGGTTCAGGCAAATCGTGTGAACGCTCCCGTGTTACCAGCGGCAGAGGCTCTCAAGGCGCATTTTGACTTTTTCGCAATCATCTCAGCGCTTACTCCCGGTCTCGCAGAAACGGAACAAACAAGCGAGCGAGCAATCAAAACGTTAGCTCGATTGAATCCATGGATACAATCGTTCCTCGGTGCTGCTTTCGAAAAGGATTTTTTCCGTGGCAGAGATTTAGGTCCAAAAAGAATCCCAACATCTTTTGTCCAGTACGATCTGTTGACCACAGGTGGGATGATTTTGGAAATGGTTGGCTACGAAGTACGCCATCTGCGGGAGTATGAGCCACAAGAGTTTCCTGGTCAAACTCATGTTTACGAGGCAAGCAATGCGGTGAACTACTTCTTGTTACGAAGTAGTTTTCATGGTGTGTTTCCAATCACGCCTTTGAGAGACAGTGTTATTCCAGGTGTTAACTTGGGACCAATTGATCGTTCCTTGCCCGGAATGCTTCTGCGCATGGATCCATTCGAAGCATCCAGACAAGGTTTTTCAACGCTTGGAATGCCGTTCGAACTCGGCATCTTTGGTCGTTCGATGGACACAATGAGCCGCATGGTTCGTGGCCAGTACCTCATCCCACAACTGCTTCAAATGGAATACGACTCTTACACTCAAAAAGTAGAGGCAGGTAAAAGGGAGTCTCTTGGGTATTACGATCCAGATGCACCGGGCTCATACAAGACTATGATAGATCGTATAACCGCAGCAGGGTTTGTTCTGAATGATGATGGAGACATCATGTTTGCAAGCCCGGACGGAGTACCAGTGCGTGGGGAACGTGGACGATTAGGAGTAGACGAAGGATTCCTGGGGCTGTTGTTCAACATCCAGACTATCCCAACTCCACAAGCTGCTGCATTACGTCTCTTCTTCAACGAAAAACGCAGGCTTGAGGATGTCATTAACATTCTTTCGGCAAGAGTAGACCCCGAAGACCTTGACGTCTCCCTACGCACAGGCGTAGTAGAAACTACAGATGACTAAAAACTGTTGACCATGTTACCATTCCTAACAATCCAACCCGATTCTCTTTAGGAGACCCAGATGTCCAAAATTATTGAACTCGTAAACGGCAACTCGCTTGAACATGGAATCAGCATGTTCCTTGACCATGGTGGCCCCAGCGGCTCGCAAATGCATGTGGGCGGTCAGGCTGCTACAAAAACCGCAGCGAGTGCTGCACTTACGAATACCACTACCGAAACAGCGCTTGATTCTGTGGCGATTCCTGCAAACTCGTTGGTTGCTGGCTCTACGATTCGAGTCAAGTCGATGGGAATTGCAACTGCCACAAATGGATCTGATGCCCTTCAAATCTTCTTGAGCTTGGGGCCAACAGCTACCGCCCTTGCATCCAGGGAAGAAATCCTGGCAACAACAGATGCTAACGTGGATAACAACGATGTGTTCTACATTGATGCAATCATCCAAGTTCGGACTGTTGGAACCGGCGGAACCGCAGTGGCAATGGTGCAATACCAGGACCCCGATGCAGTGGGAACGGCTACCAAACGAGAAATCAAGGCTTCCTTCACGCTGAACACGACGGTAGCAAGCACTCTTGCTGTGAGTGCTCAATGGAGTGCAGCATCAGCGAGCAACTCCTGTCGCTCAGACCTGTTTGTCGTAGACATCGTCAATCCGTCTACCTGATTCATCCACCTTCTAATGGGAGGCCGTGATGGCTGATCAGGGCTTTGTTGTTAACGATGCAGAGCAGGCGAGCATTGGCACGTCTTACTCTGCTGGGCAGGCGATTCTTCTTCATGAGGACCTGACAGCAGATCCTTTGTCGAGAGCAATGCCACAAGCTTGTTATCTATCTCACCTTGAGCTTCAGCTTGACGTGACTTCTGGATCTCCAGCCACTGTGTCTTGTTTCTTGACATGGGATTCGTCAGGAGACGATCCGCTTTCGGCAGAGGCGCAGCTTATTAACCTTCATGCTGGCATGACTGACACCAGCCTTAGAAACACAGCGGTTGCCACTGATGTTTATGTCCGTGCGCCCACAGGACAAACAACAGCAAACAAGTGCTATTTGTTTTTGAAGGTCAATGCTGGTGTTGTGACATTAAGAAAAGCTCGTCTTTTGTGGGCTGTGAGGTAGGGTAAATGGGGATTAGCACAGGGTTCTTCAATAGGTTTGGAAACCAACGAGTGGTTGGTACTGACCTTGAAATTGATCTTTTAGACGGCACTCTTTCGGTTGATGAAGAGAACAATAGGGTTGGAATCGGTGATACTGCACCTGGAACAAAGCTCCAGGTCACCGATACCGCCCCCTATGTGACTCTCAAAAACTCAACAGCCGAGAACTCGGATGGTGGTTGTGAGGCTCGGGTGATCTTCGAAGATCACGCCGACGCCACTCTTGCTCAAATCGAGGGTAGCCACAGCGGGTCTTCTGATGACACTAAAGGAAAGCTAATCCTTTCGACCCATACCGGGTCCTCGCTTACCACTGCTCTGACTATTGATGACGAGCAGGATACAACGCTCGCTGGTGACCTAACTGTCGGTGGCGGAAGCCTCGTGGTAGACGCCAATGTCACGGCTACAACGAATCACACAACCGTTGCCGCCCACATTGATTACGACGCTACGGGCATCATCGCATCTGGCCAAACAGGACAGAACATTGGTATTGATGTAGACATCAACTCAGACTCACCAACCATGGTTGGAACGGTTTTGAATACAGGGCTTGATGTTGATCTTACTGGCGGAACTTCTGGAGCGCAGACCAACATTGGTTTGGACATCTTTGCTTCAGGCGCTGACCAAAACTTTGGTGCAATTATTACGGGCACCACTGCGGATCTTATTTTAGGTGCGGCTGGCAATGCTGATCTTACGGTTCTTACTGCCCGAGATCAGACAACCGGCACCACCGCAGGCAAGAGCTTGTCTATTAGCGCTGGAAGCGGCGTTATCGGCGGAAGCAGCGACATCAACGGTGGCGACTTGATTTTGTCTACTGGCAAAGGCGATGGCGTTGGCACCGCAAGCATGCAGTTTAGGACGAAAGTTAGCGGTACTGATGATGTTGGCGAGCGCATGCGAATCCACACTGATGGAAATGTCGGTATCGGGGATTCGGCTCCAGGCACCATGTTGCAGATTAAAGGTGCAAACGCATATCTGACCCTTCAAAATGAGACTGCTGAGAACAGTGATGGCGGTTGTGAGACTCGATTAATCTTTGAGGATCACGGCAACAACGCCCTGGGTCAGATTGAAATCAGCCACGTTGGTTCGTCGAACGATGAAAAAGGTAAGATGGTCTTCTCGACCAACAACGACTCAGGCTTGCAGGCCGCTCTTACAATCAGTGAGGCACAGAATGTAGCGCTTGCTGGAGACCTTCAAGTTTCCGGCAACAACATTGTTGATAGTGCCGGTTCGGCGGGCATTTCGTTTGACGGCTCTGGAAACACTCAGGTTGATGGTGACCTCTCCGTAAACGGTGGCGACATTCAATACGGCAATGGTCAGAACGCTACAATGTCTATTGCTGCTGTATCTGGCACCAACACTGCTGGAAAAAGCCTGACGATTAGTGGTGGCCAAAGCACCGGCAACGCTGGTGGTGGAAACATCATTTTTCAAAGCTCCGCAGCGGGTGGTTCGGGAAGTAGCGCCAACAGTTTGGCTACCGTTTTTACTATCGAAAATGATGGCGACATTGTTGTTCCTGGCAACATTGGAATGACGGACAGCAGTGCGATTAACGACGAGAACAACAACAAGCTTTTGAAGTTCTGTTCCGTTGGCAGCGCAGTGAACTTTGTTGAGGTTGAAAACGCAGCAGATGGTACTGCCCCCGCAATCAGCGTGTTGGGCGACTCAAGCAACATTACGATGTCCTTGAAGCCTAAGGGAACTGGTGGTGTGCGGATCTTTGGGTCTACTGCCGCAGCAGCATCTCTTATGCTCAACGAGGATTCGGACAACGGCACGAACTTTATGAAGTTCCAGGCCGCTGCAAATATCGCGTCTAACCACACCTATACCTTTCCAGCCGCGTTACCTGGGGCAGACCGGGTTCTTCAGTCGGATAGCTCAGGACAACTTAGTTGGGTGGAGGCTTCTGGGGGCTCTGCCGCTAACGATGAAAACCTTATTCTACACATGCAAGTTTTTACATAGGAAACCAACATGGCTACTATTTCAAGAATCCATTTGAGCGCTTCAACCGATGGTCGGCCCATTGAGGTTGCTGCGAATTCAAGCGCTGGCACAACCATTCACACTGGGCCAAGCGTTAATGATGACTACGATGAGATTTGGTTGTGGGCTTGTAATCACAACACCTCAGCAGAGGTTCTTACTTTGGAGTGGGGAGGCACAACCGCGACAGACGACCACTTGAAAACAACAATCCAACCAAACGAAACCGTTTTGGTTGCGCCTGGATGGATTCTCAAAGGAAACTCAAGTACTGCTCTAATCTGTAAGGCTTTTTCTACGACAGCAAACAAAGTCTCGATTATTGGTCACGTCAACAGGATTGACGCAGCATGAGCCGTAGAAGTCGAAGCCCAGGGCCTGTTAAAGATTCCGATGCCTCTCCAAAAGGAACTTTTCGGAACAGCTTTAAGAGTAATTGGATTTCAGTAAATCCATGTCCGGGCGGCGTGCTTCCTACAGATGTAGCTACTTTAGGAAGCAGTGACCCTGACAACGGCACCCCTGGCGTTTGGTATCATGCCGATCCAAACAGCGTATTTGACATTAGTGGTCACGCCAGCGACTGGGTTGCACGAGACGCAAATGGCGTTGAGTTTTATTGTGATCTTGCCGCAATGAAAGATCAAGAAATCGACAACGTCGAACAGACCAGCGGAAAGCTTGCTACGGCTCTTACGAAACCAGACGGCACGGGCATTTTAGAGTTTAGCGACCTTGTTGGGTGTACCATAGAGTTTTTGGTAGAAGCTCACGAAAACTGTCCCAACGATGAAAACCATGACACCGGAATACTTGTTGGTCTTTCGAGCGAGAAATTTTTAACTGTTACGGGTGACGGTCACGGGTATTGTTTGGGTCTTTTTTATCAAGGCAATGCGTCTACTAATCCACTCAAAATGGGCGTGCATGCGTACAATCCACATGGGCTAACCACTGCACTCAACACTGTCTCAGATTGCAAGGTAGGTTGGGCTCAGTTTCATTTCGTACAAAAAAGCGCCACCGAGGTTGTTTGCGCTACTTCAGTAGCTCTTTCTTTAAAAAATGACTACACGATGACCCATCATAATAATCAGACCTATATGCAGCAAAAAACTGGCGATCCAATGGCCATGGACGATAAAGCCTATTTGGTTATAGCGCCATTTGCGCGAGACAATTCTGGTGGGGGGTCTGCTGTGCGTAGAACAGGCAAGTTTAAATTGTGGTATAGGCTCCTTTTTTCGGAAGATGAATTCGAGCCAACCTATGATCCAAACAGCAACAACCGACAAGGAAGTTGACAAATGGAACAACGTGTTCGAAAGCTTGAAACGGATGTGGCTGTTCTCGGTCAGCGTGTCGATACAGCGGAGGTAGAAGTGTCTGCCATCCGCCAAGACATTCAAGGAATCAAAGCGTCGATCCACAAAGCCCAAGGCTTAATCCTGGCTACCGTCGTCATCATGCAATGCATTGCGATTTTTATGGAAGGCTGATGTGGAGGCGGATGTAGTAGCTCAGTACCTCGACTTGGGAATGACTTGCGGCTTCATTGCGTACCTTATCAATACCAATCGACGACAGGGCAAAGCGCTCACGATGATGACTCGAAAGTATGAAGAGCTTTTCGAGCGAGTCTTGAAGAGAGAGCGCGAGTAATAGTGGTCAAATGAAGTGGAAATACCACAAGCCATTTGTAAACTGGCTTTTAAAAATGCAATATGCAGAGCTTAAAGATGACGATGTAAAACCGTTTGTCAGTCCAGGTCTGGTACTCTACATGTACGAGGCTTACCAAGCTGGATTCAAACAAGGAAATCGAGAAAATGGCTAACGGAAACTCCTGCCCTCTGGCTACTCGCGACTTAGAAGTAAACACTCGCAATCGAAACAACGCCATTCGACAGCCATTTATTAAATATGGCCCTCTAAATCTTGAGGATGAACAGTATTGGGTAGATGCAGCAAAGCACTGGAACACTACTGTTGAGGTTGCAAAGCAATCACGTTGTGGCAACTGTATTGCCTTCGATGTTTCCCCTAAAATGAAGGAGTGCATGCCTGGTCCTGCGTCAGAGCCAATTGAAGATGAGGACGGCGAACTGGGATATTGCTGGATGCACAACTTCAAGTGCCACAGCGCTCGTGCTTGCTATACCTGGGCTGCTGGTGGACCAATCAGTGAGGACAAGGTATCTGAAGAATGGCAACAACGTTCAGAGCAGGAGACCCTGCAAGACGGAATGTAACCTAAACAACAACCCCAGGAGGCAACTTGGCTGAGTTCTCACTCGATGAGTTTGTTCAGGCGATTCAAACAGCGGTCGTAAAGTCTACTGATATTGCAGAGACCCATGAACTCAATCACATTCGAGAAGAAGAATGGTGGATTGATACAGGCGAGAAAGATGCAGATGGTCAACCTATCTACAGACCTCGCATGGTTACTGTCAGATTGCCCGTGTGGGAAGAGGGCAAGCAGATACACAAGGACATTCAAGTCCCAATGCAAACCTTGGTTACTGGACAGTCTTTAGCTATTGAGCAGATGACTGTAGAAATGGACGTTGAGCTTCAAGGCATGGAAGAAGGAGCGGACATCGGATGCCAGCATCGGAAGTTGAGAATCAACCCGACTGTTGGCGGTAATGGATGGTTTGCTAAAAAGCGGAATACTGCTAAGATTTCAATAACCTTCAAAGGCCAAGAGCCTCCTGAGGGGTATGCCAGAATCGACAACCAGCTAATTAAGCTCTTGCCATAGGAACAATATGCCCGCGAAGAAAGATCCCAGAATGGCAAAGCTTGGAGTGTCTGGCTACAACAAGCCCAAGCGAACTCCTAAGCACCCTAAGAAGTCACACGTTGTCCTGGCTAAAGAAGGCAGTAACGTCAAGACCATACGGTTTGGTGAGCAAGGTGCGAAAACAGCAGGAAAGCCTAAGAAGGGCGAGTCTAAAACGATGACTAAGAAACGAGCAAGCTTTAAGTCGCGTCACGGCAAGAACATCAAGAAGGGCAAGATGAGCGCAGCATATTGGGCCGACAAGGTAAAGTGGTAGTGTAATGCCGTACAAAAAATACAGCGCGAAACAAAAGAAACTGGCAGGAGTCGCGCCTCCTCGTAAGAAGATTACTGGGGCAGACTTTAAGAAATTAAAGAAAGCTAAAAAGGGATCTAAGAAACGATGAGCAAGAAATCTAAATCTCGTGTGAATGAGGCTGGTAACTATACCAAGCCCACCATGCGGAAGAACCTGTTCAAGAAAATTAAAGCAGCGGGTAAAGGTGGCAAGCCTGGTCAGTGGTCAGCACGAAAAGCACAAATGCTTGCTAAGCAGTACAGAGCCAAAGGTGGAGGATACAAATCATGAAGGCATCTAAGAAGCTTGCAAAAGTCAGCAAGGAACTTGCTAACGCATCCAAGATGCATGCTCGTCAGTCTAAGGTCACTAAGAAACTGTCGAAGACGATAGCAAAGAAGGAACGTGCGAAACCCAGCTACACCAGCAGGAAGCGCAAGTAATGGCACTCAAGAAGAGCCAAAAGTCTTTGAAGAAGTGGGGCAAACAAAAATGGAGAACCCCATCAGGAAAGCCGAGCGGCAAGACTGGTGAAGTTTATGCACCCGCTAAGACTATCTCTAAGTTAAAGTCCACCTCAGCAGGCCGGAAAAAACTGGCTGCTGCAAACAAAGCTAAAAGGGCTGCTACCAAAAAAGGTAAGCAGCATTCATCTCACGGTCTTCATAAAGGCAAAAAAAGGTAGAGTGAAACATGGCAGACGGCCTCGTTAAAATGTCCGACCAGTTTGGTGGTCTCCCAATGGATCAACTTATTGGTGGCCCACTGAAAGCAGCTTGTGATTCACAGGTGCAGCTTGCTAAAGCGACTGCTGATTTCATTCAAAACGTGGGGCTTGAAACTGATTCGAACGGGATTGTTAAGGCCCGCACGGTTGACTTTACCTATACTAAGCCCGTCAATGATGGCGCTGGTGGCTACACTGAGGTCACCAACCAACTTGATGTTCCTATCTTAGCAATTCTCAACACTCCATCTCTTCAAGTAAAAGAGGTTGAAGTTGACTTTACTATGGAAGTGAAGTCCAGCACGTCTGAGAAAAGTAGTCGGGACTATGAAGCGGCCATGGACACTCACGTCAAAGCAGGCTGGGGACCAGTCAGTGTTGATGTCAAGATTCACGGGTCTATCTCCGCAAAAAGCGAGAACACTCGGACCTCGGACAACTCTGCAAAGTACAACGTCAAGGTGATTGCTCGTGACGATGGCATGCCCGAAGGATTGAAGCGCTGTCTTGATATTGTGCAGTCTGCAATTGCAGAGAAACCAGCGGCAGCACCTCCTGTTAATCAGCCTACCAACCCACCCACTCCTGCAACGAGGAACGGATAAATGGCGATTACTTCTGGTAAAAACTCGATAACTCAAGTCGATTTTATGTTTATTGACACGGCTGCTACGGCCACTGCCGTCACTGATGTGTTCGCCGGGGCTGCCACTATTCACAGCATTCACTTGATCAACGGACACTCTAATCCAGCATGGTTGAAGATCTACAACGCATCAACTGCGACTGTGGGCACAACCGACCCCGACATCATTATTAAATCAGAGGGTTCCGGGTCGAATGGTGGACGAACTGTTTGGCAAATCATTGATGGGATTGCTCTTACTAATATGACTTATGCCTGTGAGGACTCCAATGGAACCGCTGGAACATCGAACCCTGATGCTGGAAGTCTTACCGTCAGCATGGTTGTGAGGTAGAAATGGCATCAGCACTCGTAAAAACATCCGTTATTTCAGACGTTGGCACATTCCATTGTGTGAACCTTGATCCAGATCATAACGTCGAAACTCTTGATGCAAGCAGTGGTGTTTTGTATAAAGTGGAGATCGACAACACTCAAAATACAGTCCCAGTGTATGTAAAACTCTACGACAGCACTGGAACCGTGAATGTGGGTGGAGATGCTGCTACAGGTCCAGACTGGGCATTCATGTGTCCTGCCAGTGTGACTCGGGTTTACTCAAGCCCAACAGGCACAACCTACGCAAATGGCCTCAAGGCTATTTGTGTTACTGCCGCCGGGACTGACTTGAACGGCACAGCCGCATCAACAGCGCCTGCCAGCAGCGTCACCTATCGAATCCTTATCTCGACGTAGATATGAAGACGGTTACCCGGTCGTATAGGCATCGCTCCACTGAAAAGATGAAAATTAGAAAGTCATCAGTGACAGTCGTTCGTATTGGTTTTAAAGATCGCAAGCCTTCTGTTCAGGGTGCCAACAACAATACTGAGGACAAGACGTGTGGTCCTCAGCCTGGGCAGGAGGCATCCTATGTTGATCAAGAAAGGAAGTAGAGGCGACGACGTTAAAGAAATCCAGAAGGCGTTGAACGACAAGGGCTATGGCCAAATCGGCGTCGATGGAATCTTTGGTAGTGGTACTGAGAAAGCCGTGAAGCGCTTCCAGCAGGCGTCAGGACTGGCCGCAGACGGAATCGTAGGGCCCAACACCCTCAATGCTTTACAGGCCGCTGAGGAGCCAGAGCAGCCTGAAGTGTCTGACGATCCTCCTGCTATCATTGGTGTGCTCA
>CEQR01000538.1_pt1 | contig 15103 bp, 11 predicted proteins | sample 530901 | NCBI WGS metagenome assembly CEQR01 (sample SAMEA2621085, study PRJEB7988) | marine metagenome | isolation source: saline water (ENVO:00002010), including | reverse complement strand
AACCAACATTAAAGCCGCCGGGCTGGCGGTGTTAGCCCTTGGAGAGAGTGTAAGCGGCATGGGGTCAGTCTCCATGTCCTGTTCTCGGTGAATTGGGAATCCCCTTCCTTTAGGGAGGGGAGCAGTCAACATCTTGCTCCTTGCACGTGAACAATAAACGTTAAATCTATCAGTGTGGGTCACTGCGTGTCATGGTTCCCGTTGGGCGCGATACGGCAGGCCAAGGAAATAGGCTATGGTATGTCTGTTACCGTATCCTCTTAACAATGCTGATAACAAAGGAGTGATTATGTGGCATCAACAAGAGATTCACTTGCCGGAAATGCCTCGGGGCTTTCACCTGATTACCGATGAGATTGCCAGGGCGCTGCCCTGTTTGGCAGAGTGCCACCAAGGGCTGCTGCATTTACAGCTGATGCACACTTCCGCCTCGTTAACGCTCAATGAAAACACCGACCCAGATGTTCGTCATGATTTGGATGCCTTTATTCGCCGCTTAGTGCCCGAAGGGCTGAGCTACTTCCAGCATACCTTAGAAGGCCCTGATGACATGCCTGCCCATGTGGCCTCTAGCCTGCTAGGCACTCAGCTTAGCCTTGCGGTACGCGATGGCCGCTTAGCCCTTGGCACCTGGCAAGGGGTGTGGTTAGGTGAGCACCGTGAACAGGGTGGTTCGCGCCGCTTACTGGCCACATTGAACGGCTGTACTGCGCCCTAGTGGCAGTCCATTGAATGACTTTTTTGAGATAAGCGCCCCAGCTGCTGGTGCCTCGCTACCCGGCTGGAGCACTATGCTCATTTTGTGCCGCTACCGGGTGCGCTGTTTCGCAATCTGATTTCTCACTACCTGATCAAACACTTTTCTAATCGCTGCCAAGGGGTGATTGTGCCGACCTACTCGGCAGAGGAGTACCTGCGTATGATCGGTGTAAAAACCCCTGGCTATCGACCCCGCAGACACAGTGCTGGTGAGCGTATCCCGAATCAGCAAAGAGAAGAACATAGCATACGCCACTGCGGCGGTGGGGTGAACGAACGCGTTATTGTAGACGCGCTTCAATGACAGGCCAGGCAGCGTCACCCTCGGTGGTCGTCACATCGGCCAGCATGGCTTCCACGCGCTCGGGGTGGTCGTTGATCCACTGCTGGGCCACCTCGGCAAGGTCACGCTCCTCTTGGCCAAAGGCTTGGATCATCCAGCTCTGCTCGTCGGCGGTAAAGCTAAACTGCTCAAAGAAGGTAACCAGCGCCGGGTGGGCATCGGCGTAGTCGCTGCGCAGTAGGGTGCGTACGTCGCTTTCGCCGTTGTTCTCACCGAACAGGTTTTCCGGGTCTTCCAGGTAGCGCATGGGCAGCTCAAGGTTCATCCAGTGGGGCGTCCAACCGACCCACACAATGGCCTCTTCTCTGGAAATCGCATCTTGAGCGGCGGAGAGCATGCCCACTTCGCTGGTATCCACTAAGCTCCAGTCGCCCAGTCCCCAAGTGTCGTTATCAATCGCGTTATGGAGAATCTCGCTCGCCGCCGACCCTGCGCCAAAGCCATGAATTTGGCTGTTGAACTCATCACGGTGTTCATCTAAATCCGCGAAGCTTTGAATGCCGCGCTCATGCAGGTACGTCGGTACGGCCAGCGTCATCTGAGCGCCATCGACGTTGTTGGCGACATCGGTAAGCACGCCAGAGGCTTTGCGCGGTTCGAACATCTCTTTTTGTGCGGGTAGCCAAGCGCCTAAAAAGGCGTCGACGTCGCCACTCTCCATGCCTTGGTAGATCACCTGCAGGCCGATTTCGTGGGTTTGAGTGTCGTAGCCCAACGGATTAAGGAGCTGCTCAGCAATTTCGGTTTTTACCGTAATACCGGGCCAGGCCGGGACGCCGAAATCGAGCGTGGCGTCATCGGCAAGGGCGGCTTGGGTGGTAACGCCTGCCAAGCTTAGGGCAATCGTAGAAACGAGTGGACGGGTTAAGCGCGTCATGGAAGAGGATCTCCTTGCTTAGGTTATTGTGATTACGCGGCGGTACGAGCGAGAACACGCAGGCGCGAAGCCAGCATGTCGCGGTCTAGATAGGTTCCCTGAAGATGGCGAGCACCGCTATTGGGATCGAACTCCCGGCGGCCGTGAAGCACGCGACGATTATCGAACGCCACCATCTGGCCCGGTTTTAAGGTGAACTCCAACTGATGGGCGTCGCTGTGGAAGAGTTGCCACAGCACTTTATAAGCGCGGTACCAAGCCGCCATTTTTTCAGCGGGCAGGTGGAGGGTGTCGCGTATCCAGTTATTAAGGCGTATCTCCACTAGCTCGCCTTGGCTATCTAGGGTGATCACTGGGGCTTTGATGGCGATATCGTGGGTGTCGTCCTGAAAGCGAAAATCGATGGGCGTTTCGCTGAGAATAACGAGCGCTTCCGGGTCCTGTTCGCGTAGGGCATTGATCACTCGGGCACCATCAGCAAACAGCGACTCGCCACCGCTGGCGTCGTTTTGCAGGCAGTAGAGCAGTTGAATATCCGGCGGCTGCTGCCAGTTGGGCAAGTCGATATGCAGCGGTAGACCGGCAGCGGTATAGGCCGCGTTGTTGGGGTTAGGCTTGGAGCGAACATTAAAGCGCCCGCCAAAGTTGGTAGCGCGTTGCGGGCCAATGCGCTCGGCAAGGCGGCTGACTTCCTCTTCCACCAGCGGTGCGTCGGTGACCAGCGCCAAGCCGTCGCGTAGCATGGCGGTCAGCCAGGTTTTCTCGCCTTCTGGGGTCAGAAAGTCGGTGTGGCGAACGCCTTCGGGGAAGAAGTCGTCGCGCCACGGCTGCGGGGCGGGCAGTGTAGAAAAGCGCGTCGCCTCAGGGCGGCGCTGGTACAGCCAGCCGCTATGAAAGGCGCTCACATGACCATCCTGCCACTGTAAATAGAGGTGACCATCTGCCAGGGTAACGCTGGGTGCCTGTTCGATATCGTCTAACGGTAGGTAGAGGCGCTCGCGGGTTTGCGGATGGCGACACTGGGCGCAGGCGCAGTGGTCGCGCAGCCATAGCAGTGGCAGCGTTGTGTGAGTGCTGTCTTCCCAGGTCAGCGCAAGGCTGCTGTCGGTGAGCGTGGCATCGCTGAGTGCCGGGCCGTGTTCATAAGGCGTGAGTTCACTCATTTGAGGGGCTGAACGCTTTTCCGTCGCTGCTAGTGCGCTGGTCATAAAGGCCTCGCTGTAGGTTGATGACATGTTGTTGAATGCTTCTATATAGGATGCGGAGTCCTCTGTGCAGTGACAAACGATTAATCTGGCCCCAAAGACTTTGTTTTATTTATAGGTAGCTTTTTCATGATCCAATTACCACCGCTGTTATGGCTACAAGCCTTTGAGTCTGCTGCCCGCACCCTGAGCTTTACTGCCGCCGGTAGTGAGTTAGGAGTTACCCAGGCGGCCATCAGTCAGCGTATTCGGTTGTTAGAGGACCGCTTAGGCCAGAAGCTGTTTGTGCGCCATGCCCGAAGCCTCACCCTGACACCTGCCGGGCAAGCGTGGCTGCCTAGCATTCATGATGCGTTTTCCCGCATTAGCGAGGGCACCACGGAAGTATTTGGGATGACTAGTGAAAAACCAGTGACGCTGCGCGCAACGCCGGTCATTCAGCAATCCTGGCTAGCACCACGGCTGGTGGCGCTGCATCAGCAAAAGCCCCATCTATTACTGCGTTTGGTGAGTGCGATCTGGCCTGACGACTTTGGCCCGGAAGGGGCGGACATTGAAATCCGCTATGGCCGTGGCGAGTGGAGTGGACTAGAGATGCTGCCGCTGGGCGACGAGCAACTGCTGCCAGTATGTACTCCGGCGTTGGCCCGTGAGTTAACCAAACCCAGCGACCTAGCAGGGCATACGCTGCTGCACGCGGTAGGTTTTGGCGTAGGTTGGCCCGGCTGGCTGCAGGCGGCGGGTATCGCCCATTTGGAGGCCGAGTGTCTGTCGCTTACCTGCGATAACCAAGTGATGACCTTGGCATTAGCCAGCCAGGGGGGCGGTGTGGCGTTAACCCATCGCCGTTTGCTGGATCAACGACAGGATTTAGTGGCGCCGTTTAACGTAGAGGTGCCCAGCGATGAGCGCTTCTGGCTGGTGCGGCCCAGTAAGCGGCAGGTAAGCGAAGAAGCTGGGGAGGTGTGGGATTGGTTAGCCACTTCCGTTTAATTGGTTTTTTTGCTGATAATGAGTAAATGCACCAATTTTCTTGCCATTTTGGTGCAACCGTGAAGAATGATGCGCCTTCTTTGTTTTAAAAAAGGTGTGTTTGGTATGGATTTTACTCTTCCTCCCCTGTTGACCGTGATGGTGGACCGCGGCAATGGGCTGTTATGGGGCAGTGTGCTGATTTACCTGCTCATCGGTGCTGGCCTCTATTTCACGGTCATGACCCGTGCTATTCAAATTCGTTATTTCGGACATATGTTCAAGCTGCTGCGCGGTTCCCGGCAGTCCAACGGCGGTATTTCCTCGTTTCAGGCGCTCTCTACCAGTCTCGCCGCGCGGGTGGGCACGGGTAACCTAGCGGGCGTTGCGGTGGCGATCTACTTCGGCGGCCCCGGCGCGATTTTCTGGATGTGGATGACCGCCATGGTGGGCATGGCGACCAGCTTTGTGGAGTCCACGCTGGCTCAGGCCTACAAAACCGACCATGGCGATAACACCTTTCGCGGTGGCCCGGCGCGCTACATCGAACGCGGCTTGGGGCTGCGCTGGCTGGCGGTACTGTTTTCTATCTGCCTGATTATTGCGTTTGGGTTGGCGTTTAACAGCGTACAGGCCAACTCCATCGCCCAGGCCATGGAGCAGGCATTCGCCATTCCCACCTGGGCCATGGGGTTAGTCTTGATGGCCATCGTCGCGCCGATTATTTTCGGCGGCTTGAAGTCGATTGCGAAAGTGGCCGAGTTAGTGGTGCCGCTGATGGCACTGCTGTACCTGATCTTGGCGCTGGTCGTGGTGGCGCTGAATATTAGCGACCTGCCCGCTGCCATCATGACAATCGTGCAGAGCGCTTTTGGTATTGAGCAGGCGGCCGGCGGTGCGATGGGCTATGCCATTTCCCAAGCGATTATGAACGGTATTCAGCGCGGCTTGTTCTCTAACGAAGCGGGTATGGGCTCTGCGCCTAACGCGGCAGCGACTGCCAGCACCCGCCCGGATCACCCGGCAGCTCAGGGTTTTATTCAAATGCTGGGCGTTTTTCTGGATACCCTGGTGATCTGTACCGCGACGGCAGCAATCATCATTATGGCGGGCCCGGAACTGCTGGCCAGCGAGGAGAGCAACGGCATCCAGCTGACCCAGATGGCGCTCTCCAGCCATGTGGGCGAATGGGGCGGCATGTTCATTGCGGTAGCGATTCTGCTGTTTGCGTTCACGTCCGTGATTGCCAACTACTCTTACGGTGAGTCCAACATCGAATACCTGGCTGGCCGCCGGGCACCCCTGGCGGTGATGCTGTATCGTCTGGCCGTGCTGGGCATGATCATGGTGGGCTCTGTGGCCAGCCTGGGAGCTATCTGGAATTTTGCGGATCTCTCCATGGGTATGATGGCGATCATTAACCTGGTGGCGATTCTGCTGCTATCGCCCATTGCCTTTGCGCTGTTCAAAGATTACGACACGCAGCTCAAGGCGGGTAAAGAACCGGTCTTCGACCCTAGCCAGTTTCCGAAGCTGGCGAACAAAGTAGATCCGAACGCCTGGCCGACTAAGAAATAGCCACGTATCTGCTTGCTAGTCGTCATCTGCCCCACGCGTTGCTGCGATTCAAGCAGCCACGCGTGGGGCTTTTTCATGGGTGAATAGTTCGATTTTGTCGAATGTAGATCGGAAAACGTTGCGCTTTTGCTCACCGAAAAGCGCCGTAGAATAGCGCCTAACCTTCTCTCTGTTTTTAAGGAATTTTCATGACCACTCGTGCCCTGTTAGTGACCTCTTCTATCCTCGGCGACAACGGCCAGTCCAACGCGCTGGCGAGCCATTTTCAGCAGCAGGCCGCTGCACGTGATGGCGTCGCCGTTACCCACCGCGATGTGGTTGCCAACGCGCTGCCGCACCTTGCCATCGAAGAGCTGGGCGCGTGGCAGACCCCGGCTGACGAGCGCACCACCGAGCAACAGGCGCTGGCCGCGCACTCGGATGAGCTGCTGGCAGAGCTGCGCGCTAACGACGTGCTGGTACTGGCGGTGCCGATGTACAACCTGGGCATTCCGTCACAGCTGAAAGCGTGGTTTGACCGCGTGCTGCGCGCCGGTGAAACCTTCCGCTACACCGAAAACGGCCCCCAGGGGCTGATCGAAGGCAAGCGAGCTATCATTCTGGCCGCTCGTGGCGGTCAATACGCGGGCACCGAGTTCGATAGCCAAACGCCGCACCTGAAAACCATGTTGGGCCTGATGGGCATTCGCGATGTGGAAGTGGTGTTTGCTGAAGGTTTGAACATGGGCGACGCTCACCGCGATGCCGCGATGAAAGAAGCCTTCCAAGCCATTGATCAGCTTGTCGAAGCGCTCTAAACCAACGCCATAAGCCAAACGAGGTTGTCATGCCGCGCCCGGAACTGCTCGAACAGATTTACACTATTGTCGATCAAATTCCGGCGGGGCGGGTGACGACCTATGGCCGCATTGCCAAGATGACCGAAGGAGCAACGGCGCGCATGGTGGGGTCGGCCATGCGTCACCTGCCCGAGGGGCATCAGCTACCCTGGCATCGTGTCATTTCCGCGTCACTCAAACTGGCTGACCACGGCGGCGCGGCACGCCAGCACGAAAAGCTGCGTGCCGAGGGCGTCGCGTTCGATGCCAAAGGCCGCGTGCCGAGCCACCTTGTTTGGCCGGATGAGTAGCTCTTGGGTGAGTGGTTAATAGGGAGGTGTGAATAGAAAGCTGTGAATAGCGATTTGTGAATGACAAAACGCCGCCCGGTGGGCGGCGTTGGCGTACTTATGCGTAGTGGGTCGCAGGTTGAGCGTTAGTCTTCTTGCCTACTGCCGGACTTCAGCGACCAGTCCCGCCAGCGCAGGTCGAAGAGATCCTTGCGGCGGTCCTTGAGGTTGGTGACCGAGCCTTCTGCACGCACTACGGTCAGGCGGGTCAAGTCCAGGTCCGAGAAGATGATCATCTCGGTGTTGGGCGTGGTTTCGGCCAGCACTGCGTCATGGGGGAAGGCAAAGTCGGAGGGGGTGAATACCGCCGACTGGGCATACTGGATATCCAGGTTCTCGATGGACGGCAGGTTGCCGACGCTTCCGCAGATGACCACGTAGCACTCGTTCTCGATAGCCCGCGCCTGAGCGCAGTGTCGCACACGCAGGTAGCCATTTTTGGTGTCGACCCAGAACGGCACGAACAGAATGTCCATGTCCTGGTCGGCCAGCAGGCGGCCCAGTTCCGGGAATTCCACGTCGTAGCAGATCAGGATGCCGACACGGCCTGCATCGGTATCGAACACCTGCAGATCGTCGCCGCCTTCGATCACCCAGTCGCGCCGCTCCTGCGGGGTGATATGCAGCTTGGACTGTTTCTCCACCTCGCCGTCCCGATGGAACAGGTAAGCCACGTTATAAAGACGGTCATCCTCACCCACCTCGATCATCGAACCACCGACGATGTTGATGTTGTAGGACACCGCCATCCGCGACAGCTCGCTCTTGAAACGGTCGGTGAAGCCCGCCAAAAAGCGGATGGCAGCGGTCTGGTCTTTCTGCGCGGCGCGATCCTGCAGGCCCATGAGTGGCGTGGTGAACAGCTCCGGGAAAACGGCAAAGTCGCTCTGATAATCCGACAACGCATCGACGAAATACTCGATTTGCTGCAGCGCAGCCTCCACGGAGGCGAACTCACGCATTTGCCACTGCACCGCGCCCACGCGTACCTGAGTGGGGCGAGTGTCTAGCACGTTTTCAGCGGGCTCGAACAGAATATTGTTCCACTCCAACAGCGTGGCGTAGCCTCGGGACTGCTCGTCTTCCGGCAGGTACTTGCGTAACAGACGTTTGACCTGGAAGTCGTTGGCAAGCTGGAACGACAGAATCGGGTCGTAAATCTCTTTGCGGGAGACTTTGTCGATGTACTGGGCAGGCGTTAGCTCGCTGGCGTGCTGGTGATACTCGGGAATACGTCCGCCCGCCAAAATAGCCCGCAGGTTGAGCGAACGGCACAGCTCTTTACGCGCTTCGTATAGGCGGCGGCCCAGGCGGTAGCCGCGATAGTCTGGGTGGATCAGTACATCCAGCCCGTACATGGCATCGCCTTCCGGATCGTTCAGGATGATTTCACGATGGCCGATCAAATCGTCGTATTTGTGCGGGTTGGAGAACTCGTCGTAATCCACCTGCACGGTGAGGGCGACGCCCACCAGTACGCCGTCGTCTTCAATGGCAATCTGGCCGTCGGGAAACTCCTGGATCAGCTTATCGATGGTGTGCTTAGGCCAAGCGCCACCAATATCGTGATACACCGCATCCATCAGCGATTTCAGCTGCTCGTAGTCGTCGCTGGTGAGGTTACGCAGATTGAGGTGCAGGTCTTCTAGGGACATAGGTCAGGGGTTCCCATTCATAAAATGAAGTTGGCCTATTGTATCACTGCTGTACGCTTTGCGTTTTACGGGCGGCTGCCGCGCGTACCAACGGACGTGTCAGCGTTTGCGCCATGATCACCCCGGCAAGGATTAACAGCCCACCTATAAAGTGGAACCCCGATACCTGTTCACCCAGTAACGCCATGGCAATCAGCGCGCTAAATAGCGGCATCAGGTTGATAAAGATACTCGCCTGGTTAGCGCCGATTTGGCGGACTGCTCGCATCCACAAGAACGTGGTAATAACGGAAGCAGGAATGCCTGCGTACAAGATCAGCCAAACGTTCTTCCCATCCACCGGCGTCATGGGGCCCATCAAGTAGGGTGGCAGCAAGAACAACACGGCAAAACAGACCTGGGCATAGAGCATGACCCAAGGAGGCAGATTCATCGCCCAGCGTTTGAGCATCACGCCATAAAGCGCATAGCAGGTGGCGGCGACCACCATTAACGCGTCGCCCTGCGCCACCTCTAACTGCAGCAGAGAAAGTGGGTTGCCGCGGCCCAGCAGCACGGTGACGCCGATAAAGGCGAGCACGCCGCCTACGACGCCGCCTAATGTGGGTGGTTCCTTCAAAATTAGCGCGCTCAATAGCACCGTGAGCAGTGGCACCATTGCTGCAAGAATGCCCATATTGGTGGCGGTGGTAGTTTCAGCAGCGACATAAGCCAGCCCCTGCCATAGCCCCATCCCTAAAAGCCCTAGCAGAGCTAGCTTTGGCCAGTTACGCACGATCTCACCTTTGTGACGCAGTACGGCCGGCAGCACAAAAGGAGTCATGACGACGAGGGCGAGCAGCCAGCGTAAAAACGCGATACTGCTAGGAGCAATGGCATCTACCGAAAGCTGGTTGATGGTCATATTGCCGGACCATATCAGTACGGTGGCCAGCGGCGGTAAAAAGTAAATCAATGGCATAGCACATTCCCTAGATTCAATCCCTGATCGTTAGCCGATTAATGTGACGCGCTTTGCCGCCAGGGGCAAGGGGGAAAGTAGTCGATATAGTGACTATCGTCTGGATAAAAAGGCGATACAGTTGCGTGGTAAAAGTCTGTACGTAGCCAGCGCTATGTCATACGCTTGTTTGAATGTGAGTGGCAAGCCATTGATTGCCCGCCGTACTAATAACAGTGAAGGAGCACCGTGATGCGCCAAGCGCCAGCTTATCCGCACCTATTTCGTCCATTAACCGTGGGACATTTAACGCTGCCTAACCGCGTATTGATGGGGTCCATGCACACCAATTTAGAAGAAGCGCCGAATGGCTTTGAGCGCTTGGCAGCGTTCTATGCAGAGCGCGCGCGTGCAGGGGTAAGCTTGATTGTGACGGGTGGCATTGCGCCCAATGCCGAAGGGGCGGTATTTCAAGGTGCCAACGCGCTGACAGAGGAGTCTCAAGTGGCGGAGCATCGCCACGTTGTCGACGCGGTACATGCCGCCGGTGGGCACCTATGCATGCAAATTTTGCATGCCGGGCGCTACGCTTACTCACCAGAGCTGGTGGCCCCCTCGGCGCTGCAAGCCCCCATCAACCCGTTCACCCCCCGAGCGCTCTCCAGTGAAGAGGTAGAGCAGCAGATTGCCGACTATGTTCGCTGCGCCACGTTCGCCCAGCAGGCGGGCTACGACGGCGTTGAGGTGATGGGCTCGGAAGGCTACTTGATCAACCAGTTTATTTGCCGCCGCACCAACCAGCGTGACGACGACTGGGGCGGCGATTTTGAGCGGCGTATGCGTTTCCCTGTCGAGATTGTCAAGCGTATTCGCCAAGCGGTTGGCGAGCGCTTCCTGCTGATCTTCCGCCTGTCGATGATTGATCTGGTGGAAGAGGGCAGCTCCTGGGAAGAGGTCGTACAACTGGGCCAGGCCATTGAAGCCGCTGGCGCGAACGTCATCAATACCGGCATTGGCTGGCACGAGGCACGGGTGCCGACCATCGTGACCAGCGTGCCCCGGGCCGCGTTTACCGAAGTCACCCGCCGCATTCGCGCGGCGCTGTCGATTCCGCTGATTACCACCAACCGCATCAATATGCCGGAGGTGGCCGAGCGCGTACTGGCCGAGGGCCATGCGGATATGGTGTCGATGGCGCGTCCGTTTTTGGCTGACCCTGAGTGGGTGCGTAAAGCCGAGGCGGGCTTGGCGAAGGAGATCAATACCTGCATCGCCTGTAACCAGGCCTGCTTGGATCACACCTTTATGGGCAAGCTGACTTCCTGCTTGGTCAACCCCCGTGCCTGCCACGAAACCGAGATTACCCTGGCGCCTGCGCAAACACCTAAGCGGGTAGCGGTGGTCGGCGGCGGCCCAGCGGGGCTTGCCACAGCAGTAGCGGCGGCCAGTCGTGGGCATGCCGTGGTGCTCTTTGAGCGGCGCAGCGAGTTGGGTGGGCAGTTTAACTACGCTCGTAAAATCCCCGGTAAAGAAGAGTTTAACGAAACTCTGCGCTACTTCCGCGTCATGCTCGAAAAGCACGCGGTGGACGTGCGCTTAAACACCGAAGCCACTGTAGGCGCCTTGGCAGATTTTGACGAAATCGTGATTGCCACGGGGGTGGTGCCCCGTGAACTGGCGTTACCAGGGGCCGACCACCCCAGCGTGCTGAGCTATGCAGATGCCATTGAGCAGCCTGAACGAGTCGGCAAGCGCGTGGCGGTGATTGGGGCAGGCGGCATTGGTTTTGATGTTTCGGAGCTGCTTTCCCACGAGGGGCACCCCACCATGGAGGTGGCCGCATGGTGCGATGAGTGGGGCGTGGATTTAGCAGTGGGCGAACGGGGCGGCTTAAAAGCGCCGCAGCCGCCACGTTCACCGCGCAGCATTGTGATGCTGCAGCGAAAAAGCTCTAAGCCAGGCAAAAACCTGGGTAAAACCACGGGTTGGGTGCATCGTGCCTCGTTAAAGCAGCGTGGCGTAGAAACACTGGCCGGCTGCGAGTATGTGCGCATCGACGATGCGGGCTTACACATCCGCCGCGAAGGGCAAGAGCAGGTGGTCGAGGTGGACACCATTGTGGTGTGCGCAGGCCAAGAGTCGGTACGCGACTTGATTTCGCCGCTGGCCCAAGCGGGTAGCCGCGTGCATGTGATTGGCGGCGCAGATGAAGCGGCCGAATTGGATGCTAAGCGCGCTATTGATCAAGGCACTCGGCTGGCGGCCTCGCTGTAACTCGCATGGGGGCGTGACGTTAACGCTAAAATGGCGATAGACTGATGGATCACCCTAACTACTAAGCCACGTTAGGGATTTAAGGCGCGGGTGGCACCCAGCCTGCGCCGCACGACCGTCAGACAAAAGGATTATCGTCATGCCCTCGGAGTGTACCCCACGATTTTTAGCCAGTGACAACACCTCCGGTATCTGCCCGGAGGCGATGCAGTACTTACTCGAAGCCAATCAGGCCGATGATTTAGCCTACGGCAACGACCGCTGGACCGCCCGCGCCGCCGACCGTTTTCGTGAAATGTTCGACTACGATTGCGACGTATTTTTCGTGTTCAACGGCACTGCAGCCAACTCACTGGCGCTCTCCGCGATGGGGCGCAGCTACCACAGCGTGATTTGCCATGAGCTGGCGCATATTGAAACCGATGAGTGCGGTGGGCCGGAGTTCTTCTCCAACGGTGCCAAGCTACTGACCTCGCCGGGAGCGAACGGCAAACTCACGCCGCAAGGGATTGAAGCGCTAGTGACCAAGCGCAGCGATATCCACTACCCGAAACCGAAGGTGGTATCGCTCACTCAAGCCACCGAAGTGGGCACTGTGTACTCCCGCGAAGAGCTGCTGGCCATTCGCGCCATGGCAGATAAGCATGACCTTCGGCTGCACATGGACGGTGCACGCTTTGCCAACGCTTGCGCAAGCCTCAATGCATCGCCAGCAGAGCTGACGTGGCAAGTGGGCGTCGATGCACTGTGCTTCTCGGGCACCAAGAACGGCTTGGCGTTTGGTGAGGCGATCCTGTTCTTCAATCGCGAGCTGGCGGAGGATTTCTCCTACCGATGCAAGCAGGCGGGGCAGCTAGCATCGAAAATGCGCTACGTATCAGCGCCCTGGCTGGGCCTGCTGGAAAGCGGTGCTTGGCTAACCAATGCCGAACATGCCAATGCCATGGCGCGTTATCTATCGGAAGGGCTACAGGCGTTGCCCGGCGTTTCGTTGATGTTCCCCACTCAGGCCAACAGCGTGTTCGTTGAATTGCCACCTCACGCCATCGAAGCGTTGAAAGCCAAAGGATGGACCTTTTATACCTTCATCGGTGCCGGCGGGGCGCGGTTCGTCTGCGCTTGGAACACCACCGTTGAATTGCTCGATCAGCTATTGGCCGATGTGAAAGCCGTGCTTGACGTTCGTGCTTGAGCAATACCGCCGCTAAAAGCTAAAAACTGCTCTGACGTTGAGCTCTCAAGCGCCGCCTTCTCAGGCGGCGCGTTGCGTTGTGGGGTTGCCACAATATTTCACGCAACTAACCCCCTGTTGCTGTGCTCATATCGTTAACAGCGCTGCGTTGAAGGTTTAGTCATCACTTTTTGCTAATGCTGACTACGCTGATAGAGCGACACCTCGAATAGCACACCGTCTGGGGTATTGGCTTGGCGGTTGCGCTGGGGGATGGGCCACAGGAGAGTTCCATGAGCATCTTTGATCACGTTCAAGACCGATTTGCCCGCGTTCAGCAAGAGGACATGAGCCTTGAGGAGTACTTGGCGCTTTGTCGCCGTGACCCCAAGGTGTATGCCAGCGCTGCCGAGCGCATGCTGGAAGCGATAGGCGAGCCTGAAGTGATCGACACGGCGAAAGACCCGCGTCTATCACGTATTTTCTCGAATAAGGTGATCCGCCGCTATCCCGCTTTCGCCGAGTTTCATGGGATGGAAGAAGCCATCGAGCAGATCGTGGCGTACTTCCGTCACGCGGCCCAGGGGCTCGAAGAGCGTAAACAGATTCTATATTTGTTGGGCCCGGTCGGCGGCGGTAAATCTTCGCTGGCCGAGCGCCTGAAGCTATTGATGGAGCGCATTCCCTTCTATGCCATCAAGGGATCGCCGGTCTATGAATCGCCGCTTGGACTGTTCTCACCGGAAGAGGATGGTGAGCTGCTGGAGCAGGAGTACGGCATTCCCGGGCGCTACCTGCGCAGCGTGATGTCGCCCTGGGCGGCTAAACGCTTAAAAGAGTACGGTGGTGATATTTCCCAGTTCCGGGTGGTGCGCCTCTACCCATCGCGGCTGAATCAAATTGCCATCTCTAAAACTGAGCCGGGGGATGAGAACAATCAGGATATCTCATCGCTGGTCGGCAAAGTCGATATTCGTCAGCTGGAGCTTTACTCCCAAGACGATCCGGATGCCTACAGCTTCTCCGGCGGGCTGTGCCGTGCCAACCAGGGGCTGATGGAGTTTGTGGAGATGTTCAAGGCTCCCATCAAGGTGCTCCACCCGCTGCTGACCGCTACCCAAGAGGGCAACTACAATCCTACCGAGGGCATGGGCGCGATTCCTTTCGATGGCGTGATTCTGGCCCACTCCAACGAGTCCGAATGGCAGGCGTTTCGTAACAACCGCAATAACGAGGCGTTTCTGGATCGTGTCTATATCGTCAAAGTACCCTACTGCCTGCGGGTGTCGGAAGAGATCAAGATCTATCAAAAGCTGTTGGAAGACTCCTCCCTCAGCGCCGCGCCCTGCGCGCCGGATACGCTGCGCATGCTGGCGCAGTTCTCAGTGCTGTCGCGGCTCAAGGTGCCGGAGAACTCCAGTATCTACTCCAAAATGCGGGTGTATGACGGGGAGAACCTGAAGGACACCGACCCACGCGCCAAGTCGATTCAAGAGTACCGCGATGCGGCTGGGGTCGATGAAGGTATGCAAGGGCTCTCGACCCGCTTTGCCTTCAAAATTCTCTCCAAGGTGTTCAACTTCGATAGTACCGAAGTCGCGGCCAACCCGGTGCATCTGCTGTACGTGTTGGAGCAGGCGTTGGAGCGCGAGCAGCTGCCGTCCGAAGTATTCGAGCGCTACTTGGGCTTCATCAAGGAGTTTTTGGCCCCGCGTTACGTGGACTTCATCGGCAAAGAGATTCAGACCGCGTATCTCGAGTCTTACAGCGAGTACGGTCAGAACATCTTTGACCGCTATGTGACCTATGCCGACTTCTGGATTCAAGATCAGGAGTACCGTGACCCTGAAACCGGCGAGCTGCTCAACCGCCAATCGCTGAACGAGGAACTCGAGAAGATCGAGAAACCGGCGGGTATCTCCAACCCGAAAGATTTCCGCCATGAGGTCGTGAACTTCGTGTTGCGGGCGCGGGCGCAAAACAACGGTATGAACCCTAGCTGGCAGTCGTATGAGAAGCTGAAAGGCGTCATCGAACACAAGATGTTTGCCAACACCGAAGAGCTGTTGCCGGTGATCTCGTTCAACGCCAAAGCGTCGAAGTCGGATCAAAAAAAGCACGAGGATTTCGTGGCGCGCATGGTGGACCGTGGCTATACCGA
>CEQR01110901.1_pt1 | contig 15149 bp, 15 predicted proteins | sample 530901 | NCBI WGS metagenome assembly CEQR01 (sample SAMEA2621085, study PRJEB7988) | marine metagenome | isolation source: saline water (ENVO:00002010), including | reverse complement strand
ATCTTTTCTTTTTTGTAGTATGCCTAAACTTTTATTTAGATTATCTATTTTTTTTGTTGTTTCAGGATTTATGACCATGTCAACATTATCAAAAGATATTCCTTCATTTAAGGTTTGCTTAAAATTTGGTCTTTGTGATTCTAAATATCCTTCTAATTTATCAATGTAATCATTTGCTTTATTTTCAGCTTTTTCCATGATTTCATCAAAATCTTTTCCCTTAGGATTTTTTTTGTTTTTGATTTGATACTCCTTTATTAAACCACTTTCAAATTTTTTCTTAGCTTCTTTTAATGCGTCTGCTTTTGTATCAGAAAGTTTAAAGTTTTTATCAGAAAAAAATCTATAAGATCTGGTTAAATACTTGCCCAAATTTTCTTTAATTACATCTAAAGGATTTACAAAAGGTTTTTTTAATTCTTCTATTTGTTGTTCTATATTCTTTTTTCTTAAATTAAATTCTCTAATTTTTTTTCTGTCTTTGTGTTTATCTATATTAATTACTTCAATTTTGGTTTTTTTATCTAAAATAGCTTTAGCTAACCTATGATATCCATCCACAACTACCAATCTATCTTTTGATTTAGGGAGATTTTGAACTAAAATTATATCAGTATTTTTATTATTTCTACCTTTAGTTTTTATTGTTTTTGTAGCCATAGCTACCCCTGTATCACTTGGGTTTTCTTTTATTATTTTATTAATGTTTACAACATCAACAAAATTATTTTTTTCATTTTGAAGTTCATTTTCTTTTATTTGAATTTTTTCTTTTCTTTTCTTGTTCTGTTGAGCTGTCTTTTTTCCATACACATTTTGATAAATTTGATTATCTAATATTTTTTGTGATAATCCTTCTATTTCTATCATCATTTTTTTTACTAAATCAACTGTTTTATCTACATCAACATCTAAACCATTTGCATCGTTGATATTTTTAATTTCTTGTTTTAGTTGTGTTTCATTAAATACTTTACCTTTAATTTCATTTTGTAAAGCAAAGTCAATTATTTTAGTATTAAAATCTTCTAAAACATTCTGACCTTTTTTAGAAACCTTATCTATTATTGATTTATATTCATTATACTTTTCAACTGCATAATTTTTGTATTCTGCAATCTTACCTTCTTTTATCTCTTCAATTGAATTTAATTTTCTTAACTCTTGTGATTGTTCGTATCTTTGTGATATAAATTCTGGGAAAAAATTTATCTTATCAAACAACTTCCCTAAAAAGTTTTTATCAGAATCATCTAAGGTTGAACTATCTACTTTATCATCTATTTTTTTACCAGCTTTATCTTTTTGTTTTTTTACTAAATTAAAAACCCTATCTACCATGTCTTTATTATCATCATAAGTTTTTTGTTCCTGGTCTGTGAGGGTTTCTTTATTATTTATTTTTTCTCCTAATGCAAAAAATTGATTTTTCTTTTTGGTGTTTTCTAAAATTTTTCTTTTGAACTCTATGTCTTCTTCTAGAGATTTTGTTTGATCTTCAAATAATTTTCTTGATTCTTCAGTAGTAGATTTTTTTTGAGCTTCTTTAGTATTCTCTAATTGTTTTACTAAATCCGTTATTTCTTTAGAATCATTTACATTTTCTTGACTTAAATTTTCTGCTGTCTTTTGATTGTTTATGTTTTTTTGTTTTACTAAGTCGTTTCTTAAAGTAGAAAGTTGTTCTAATACAACAGGATCGGTTTCTATAAATGATCTATCTCTAATTGTGTTTAGTTTTTCTTGTATTTCTTTATTTTGTACGGTGTTAATTTTTTCTGCTGTTAGCATATTATAAGCCACTACTGGTGATCCCCCTACACTTTCTAATAAAAACTCTAGTGCAATTGATTGTCCGTCTTCTATTTCTCCTTTGTCAAAATACTGTGCTGCAGCCTCACCAGTTCCACCACCCGTTGACTCAACCAATGTACCTGTAACGGCTCTTTTTATGTTAGCAGTTTTTCCAACCCCCTTTATTGTTCTAATAGCAGCACCAGTAGCTTTCATTGTCAAAGCATCTAAAACAGCAACTGGAATACCTCTTTCTTGTCCGTTTTGTTTAGCCTCTGCAATTAATTTTTCATCAGAAAAAGCTTTTAATAAATCTGTTGGATCTGATAAATCATATTTACTAGTTCCGTCTTCATTAGTTTTTTCTCTTATAGTATCTAAAACAGTTGATCCAAATTCAGATATATAACTAGATGCTACTAACGTAGAACCTAAAGCTGCAGGAACTGCACCTACACCAAGAGTTGCTGCACCAGCTGTTGCACCTCCAGCTGCACCCACAGACAATGCTTTATCAGAAAATGTTGTACGAAACATCATTCCTAAAACCTCACCAAACATTTCAGGTGATGCCCTTAAAAACCTAAGTCCACCAAAACCTTTAGCTTCAAAATCTTTTAAAACTTCACTTTTGTTATCTTCTAATACTTCTAAAGTTTTTTCTGTTTCGGCAATTTGTTGATAGTCTACTTCTGCTAGTGGATTTAAAATGTCTGTTGCTTCTTCAGCGGCACTACCTCTTGCGTATCCCCTTTTAAATGAAGAAAAAACATTACTTAAATAATCTGATACTGTTCCAAAAACTCCATCTTCATCTTCATCTTGAAACTCCGTAGAAGTTTCCTGAGATGGTGATTCCGAAAAAAGGCTTTTTTTTTTACTTTCTAATGAGATATCTAGATTATTTTGAGTTATAAATTTTGATAGATTGTTTTTTAATTTTTCATCTTCCTCTATCATTTTATTAAAATCATCAAGATTAGGAGGTAAATTAACGCCTTTATCTTTAAGAATATTATATAATTTTTCGTTCATTAATTATTAATTAAATATTTTTTTTCTATACTCATCAAGTAAATTTACTGCTTGTTCTTTTACATCAGAATTATCAATTTTATTTATCATACCATTTAATATATTTTCTTGACTTTTAAAAATTTCTTCTGCTCTTTCGCTTTTATTTGTTTTGGTTTTATTTAATGTATCATTCAATACTTTTTCAAAATCTGCTATTTTATTCTTGATTTTATCTAGTTGTTTTTCACTTTCATCTAATGTCTTTTCATCTGAAGATTTTTGTCTTTCAATTTCATTTAAGTCATCAGTGTACTTTTTAAGTAAATCATTGTCTTCAGGTGAAAGTATTTTATTTGTGCTTGATTCTTTTTTTGATTCTAGTTCTTCTATCTTTATTTTTAACTCTTCTTCTGACAAACTTTCTTCAACCAATAAGTTTTCTAATTCTGCGTTTAATCCTTCTGTTGTTACACCTTCATCTATATCATTATCATCTTTTCCTTTAAGTATACGTAAATCAATTACGTCTAAAGCATTACTTAAAAATGGTCGTTCATTTTCAGCTAAATTATCTATTTGATTATTATAATATGCTTCATATAACCTATCAATTTCTTCTTGTGATATTTCTAAATTTGTCTCGCTTGAATCAACATTTGGATTAATTTCTGCTACAACACTTTTTGCTTGTAAGACTTTTACATCGTTACCTACTTGTATCCTAATAATTTTATTATCGTCTTCATCTTTACCAAGTCCTATGATCTGTTCAATTGGAAAAGATTTTATGTTACCTTCAGCATCCTTGACTTGAGCTGAAACTATTTCTTGAGTTCCTATACCCTGTATATAAAAATATTTTTTACCATCTATCTCATCATCACTTACTGCAAATGATTTTAAATCATCATCATTTTTACCTTTATTTGCTTCGTTGGTATTTTTTTGTTTTTGTCCTATAATTCGTAATCTGTCTAGTTCTGTTTGTATTTTTACATCTAAATCAGAAGTTAACATTCTTACAAACTCTTCATTGTTATTAGGATTATTAAGCCAATCAGTAACGCTTTTTATATTGGTGCTTTTTAATATTTCTTCTTTTACTGTTTCTACATATGTATTGTTTATCAAAGGTTTTCCATTAGCATCCTTTAAAATATTTAATTCTGCCTTATCTAAAATGTAAAGACTTTTATTAAATTCTCCTGTCACAGTAACGGGCTTACCTTCAGCGTCTGTGGTTTCATAATTTATTCTATTTACTCCTGTTTGTTGTAAAATGTCTTGTGCAGTTTGAGATATAAATTTTCTTTCATCTATCGCTTCATTTTTTAGATTAGTAAAAGACGTAGTCACATCATTAGCCGTAAATATGTTCACAGGATTTGTAACATTTTGTGATGCACGATTTAATAACTCTACTTGATTTGATACAACATCTTTATTAATATTCAAAAATTTTACAAAATCATCGTATTGATCTTTTAACAATTTAGAATTATTAATACCTCTTTTTAACTGATTAACACCTTGACGTAATTGTAATTGGAACTCGGGGTTGTTAAAATTAAAACTAACTAAACCTAGCTTACCTTTTTTAGTCATGTTACCTTTTACTTGTTCTATTAAGGTATCAACTCTTGCATTTATAAAATTATTATGTTCTAGTTCTGCCTGATCTTTAAGAGCTCCTAAATTATTAAGAATATCATTAGCGTATTGTACTTCTTTTTTTCTAGTAGCAACAATCTCACCAAAAATTTTCTCTTGTTTCTCTAAACCTTTATCTATGAATTGTTGAGATAGCTTGGTTGGATCATACACAAATAAGTTTGATCTTGAAATTGTACTGCCATATGGATTTAAATTTAGTGCCATTTAATTTTTTTATTTATCCTCCTGAAGTTCCTCCATAAGTAGTTATAGGCATTTGTACACCTGACGTATCAAAATTAAACATTGAAGATGCTGATGTTGATGTGTTTGGAGATGGAAGTACACCTAATCCGTAACTACTCATAGATAAATTTGCAGGATTAGAAGTTGGAGTTGTTGCTCCTAAACCAGTAGGTTGATTAAAAGCTCCAGCAGATTGTGCAAAGTCAGCAAAACTTGATGCAGTTCCACCCATAGCATTGAATACTCCAGATATCTGTTGAGCTCTTGCTTGTGCAATAGCCATTCTTTGTGCTGCTAATGCTTGATTGTATTCTTGTTCAATGCCCATTTCTCTTAACCCAAGTTGTCCTTGTGTCTGTGCAAATCCTAATGTAGCTTCGGCTACATCTAGACCCTTTGCTCTAGCTGCTCTAAATTCATTTTGTTGTGCTATTCTTTCAAACTCTGATCTTGTAATAAGTCCTTGTTCTAATGACTCTTGTGCTCTAGTAAGTTCTCTTTCTCTTTGTGCTTGTGATTGTATATCTATCTCTCTCATCCTTCCCGCTTCTGACATACCTGCTAAACTTATTGCCCCTAACAACCCCGCGCCATCTCCTGCAGCAGCCCTTGAAGCTTCTATTTGATTTGCAGTAGTTCTTCTTGCTTCTTCTCTTAATAATTCTTCACCAGCAACCCTTCCTCCACCTGCACCAACCATTCTATCTCTTGATGCTTGTAGTGCTGCATCTGCAAAACTTCTATCAATACCTAACTCAGGTAACATCTGTAGTTGATTGATATAATCTTGATAACCACTAGTTACTGTATCTCTGATATCTCCAAACGCTGATAATGCAGTTTCTTTTTCATCAGCTAATCTTTGTCTGTTTTGTTGTGCTGTTCTTTTTAATCTACCAGCAGCAAAAATACCTCCTATACCTGATACTAATGCTCCCCCTGCTTTTATTGCTGCTCCTATTAATGGTGTCATGTTTTTATTTTTTTATTAATGTGAAGAATATACATATTACAAATCTAATTTTTTTTTTACAAATCATGTCCACTTGATGGGTTATAACCTATTGACAGTAGATTTATCTTATAATCCCTATCATCGTTCCCATCTGTAATAGTCAATTTTACTTTATTAGTAGTACCAATCATGAAATCACCATTGATAATACCACCACTAGAGTTAGAGTCTCTCATAATGTGTCCGTAAATATACTTATCTTGTAGCAAACAATTAACATCTTTTACCTTAGATGTTTGTCCATTTTCATTATCAATGTCTATATCAAAAGTGCTAGTTCTTAAATTATTTGATTGATTAAAATCTACAAAGTCAGAACCAAGTTGTGATATAGTAACGTTTTCTACTGTAATTGGGGTTGGTGTATTTAGCACAAATTGAATAAAAGCATTTGTACTTGCAAAGTTTACGTAACTATTAAACCTTGCACTTGATTCACCTGATACATTACCACCTCTAAAAAATATAGCTTGTTCTCCATATTTAGCAGCGGCATTGCTTGAGTTCTTAATTTCGCCTGAAGGCTTTACAATCCCTAATTCTATTGAACCGTTGTATTTAGATATCCACCTTTTATTTCTTTCACTAAATCCTATTGCATTATCAGTGCCAAAATCAATAACATACATGTCATATGTTGGTATTATGTATCCAGATGGACTTGCAGTTTGTGATGAAAAATAATTTCTCATTCCAATCTCTGATATAGGTGTTAGTCCATTTCTATTATATCTTACAACTTTCTTTTTATTAGAATCCCACCAATAAACATTACCTCTATATTGTACAATTGATTTTATGTCCTTACAACCATATCCACCTTTTAAGTTTCTAATACTTCCTAAGAACTGTCCACTACTTGCTATCAGTGAATTTCCTGCGCCATCTACAACTATTCTTTCATTTAAATATAATGATGATGTTTCTTTTTCTGATATAGCCAAAACAACTTGTCCTTCTGTTTGTAGTTTAGATGTTCTTTGCAAAGCACGTATTGGACCATTTTCTTCGGCAACTTCTTTTTCATTTAGAAAAAAGAAACTTGATATATCATTAACATTTGTTCCTTGTATGTATTTGCCACCGTATCTTATGTTACTAAACTTTCTATTAGCTATGTCACTAGTAACTTGTATACTAGGTTTTCCTGATGACGTATTCCATTTAGGATTTTTTTCTGCTTTAGATATTGATCTTATTAAATAATCTTCAGCATTACCTATAGCTGCATTGTTATCAAATTCTACAGATGTTGTTACCAACCTTCTGTCTCCATTGATAGTCAATATTAAATTATTACAATCAAAATTGACTGAGGCAGAACCAGAACCTGTTACGTGTAAATTAGTTGTAACCAGAGTTAATCTTAAAGAAAGAGTGTCTGTATGATTTAAAGTACCTATGCCACTTGATTGTAAAGTTCCAAAAGAATGAGCAGAATTAAAATTTTTTGTTTGTGATCCAATTGTTGCATTACCATCATCCCCTAAAGTTCCACTTAATTCAGTCATATTAAAAGCTGTACCAACAACTAATCCATTTTTCAAAAGCTCTATTTTGCCATTAGCAGTAAAACTACTACTGTTTGATGCTAAAGTAACATTATTTAATGAAACGTCTAATGTGGCAGTACCACTGGTAATTTTTATGGTATCAGTACTTTCTTGATCACTGTCTATGTAGCTATTAGCTAATACATATCTACCACTTGAATCTATTGTACCTCCATCGCCATTTGCTGTAATAACACTAAAACTTGTCGTACCATTTACCGTTGTACTAATAACTGGAGAGGATTGTGTAACATTACTTTTGTTAATCTCTCTACTAGTCTTTACTGTGGTTATTACATCTTCATCTGACTGAGAATTTGCAACACTTGTAATTGTTTTAAATGGGGTTTCTGTGTATTCAAATAAATTTAAACTTTCAAAAATCATGTCTCCCGTAGGTTGTTGAGGTCTATCACCAGACGGCACGGGTATAGAAGTATTTGATCCATCTTCTGATATGAAATAATCAGTTGTGTTATCTGAAAATGCAGATATAGGAATTAAATTTCCACCTTCAAAAAATATAGTATTCTCTTCATCTCCTATTTGTTTTGGTGAATATATTTCAAAGTAATTATTTTCTTGATAAGAATATGCGTTTGATAAATCAATACCTCCTAAATCATACTCACAAAATACTAATGATCCACTTTGACCTAATATTTTAAGATCAACTATATTAGTTGCGGTAGAGGTTTCTGCTAAATTAATTCTTATTCTATCTCCTTCTGTATAAGTGTAAACCTTACCATTTCTAAACATAGACATCAAATCAACGGTCAAAAATTTAATATTTTTTAAATCTGCTTGTGCTAAATTTAATTTAAGTATTCTTCTTGTTTCAAAGGTAGTTCTAGTCTGACCACTAAATAAAGGATCGGCTAATCCTTCTTCTTGTAATTCAAACCAAAAAGCAGAAGCATATCCTTCAAATACATAAGATTTGCTTAAATTTTTACTGTAAAGTATTTGTAGATATTTAGCCCAACTTGGCATACAAGTACTAACGTCACTATTAGTAAAATTTAATTTAATGGTTGGAATTATGCCATTAGTACCATAAGCAAAATCACCAGTTTTGTAATCAACAGATTTTTCAACCCCTCTTGTTCTCATGTTATCATCATAAAATGCATAGCCAATTTTGTAGGTAGAATTATTTGCGAAAGGTTTGTGAGCAGTATCATCATCAGTTTCACTTGAATTTATAGCATTAGATGCTGTGGTAACATCATTTCCAAAGTAATTTTTTATAGTACCATTTGTTGTGCTTATGGTATAACCAGATCCTACCAAAGATATGTTTATAGTATTTGTTGCATCATTAGTATAATCATCTAAGTTATTACCAAGTAATATTCTGTTCTCTGCTACTTCTATAGCTTTTGTGTTTATTGGAACAGCATCAAAAGGTTTAGCAGATACTGTATCAGGTAAAGATTCAAGTATGTCTCCATTCCAGGTTATAGATATAGAGTTACTACTTGATATGTCTACTGTATCAATTCTTCTAAATGTACCAGCGTTTCCAATACGTACATAAAAAAATATTTTTTCTACAAAACTAGGTTTGTTAGATATAGTATGAGTTATTGTATAATTTAAAATATCAGGTTCTGCTTTGAATACCTTTGAAAAACTACTGAGAGCTGAATATTCTTTAGTATCGTATTGATACCTCATAGCAAATTGAAAATCATTATTTGATAAAAAATCACTTTCATTGCCCGTTGCATTTATGTTTTTTAATATAGTAGGAGTAAAATTAGGAGTCTCTTTTATAAGTTTTAAATCGTCTATTGTTTTTGTAGTTCCTGTAGCTCTAGTTGTCAACCAATATAATGGTGTTCCTTTTTCTGCATAATTCCAAACTAATATATCTCCAATCTTTTTTAAAAAAGGATCAAAGTCATTATCAGATATGCCACCTGAATATTCTTGTATTTTGTGATCATACTTAACTAGTATATCTAATGTAGTTCCGTCTAATCTGTATATATATCCTAAATGGGTTGTAGGTTGACCTTCAAGTAATAATTCTACTCTTGTAAGAAAGTAAATTATATTGTCGTATTCACATGCAGCCTTTATAGTTCCTGTATAAGTTCTTAATTGATTTTTACCTTCTATCTTTTTTATTGTTCCTTGACCCCCACTCAACCCCGAATCAACTACAATGTTTTTTGCATCAATATAATCTCCTTTAGGTAGGAAGTATTCTTCTACATCTGTATTGAGTCCACCACTTGCTAAAAGTCTTTCTTTCTGCATTAGTTCTTAATTGATCCATGTATTCCTCTTCGTATTGAACGCAATATGTCTGAATAAGACAATGCGTTCAATCTACTTTTTAATTTCTTTTTTGCTAAGATAAATTCTTGTCTTAGCAATGATATCTTGTTTTGTGCGGCACTACTGTTTAATGATCTTTGATATCTTATATATTTATTGATTGTATCCTCTGCATACGGGGTTGTCGTATTTGCTGCAGATGTAGTAACTCCATCTGATACATATGTTACAGTAACTTCACTCACAGACAAAGCGTTATCAAATACTAATTCACCATTTATTTTATCTATAGTGTAAGATTGCTTTTGATCTGCTGCTAAACCATAGTGTCTACCAATGTTTTCACCTGTTTCGTTGTACTGTCCAAAGTTATTTACTGTACTATATATTAGTTCATTATCAAATGAAACGGGAGCAGGATCAGGATATTTTATTTTATTTGTAGTTCCTTCTTCAAAGTTTTGTACTGTATTAAGTTCAGGATCTAAAGACAACATTAATAAATGTTCTCCATATTTAGCACTTACATCTACTACGTCCACTAAATCACTTGGCAAGATCGCTCTTTGATATGATGTAACATCTAGTTTAGTTATCTTAATATTTATAGGAATATCATAATTTAGTTCTTCTAAACACCTAATACCATAATGTAAAAACCTTACATAATAATGTAATGGTAACTGTAAGTCCATTAAGGTATTTCTAACTATATGATCAAGCGTTCTCGTTTTCATGTTTTGCTGCTAATTCTTGTTGTGAAATTCTTCCGTTACTTACTTGTGCTAATACTTCTTGTATTACCTGGCTTTCAATCTCAGGACTAACTGGTAACAAATCAGTGCCCGAAAACTTACTCATATCACTTACGAGTAATGTAATATCTACGTTATTAACACCTGCAGTTTTAATATCTTTTGTAAAGTAAACTCTTTTACCTTCAATGTAATATCCTGTTTGTTGTTCAAGATAAGATGAGTTTATACCTGCGTTTTGATTATTGTTACTTGAATCGTAACCTACTCTCATCACCGCAAAATCTTGAGACGATATAGGTATGTAAGGACTGTATGGTGAAGCAGTATTATTAATCTGCCAAACACCCATGTCATTAGGCAAAGAAAGAGGAATAGCAGGCAAATCAACAAAAGCCCTATAATTTGTAGCATCTGCGGTAACTGCTTGATCTTCATATAAAATTAAATTACATCTAGGTATATCTACATAACCTTCTTGAAATCTTTCAAAGGTTTGTACTTTTAATATTTTATTTATTGCTTGTTCTACTAATATAACGAGTTCTCTTGAATCTAGAGATTCATTTGTGCCTTCTATATTGTCTCTATCAATATATCTTGCATAGTTACGTTGTATTTGTTCTACAATTTTATTTTTATTGGTTGCCATCTCTTATTTGATTACTGTCAATAACTGTTTCTGCTTGCAACAATTCTGCATCTTTTATAGGAAATCCTAAATAAGTCAATGCTCTATTTGCAATATCAGAGAAAGATCTTTCATCCCAATCTAAGTTAATACTATTATTTACATTAGCAGTTGTTTGTGAGATAACTCCATTTGTTTCTGTAAACTCAAACTTACCATCTGTAGGTCTTCTAAAATAAAGTAGAACAAAATTATATGTCGTGCTTCCTGGAGGTGCTGGTGCAACTTCTATTTTGCCATCATATATAGTTGCTATAGGTTTATATTCTGATGTTGAAGTATTTATTACGGGAGGAGTAATTGTGGAATTTTTTCTGTCTATGAAAGAATCCCACTTCATTAAATTACCCTCATGAAGATTATTACTAGAATCTTTAAAATAAAAAGTTATAGCCTCTATAAAATTTGAATCTATAGAAGACAGTGTTTTTGTAGCAGTAAGATTTGCTAAAGTAAAAGCTGTTTGTTTTAAGAAAAGATGATCATAATCAAACTTTTCTGTTTTTTTATAGTTTTCTACCAATTGATCAAATAAGTCAAACTGAGCTCTATTTATAGCTCTATCAATATCTGCTGGAGATATGAAACCTCCATAATTTTTCTTAATAGTGCCTCTAATAAAGTCATGTAATTTATCAATTGCTATAGCCATTTATTCTTCAATATACTTTTTAAATACGTTCATAAAACTAGGTGGTAACTTAATATCACCAAATTCTTCAATGTTTATAGGATCAGATAAAATTTTTATGGTATCTTCTTCTACATAGAACGCATTTATTTCATTACTAAACTTTTCCGCATTCTTTTTCGGTATCTCTATTTGACCGTCTTTTTCTTTACCATGTTTTTGAAAGATTGCTTGTCTCTGTGTATTAATAGTTTCAGAAACTTTAGCAACCTCATCTCTAAACCTAGCCATTTTGTAACCAAGCTTAGCACTAATCCCCTGCCCTTCAGCAGCTTTTTCAAAAGACATCAAAGCTAAACCTAGAGCCTCAATGTCAATAATTCTCATTTTTTCTTCTTTAAACATAATTGTATTATTTGAATTTTAAATATATTAAGTAAAGATAAATAAAACTTACTAATATCAGTTACACTAACGTAAAACTGTACCAGTCTTTCTTACCCCTACTTTTTCTAGTATAACTTTTATTACAGATATACCAGTTAGAAAACTAATAAAGTTTTCAACTACTAGCACGTATAGTACTAGATTCCAATTAAACCATATACCTATTAATAGGAATACGGCTTCAACCCCGTAAGATGCTCTTATAGAGTCTATATTCTTAATTTGATTTAACATAATTTAAATTTAATTAGACATTACCATTTAACTTTATGTGACCAATACCTAGCCGAAAGTTTAGATGGATTTGGATCTTGTGCATTATGTCTTGCATAATACGATTTTCTTCTTGCTTTGTCTTTTTTTGATTTAGGATTCTTACCCGCTCCTCTAACGCCCTGTTGACCAAATCTGATAGTTTTAATTTTGTTGCCTACTTTAGCAACTACAACATGAGATTTAGTAGGATGATTAGGTGTTCTTTTGGGTTTGTTATATCCTGATACCCCTGCTTTTACTAAACGGCTATCTTTTTTTTTAGCCATTATCTTCTTTTTTTGCTAGCTCTTGATACGCTTCTAAGCATTGCATCAATTCTTCTTGCTTGAGATTTGTGCATGTTTGAAGCTTTTTTAAGCTCTGCTGATATTTTTTTTAATTTTCTAGTATTCATCTTTTATAATTTAAAAAAGTTTTAAAACATAATGTGCTATAAATATAGCAATTCCAGCTAATAAATAAGCAAATAAAATAAAACAAACTGTTTGTTCATCTAATGAAAGATTATTCCATTTTCTTAATAGTTTGTAAATTTTACCAATCATTTTCGTCTATATATTTATGAAGCACAATAAAAAAAATAACACACGTTGATAATATTAGTATCAGGTTTGCTAAAGATTCTGCCATTAGGCTCTTCTAACTTTACGTGCTACTGCCTTACTATATTTAGCTCTTTGTTTTCCAGCTTTACTAGCTGCTCTTTTTCTTCTATTGGTTGCTGCTTTTTGAGATGGTGTCAAACTTTTTCTTACACTAGCTGGTAAGTATCTACCTCTTTTTGCTCTTGGTTTTTTCTTATCTCCTTTTGATACGTAATCCCATTTTTGTTTTGACCACTTTGTTAATCTATTTTTAGATGATTTCTTTCCACTATATCCACCACCTGCTTTTTTGTATCTTGCAGTCGCTATCTGAGCTTTCCTAGCACTCCATTGTCCTGCTCTACCACCTTTTGTACCTCTTTTAACACTTGCTACAATTCTTTTCCAAAGTGCTGGTTTTGTTTTTTTTGCTGTATGTGAACTCATTCTTTATTCTTCCAAATTATATAATTACTGTTTTGCCAAAATTCATTTGTGTTTTTAACATCTACAATTAAAGATTCTTTGTCTACATCAAATCCTGCATCTAATACTGCATTTTCTATTGCAAAAAAATCAATATAGTAATTTTTTTTAAACTCAATGTTATAAGTAACCTCTTCTACATTAGCATCTACTTTACTTACAAAGTATACTTTCTCAATACTTTTTTTTACACTCAACGAACACATACTGCAAGTCAACCCCGTAACTTTCATTGTTATGTTATTAAGTGCTATAAGTAAATATAAAATTATAGTTATCATTTACGGTATACTTTGTTTTCTAAATCATTAACTTGTTTTTCAAGTTTTTCAATCTCCTTTTCTAAATATTGTATCTTTTGTTGTTGTAACAAGCCTTCTGAAGTTTCTTTTACTTCGTAAACTGGTAACTCTTTAGCTATTTCAATCTCATTTTTCAGATTACTATAACCCATTGTACCACTTACAATAAAGCCTCCAACAATCAAAATACTTTTAATATCTAGCTTAAAATCAGGCTTTTTATCACCATCAATATCTATTCCTACTTGCTTATCTAATATTTCCTTTGCCATTACTTAAATGTATCATATATATATTTACCAATTAAACTAAATATCCCTAATCCAATACCTGTTCTCCATTTAGTAGTGTCTTTTCTAAAAACAGTATTTGCTTTGACTTCAGACCACAATCCTTCCTTTGGGTCAAACAAATTATTTTTTATGAATCGCAAATCTTTTTTTACCTCCTCGTGGGCGATCTCATTGCTTTCTTTAATCTCTTTTATCTGTACAAAAACTTGCTTGACCTGATACTCAATTAATTTTAAATTATCTTTCTCAGACTTGTTCATTTTTTACTATGCGTCTGCGTAACCTTTCCAAGCATCTTCAGCCTTCATAGCTGTGTATGCCTGAACAATAGGATTTTTAGCACTAGCTTTGACATCCATATCAAAAGAACCAGATACGCTACAAATCACAACATTAGGTGTGTTTGTTCTAGCATCTTTATCTTTGTATACAGAAGCATTCCAATTAGCTGATCCACTTTTTGCCCACTTAGTTTCCATGACAGCTTCACTTTTTATAGATCCGTCTTCATTGTACTTCTTAGGAGTTTTCTCAGTAGTCTCAGAGTTTATGTTAGAGTTATAGTTTACACTATTTATCATAACATATGCTTTCGCTAAATCAATCCCTTTATAAGTATATTTACCTTCTAAAGCCATTTTTACAAATTTTAAATGTTAAACAAAAAACTATTTTAATTTCTTTTTATGCAATCTTCTTATAGATTGCTTTCCTTTTTTAAATATCTCTGCTACTGTTTTTTTGCCCATGACCCTTGCTCTTTGTTCACCGACTGTAAGTATTTGAATCTTACGAGCAAATGGCTTTCTTATACGCTTGACTTTTGCTACAGTAGCTCTAGCATCAGTCGGGGTTGCAAACTTAATCCTAACGGTATCTTTAGGATTTTCATCTGTATATAATCTTCTGCCAGATCCTTTTGGTTTTTTACCCGTTCCAACCTTTGGATCTCTTTTTTTCTTTCGTTTCATAACAAATTTAAGTTATTAATAATAAAAGTACCTAGATACAAGTATTATTAAAAATTTTATTCTTGTACAATTTCTTTTAATGGTTCCATTATTATTTTACCATCAGGATGTGTCCAATCAGTGTCTTTCATGTGTTGATCATC
>CEQR01110905.1_pt1 | contig 15500 bp, 8 predicted proteins | sample 530901 | NCBI WGS metagenome assembly CEQR01 (sample SAMEA2621085, study PRJEB7988) | marine metagenome | isolation source: saline water (ENVO:00002010), including | reverse complement strand
GGATCTACATTTGGTATTATACGAAAGAAAGTAGACATCTTAGAGTCTGCTGATGAATTTTTAGATTCTGTCGGGAATCCAATCAGTCCTTATTCTGGAATAACAGGAATTGCTTCTGGTGTGAACCAACCACAAGGAGATTTTTACAGAATTGGTAATATATGTGGATTAACATCATCTGTACTATATCGGTATATCGATGACAATCTCCCATCTACAATTAAAGTAAAAAATAAAGCGGCTGGAATTATAGAAGAAAATGATGCAAGAAGATCTATAAAAGTGTTGAAGATATCAGCAATTTCTCGCGTGCTTTCTGAAATAACTGCGATGTTGCGTGGCACGACCGTTCCGAGAGGAACCGTAGAGTTTATAGAGTATAACTAAACCAAGGAATTTGTAATGTCTGAAACCGGAAGAGCAACACCACAAGAGTTTAAGTTAGAGTCTGTCATTCTCGAACGATTGAACGGAGACTCTATAACAATTTTTCCTCCACCAAAAGACGATGGTGCAACCCAACAAATTTTTCAGGGAATGAATATAACCGAAGGTATTTTCGAACCAACTACAAAAGGTTCGATTACTATTCGAGATGCTTTCGATGCGTTTGAGGGATTCAATCCAATAGGAGGAGAAACCTTAAGGATAAGGGCTTTCACCCCAGACATTGAAATGCAATTACCCTCAGAAAAACATGAGATTGATTGTGTGTTTATTGTTTATGATTGTACAAAGATATCAAATGAGGCGGGTGAACAAATATCTGGACCATCGACTGGACAGGTGTTTTGGAAATTAGACTTCTGTACCCCGGAGTACTTTCTTTACAAACAAGAAGAAGGTTACTTGGAGGACGACTTCATAGGTCCAATTTCAGGAGAGGATGGATTAGTTCAACAGTTAAGAGAAAAATATTTCAATAATGAAGATGGTAAAAACAGGCAGATGCCTGAAGAAAATATAGAGGATACCGCTAACTCTATTTGGTTGAAGAAAAATAACCTGATGTACCCGTGGGGAAAGAGTAGAAGCAATCCCAGTCTGTTTAATATGATGGATAGTCTTGCTGAAAATTCAATCTCCTCAAATAATCCAAACGCAGCAAACTATCTTTTCTATAATACGACAAAAGGATATTCGTTCAGATCTGTGAACGACATGATTCTCAGTGCAGAAGAAGAACCAAGAGAATTTAAGGTAGATGTCCAGAAACCGGATGATGATACTTCGGTAGAACATGCGATAAGTATTTCTGAATTTGATCATTTATCATTGTGGAAAAATGGAGGATATAGTTCGTATTATACACTCACACGACCTTCTTTTGAGGATCCATATTTTGATCATGTAGACTTTAATGCATCACACGATAGAGTGGTTGTCGATTATCAATATCATAGAGACTTCGATAACATTGAACATATCGAAGAGTATAAATTGTTACCCGAAGATGTAAAAACTGAGAAGGAAAATGGAACTGAACTCCATGATAATATTTACGGTTATTTTGGTGAGTATCATAATAATGCAAACAGACACACAGATGTTACTAATTTAAATTACGAAGATGGATATGGAAATGTATATGGGAAGTCGGACAAGAAAACTTGGCAAACAATGTTTGACATTAATTCACTTCCTGTTTCTGATCTAAAAACGATACAGGATATAAAAGAAGAATTAGTAGAAAACAAAAAAGAGTATGCTAGAATTCGTAACTTAAGAAATAGATTTGACACCTATGAATGTAGTGTTTGTTGTTTACAGTCCCCGCCTGGTGTTACGGGATCTATAGATGAATATAAAATAGTATCGGCGGGTTCTTTTTCTGATGTTGTTAATTATGAAAGAAAAGAAGATGAAGAGGGTATCCGATTTAGAACCAGTTATGAATTTGGTGAAGGTGGAACCGGACCTTGGAATGAGACGTTAGGTGAATTTTATTATCTAAAGGACGAGGTTCCGGATTATCAGGAATATGTTCTGAATGCAGAAATAGTCCGACTAGAAATAGCACTACAGGCGAATCAACTGTTTTTAAGTAACTGCGAGGCTGGAATCGGAGGTGCGGATACCTCGGATGGTTGTCCTGATTGTGATTATGTACGAACATTAAGATGTAATGCCTGTGCCTCGGGTGATGATTTTGATTATTCTGGCACTGACGGTTGTAGTGCCACGAAACAAGAAACTCTAGCAAGAATAGATAGAATCACCAGACGATTGGATGAGTGGTATGCATACCGAGAAGAATTCCCAGAGTCGTATAGCAGAAACTGGAATAAGAAGGCTTACTTCATATCAAAACAACCAGAGAATAATAAGTTAAATAACACGATAGTTCCGGATAGTCTATTCAATGTTAAAAGTATAAAAAGAATACCTCTTCGGAATAGTAGATACGAACAGTTTGCAAGAAAATATAATGTTAAAGATGGTGAGTTGGGTGAATGGATTTATAACGCTTACTTGGGAAATAATACAGACATAGATCCTACTCAGCCGGGTGGACACCCAATATATGATCAAAAGTATATGCCCTTTGAGATGGCAGGTCCGGGTGCATATAGAGATGCTTCACAGAGGTGGTGGGGAATTGCTCAAACTGATTATGTAAATCAGTTCTGTGACATAGACTATAGGCAAGCAGGGGACGAGTTCGTCGCGGACTACAACGTATGTAGTGCCTGTTTCTCTCCGACTGCTGGATTTTATGGTGGTGTGAATGTAGATCTAACGGAAGTTGATCAATTTACATGGAGAGTTGGGACTGATTATGATCCGAGTCCATGTGGTGTCGAAAATGAAAATGGAGGTAGGGAGTACGAATCAGAAGCAGTATATCAAACCACGGATCACGGTCCTCCGTGGGGAGTAGTTGCACCTCCTTGGCATCCAAATGCTGGAGAAATTTTATTACCGGGCGGAGAGTTTGATCCATTCGTATACTCACAGAGATGGAATTTTTATCTAGACGATATTGCAGATTATACCCCCGTATCAATAAAAAGAAAAGAGGTTCAAAGTTTTGTCCGAGTTGAATTCGAACAACCAATCGGACTAGAAACATTGAATGAATTTCCAAGTGGATTCATCCGAGACGCTGGTTACGAATATTTTCTTCCGTATCTTGTGATGCTTACACCCGGACCTTATGGTAAACAAGGCGCAAGAAAAAATATTGCCGTTATTGGGATTGATCCTTATGGATTTGATGTTGCCGTGGAACCAGAAGATCCAGACTACGGTGACAACACAGACGATGAGGGAATGAACCTATATCCATCGGAAGAATGGGAAACAGAAACTCCCTACTATACCACAAGTGGAGGTAGAGGATATGATTACTATTCTGGTGGAAGATACGGACGATATGGTAGAGCATATTCAAGTAGATCGTGGAACAGAAAAGGTCATGCGTATGACACACTATATCATTCTAGTGTAAATGTATCTTCAGGCGCTCCGAACAGTTATTATCATTTCGACTACACCCCTCCACTCCCGGCATACCACAAATACAGTGGTTACTATTATGGTAACTATGGATATGGTTATAATTACTTCTATAACTGGGAATGGAACTACAACGGATATTATTATAATTACTTTACCAATTACTACTATGATGTTTGGGATTACCAAGAACCCACTCTTTCAGATACCGACTCGTTTGGTGCGGGTAACTGGTGGAGTTGGAGATGGTTCTATGGTTATAATTGGGTTTGGGGAACTGAAGCCGAATATAGAGCAGGAACCCCAGAGGAGGAAATATGGAAATATGATGCGAGCGGAAATACCGAATATGGTATGATTGAACCTCCGCAGGGACATGCTTTCTATTACCAAAGATCAAATGAGAAAAACGAATTTGGAAGAAACTTCGCTGCTCAGTTTGTAGTATTCTCTAGAAGAAATGTTAACAGTTGTGCCCAAGACGGATATAGATGTGCAAATCCCAATGGACCTGTTAGTAGTTTTGGATGTCCAGAGGATGATCCATACTGCAATTGTCCAGAAAAGTATTTGATCCCCAGAAATGAAAGGGTTGTTTCTAGAGCAGAACTTATTGATTCTGGTGTAGATGTTCCTAGTACGGGATTCCTAAATCCTCTTGAATATATTTACTTTGCAGTAGATCAAGAAAACAACATATTAGAATCCTTTGAAGGGCTGCCTGGATCCACGATTGATCAGGTTTTTGCTGGTGGATTGTTTGGGTTTACTAGTGTTCAGGAATGGTTGGATGAAAATGGATCAATTTCTGAAAAACCAACCGACGAAGATATAGAGGAAGCAAAAAGATTAACAAGAGAATGTGAACTGATAGAAGAAAATCTAGGAGATACTTGGTTAGGATGTCTTTGGAGTAATCTAGACGATCCTATAAGTTGTGGTTGTCCGGGTAGAGGAGAAGACTTCAAGAAGTATATTGAGTACACAAGATCACAATCTACTTTCTGGGACACTCCAGAAAACGTCCCTCTATTGAGAAACGCACAGATGCTTCAGTTAAACTCACAGAAGGCACTGGTGGTTGTCAATGGTGATTTTTCTCTCCAGCCGGGTGATATAATTTCTCTCCGAATTCCTCTTTCGGTAGACGCGGATAGGGAAAACACAAGAGCGTCTGGTAGATGGTTAGTTTCTCAAATCAATCACACATTCTCAACACAACAGACTCATAGAATGGTTTTATCTTTAATACGAGATACCTCTAGCGTCCCTGTTGATGAAGCATCGTGGGTTAATTGGTTTAACCCAATTATTAGTTCCTAGTCAAAGGCTTTTAGTATAAATATTCGAAAGGAGAATTGTATAAATGTCAGTAAAATATTCAGACTATGATATCGATTTTTCTTCGAATGCCTTCACTGGTGATATTTCGTTGAAAAAAGAGGCTGCTGCTATAAGGCAGTCTGTCCAAAATATCATCATGACAAAAAAAGGAGAAAAGCCTTTTAATCGAGGGTTTGGTGTCGGTATAAGAGATTATTTGTTTGAAAATATCTCCTCTAGTGAATTGGACATTGCAGTTCTCAGATCTGAAATACAAACTCAACTAATTAACTTTGAACCCAGAGTTGTGCTTGACGAAATTATTATTGATGATTCTTTGATTGATAGAAATGAATTAGGTATACAGATAACTTACAAGATTTTAAAAGAGTCAGACATATCATCCTCCCCATCCGATAGACTTAGCATATCAATAACAAAGGTAAGATAAAATGGCAGACACACCATTCATACAAATAGGAAATCTGGAATTTGAAGAGATAAAATCTTCACTGATTGATTACCTTAAAACACAAGAGATCATAAAAGACTATGAATTTGAAGGATCTGCTATACAGGTGTTGCTAGACATTTTAGCATATAACACAATGTATCAGGCTTTTTATATGAATATGGTTGCTAACGAATCATTCCTTGATACAGCACAGAGGTTGCAATCCGTTATATCACTCGTAAAGCCTCTTGGTTATGTTGTTCCGGGTAAAGTATCTGCGACAGCAACAGTAAAGGTTAGACAGGGTGGACTTGATACAGTTATTCCAAGGTACTCAAGATTCATAGGAAAAAATGAACAAGGAATTGCTTACAATTTTTATAGCAACGAATCCGTCGTTCTTGATACTGATGGTGAGGCAGATATAGATGTTTATGAAGCAAAACGTCTTGTCGCTGAAGTCCCAGTATCAATAGATCTTGGTACACAAAAGGGTTTTCTGTCCGGAATTGATATTGATCTAAGAACCCTGAAAGTTGAAGTAAAGAAAGTCGAAGATGAGGAATATGAAGAGTACTCTTACTCTTCGAACATCAATACAAATATAACAGATGAATCCAAAGTATTTTTCTTGGAAAGATCCGAATTAGGATATTTCTTAGTTTTTGCGGGAAGGCAACCAACAGGTTCTGAAGAACAGGTAGGTGTTCGGATTGGTGAGAATGATTTAGTCCGGGTTTCTTATTTAGTGAGCAGCGGAAGTGTTGGAAATAGGTGTTCTGGATTCTCTGGTGTTTCAATTCCGGGGACTGTAGAGACAGTGACAATATCATCAGGCGGATTAGATGAACCTGATCTAGAAGAAATAAAATTCTTCGCACCCAAGTGGTTTGCTGCACAAGACAGAGCAGTCACAGTTAACGACTGTAAGGCAGTTTTATCTAAAGAACTTGGACTGTCAAGGGATCAGTTTAATGTATTTGGTGGTGAAGAAATAGATCCACCCTATTATGGTAGAGTCTTCTTTACTCTTGCAGGAGATCCAAACCAAAGTCTAGTTTCCGCTGCACAAGAAGCAACAAAGGTTCTTAAAGATAGATGTGTTGTTAGTATTTTACCAGAATTTATTCCTCCGTATGACATAGTAGGTTCAATTAGGGGATCGATTGAAGTTGATCAATCAAAAACAAATCTAAATGAAATTCAATTGAGATCACAGATAGTAGACTACTTTAACAAAAAATATGCATCTACAAACTTCAACACAACTTTTAGATTCTCCGACTTTAGTAATGAAATAACTTCATTAAACGAAGCATTTGTTGTGGATCCATCAAAATTATACATGGAAATTCAAGGTTTTGTTACTCCAAACAGAGTGAATTATTCTGTGAGACAGACATGCAGAGCAAGTTCTTTTAGCATGGTAAATGTAAGCACTACACTTTCCGATGATCCTGTGAACTTTGAATCTTATGGAAGTTTAAATTCTAACGGTGAGCAAAGAATAAGAGCATACAGGTACGATGATATTACAAATTTAAAAATTGTTCTCAGATCAAATGTTGGATTTTTTAATCCTTCTTCTGGATCGTTTACAATAGATCCTGTGGTTAATTCAAATGCTTTGTTTAGAGTTTACCCCCAACTGGCACAAGTACAATCAAAGTATGATTTACGATTAGGTGTAAATTTAAGCGATATTGAAGTAATTTCAATCTAAGGGTTTTCCATGCTAAGTTTAATTCTCAACAAGACGGCAAAAAATATTGCTTACAAGATGCTTAATCTTGAAGAGCAGTTATCTGGTAATTTCCACCCCCAGATAAAAAGCGAGCCTTCTGTTATTGATATTAAACATCTATTCCCACAGTGGATCATGGACAGGTACTCTACTGCATCTAATGTAAATTCTTTTATGGTAAACTTTGTTCAGTCATACTATGACTGGCTTTACAGTTCTCAAGGTTATGGTTTTGGAGAGTATCAAGTAGGTTCTGTCCCGTTTCTTCAGTTATTGGACATCGACGAAACTCCAAAGGAATTTCTAAAGCATTATGTGTATTCGTATGCTCCGGGTTTTCCTGATAGTTTATTTGAATTTAGTAAAACTTCCACAAATGAAAATATTGAGTTCGTTCGTAATTTCATAAGAGGAGTTAGAAATGATTTTTATCAGAAAAAGGGAACAGAGGAGTCTTACGAATATTTCTTTAGAACATTATATGGTGTTGAAAAATTCGACGGAAATTGGATCGAGTATCCCAAAAAATATATTCTTCGATTAAACGGTGGGGTTCCTTATGGAATGCAAAGCGGTATCTTCGAGGATCTTTCTCCCACATGGGAGGCTGGACTTGGTTGGAGGGATCCGTTTGGTAGTCCTGACGAAATTGGATCCGGACTAGATTATGATTACATAGGAAACTTAAACTATAGTGCTTTGAATGTTCATGTCATTCAGGATAGTTACTGGTATCAGGATTTTTCTTATATCATAAAAACCGATGACAGTGGAAATACAACAGACGAAAATGGAAATCCAATTTATGTAGATACTCTGAAAGAGTTGCTGCATCCGGCAGGTCTACAGCCTTTTTATGAAGTAACTTTGGATGATTATACTCCCCCCGAGGACTATGACGAAGATTTCAATATATGCGAAGAGCCATTTTTAGGTAATTATTTTCCTTATAGATTGTCCTCAACGGAATCTGTAGGATTTACGTCATGTGTGGGGTGTAGTGGAAGTCCATATGCATATGATGGTTTAGGATATGAACACGCAGTGGAAGATGGAATTTCTGGGTTTAGTGGAGCAACCTTCAATATGCCTACACACTTCTTCCCCAACTGGTCTAGAGGAATAAGTTGCGAGAGAATTGGGAACGTAGAAGATCCATATTGTGTAGGCGTTCGTGAGTTTGGAAACATATATATTGGTGACCTTGTTTTCTTATGTAATGCGGACGAGAGTCCAAACTTCGGAAGAACTGGTTGTACCGGACCTAGACCTGAAGAGGTCACTAACGATTGTAACGCAGGACAATGTTGGCACTGCTAAAGGATAAATAGATGTCTAGATATGCTTCTTCAAAAAATTCACCTAACAATTTCTCGGCAGATAAAGCCAGAAGAACCTTTGAACAAATTGCATTGGATAACAATGAACAGTTTGGGTTCGTTATTGCGGGTGATGTAGCAGAGACTTCAACGACTAACACCCAAGAAGATGCATCTACTATTTTAGAAAAATTAGCATTCTACTCTAAGATCCGAGAATCAGATGTAAGTATGGTGGGTGAACGAAATGATTTTAAAATAGGAAATGTTTATAATCACTGGTCATCTGTTTTAGAAAATAACAGAACACACTATGCACTAAATACAGCAAACGATACAGTATATTTGTGTATACGAGGAGCCAATAATCCTTTCTGGAGATTGGATCTTGAATCAAAGTCTTCTTTCACATCTACTCCATCAGATTTATGCACCACTCAATATCCAGATGATTCCATATGGAGAGGATTGTACAAAATTAATTCTAACCAGATGCTTTCCCATCTAGGTAAGAGTCTACCGTTTCGAACCATTACAGACGAGGAAAGAAGCACTCGGTATTTTGATACATCAGATCCAGCAACAGAGGCTGCACAAATATGCGGAACAGGTAGAGAAAAGGTTAGTGGAACGTGTTGCTTGTTTCACAAACGGGGACACATAGACGCGGTTACTGGTGTTACTTTTTCTCCCGGAGACTTCTTCAAGTGCGATTGCACTAAATGTTATAAATGTTTAGACATGGCAAAAAGATTAGACATGAACTATATCTTTAACAGCATGGGGGTATCAGGAGCAACGCAGGATAGATGTCTTGGTTGTGACACAGAAACTTTCCCAACAAATTGCGGTGCCTGTCCATGCACATACTCACAGCAGACAGATAGACAGAAGATTGTAGATAATGCAAAGTTAAATCCAAACACATCAATAGGAACATTCAGTAAGATAATAAATGAATGTGATGATGTGGGTGGTCAAATCATTTCTATGTTTATTGATTTTAGTAACATGACAAAGAACCAACTAAAACTCAAAGGGACTGGACCTGGTTTAAGTTGGCCTCTTACCATAACAAGTGAAAGTGGATCCGAAGCACAATGGGAAGTTGTGGGATACACAGAAGATCAGGGGAGAAACTGGTATGCATCTGGACTGAAAAAAGTTTCAGAGGGATTTAATTATGTAAATGCTTCTGTAACAAACTTAAATGATATTTTTGAAAATGGATTCTCTGCAAGTAGATTACAGGTAAACATTAGTCCACTTGGTGGGTTTATCGAAAACATTGAAAATATTATTTCTAATGTCCGGGTTCAAATTTCAAAATCATTCAGAAGCAGTTATCTTCGAGAAACTCTAGGTAGTGACATAACATCTTTGGGTAGAGTTGGGGTTGTTAAAAACGTGACTGTTGACGGAGGACGAAGAGTTCTTGGTTATGGAACAAATGCAAACGAAACTGTAGACAAAAGACTCACCACAAAAGTAACTGCAACACCATCAACAACTACTGCTAGTTCTGGAAAGGGTTCTAAGTTTACTTTACAGAAGGGGACTACGGTTACTCTACAAACACAAACAGTTTCATCTTCCACAAAGGCTTCATCCTATTCAGCCACTCAATTTGCTACATCTAAGACAAACGCATCGGACTCTTCGAAGGTTGACCTAGAACTACATGTTACACAGCCTGAAACTATATTAGACACAACCACTATAACGGACAAAACTGCAAACATAACTTATACTTTAGACAAAGACAGTATTTCTGTTCCGAGAGATAATAGTGGTGGTGTTATTGATGTTGGTAGTGGAGCATTCTTAACAACTAAGAATGTTGGATGGAATATTCCTCCCGAAAGAGGAACAGGTCAAAGTGCAGAAAGAAGTTTCAGAGTTGTGATTACTCTCTAGATAACAAGGAAATATTAAAATGCCAACAGATAGAATAATAGAACCGTTAAGTGAAGACTTACCTCTCACCCCCCCTCCTCATCTCAGCAGAGTTACACAACACGAACTCTCTGCGGATCTGTCCGATGGTGGATCAAAAAACTATAAGCATGTAGCGTTTAGACCTGGATACGCTTTACAGGCAGCAGAGTTAAATGAATTGCAGGAGCAGTTTCAACTGCAAATGACTCTTACGATGAACATGTATCATAACTGGATCACATCTTCACGACCTGCTCTTTGGAATACTTCATCAGAACTAACCACTGGTTTGGGTAATACTCCTTTTGATGGAACTGGAGAATACACACTTTCTGCTCCGGGATGGAAGGGAACATGTCCACTGTTTCCTTTTGATTCTCCCTACACTCCCGGAGGATCAACTAATCTTGTAGACGTAGAACCAGATGCAGCGGGTGGAATATCCATATCATTTAGACCTGGTTGGTTTTTGACTGAACTTCAAGCACAAGAAGATCCCGGTGAAGATATTTCTGCAATCAGTGGTTTAAAGTATTGGGTTTATAACAATATACCAATAACAGATTCATCTCTGATTTTTCCTGCACCCCCATCTCTTACATACGTTGGATTTCGCGTAAGTTCTTCTTATGTTTGTCCCGACGAAGATTCTAGTCTGTATGATAACGCGGGACCGTACTCTACCGGAAATCCTGCAACTGGTGGTGCATGTAGATATCAACTGAGACTTGATTCTACCACATTCGCCGAAGAGGGTGATCCACTGGAAGGAAATGTAAGTAAAGTTCTTAAGATAGATCCATCAGATAGAAGTATTCGGTACATGAATAATTTACTCATAACAACGTATTGACGGTAAATGAGTATAAATACACATAAAGAGGCTAACTAAATGGCAAATGTAGACGACAACAATTACCAAATAACAAATCTGACTTCCACCACTACCTTCTATGATTGGGTTAATCATTATAACCAAAACATAGTCGGGAAGTTGAACAACATCAAAGTCTTTGATGGGCTATCTGGTGATGGTGTCGATTTTACATTGGGCACAGTTGCATCCAATGATCCAGTTGGAGGTGCTACAACAGGGAATGACTTAGCCGCAGGTATATTCAGAGCCAGTATATCAGACACAATTCCTAAAGGCGTAACCTTCGAAGGTGATATGTCTGTTCTTGGGGAACTTAAGTTTCGTCCTGATAAAACGGAAATACCTAATACAAGATTCCGAATGTATGGACAAACTGCTGGATTTACTTTTGGTATGGTTGTTCGAGTTGGTGGAACAGCAGGAATTACATATGCAAGAGCAAACGGAAAGGCTGCATCCGAAGCAATCGGAATTGTTGCTGGAGTTACGTTTGACGGAACTGATAATCCAAATACAAACTATATTGAAATTGCAACCTCTGGTGTTATCGAAGGATCGTTTAATCGTGTTGATGCGAGACAATCCTCTTCGGGTGAGGGCGACAACACCGAAGGTATTACCTACCATCCGGGATGTGCTTACTTCCTAGATGTTGAAACTGGTGGTGGACTTACATCAGGAGAACCGATTGTATCTGGACAAGTATCGAAACCAATGATTGTTGGTATCACATACGACGACAGGGGATCAAACGAAGACAATCCAACTTCGAAGATTGCAATAGTAAACTATAGAGGACAATATTTATCCACGGGATTATCTGGTTCTGTTGCTGGTGCTACTGCAAACAGTAATATGTTTACCGTCCTTCTTGAAGGTGCAGATGCTTCACATACGTTAACCGAAGGTAAGGTGGTAGGATACAAGCCTGGAATTGAAACCGGATTCGGTGGATGGTTTGAATATACAAACAACTACGCAGATCTAGAGTATGCAATAGGTATCGTAGCAAATAGTTTTGCTGTAGGATCAACTCAGTACATTCAAGTCATTGGTGGTGGATTACTCGACGGTTACAACAACTTAAATTCCTCGTATGGACTTCAGTATATTGGTTTGGACGGAAAATTAACTGGAGTTCCACCCGGCGGTGTGGTTAAACCGTTCGCCTTCTCTTGGAAGTCTGGTGGAGATGATAAAGCATTCGTTATAAACCAACAATCATATGGTGAGTATGACGAAGAGGGTGGTTTCTTAAGATCTGGTGGAGGCGGCGGATTCGGTGGTAATTATAGACTTGGTAACAACCGGGGCGCCACTTATGGACAAGCAATTCAGCCTAATGTTCTAATCAATGGTGGGTTTGATATCTGGCAAAGAGGTGTGGGTATCAATCCTTATGGAGTTACCGGAACAAAATTCCTCGCAGATAGATGGGTTCGAGTAGACGGTATCACTGCAAAGGAAGGCTCATCGAAACAAGCAGGAACATATACAGATGGTGTTCCAACCATTCAGAGAATGACTTTCGATAAACCAGAAACAAACATTGAGGGCGATCCCACATACTATCTTCGAACTAAACATAGAGTTAGTGGATCCAGTGGACCTGCCGGTGATCATGTTTATCTTGTAAACAGAATTGAAAATAATGAAACTCTTTCCGGTGAAGATGTTACACTTTCCTTCTATGCGAAATGTGGTGTTACAGGTTCTACTTTAGGATTTGTGGTATCCCAGTATGATGGAACGGACAAAACAGTAACATCCATTGGAAAGTGGACTCAAGGATTTACTTATGATGATGGACTAGTTCGAGTAGGAACTCAGTGGCAAAAATTCTCAATTGGATTTACCGTGCCTCCTATTAGCACAACATCTGATGAGAGTTTTGTGGATATCGGATTTGATGTTACTAACACCAATTCACAACTAGATCTTGCTCAGGTTAAATTAGAGAGAGGATATGTTCCAACCATATTCGAACCTGTTAACCTGAGACTAGAGTACGATGGATGTAAGAGATACTATCAGAGAACATATTCTGCTCAACAAGAAACACATAGTAGAACAATGCATCCAGATGGAGTTTCGCCACTACCAACAGTTCTTGATATTCTAACAACTCCAAGTATGACGAACTATCATAGATTCCCGATTCAAATGAGAAACACTCCTTTGGTAACTTTCTTCTCACCGGAATCTGGACGTACAGGCGATGCTTATAATAGAACCGTTGCCAAGGATCTTCGACTAACATCGGGAACTGGTAGAGATGGAAATTACAGATCAGCACCGACAGGAGCAGATACTATTCGATCAGAATTTGCCACCGAGGATGGAATGAAAATATTCTTGAATGGTGGGATTGTGTTGTGGGATGATGTGTCAATTCACTACACTGCCGATGCAGACTTCAACCACGATACACAATAATCCGGAGATAATATATGTCATCTTGTAATAATAGTTCAAACATAGCAGGTAACTTAACAATCAACAGCCTTCAGGCTGTTGGTAGTAGGTTAATAACCGTTATTCCAAACACAAATACTATCAAGGGTGGTGTTCAAAGTGGCGTTACCGCAGGTGACGTACTTCGGTATGATGTTATCACGGAACCTAATATATATGTTAAGGCTCAAGCAAATGATCCTGCAACATCTGAAGTCGTGGGTGTAGTTGAAAGTGTAAATGATAATGATGTTTATCTTGTTCTTTCCGGACAGATGAAATTTCCAACAGGGGCGTTTGCAAAAATAGATCCAGATGGACCAGAAGGACCGCAAGGTTCAACTGGTGGTGCCGGTGGAAATGATATTTATTTCTTGAGTTCTGCCACTGGAGGACTGCTTCAAAATATTGCTCCCAATCAACCCACTGAAATTGTTAAACCTGTACTACAGATGGCAGACAATGGTGACTATAACGCAGTAGTACAAAACTACATTGGTTATCAAGTTGGTGGAAATGTTGTAGCAAGTGAAGAGGATGGATCTGGTAATGATGACACTCTCAAAATCGCATCCTTCATCGATAACGGAAGTGAGTTTCTTGGTGGTGGATTCATTCGAGCAGATAAATCTCATGTTTTAGATCCTTTCACATACTCTAACTTTTATAAGAAGGTTGGGATTCAGTATGGACATGTTGTTAGAATAAAAATAGATAATCAGAAAAATAGCAGTGTAAGTGCTTCAGTTTCTAATAGACAAGCAGCATATCAGATGAAGACTGGAAATGTAACTATCTCCGGGAACATTAGATATATTTCACCAGATGAAATAGAAGTAGATGTTAAAGATCATGGAAATGATACATTCTCGACAGATTCGAAACTTTATATCAGCGGAAAGTCATACGGAAACCCAGTTTCGGTTGAACTGATTGGAATCAGAACTCCAATCATAACCAATCCATCGAATGGGTTCGTACTGAAAACTGATAATGGTCAAATTGTACCCAACAGTGTGATTTACGGACTGAAGATATCAAGCACAATTGGAGTAACAATTCCAGACACAGTATCAGTGACAAATCTTGAGGTTACGAATAAACTATCTGCTGTGTCCACGGATAAAGGAAAAACAATAACCGATGTGGTTGCTTTGATAGATAATTTGAATACCGACAACAAGGACAGCAGAAGTAAATTAAACACTTCGGCGACTGACAATACTGCATACATATCTACAACTAGTTGAGGTAATAACACATGCCATTATTTGTAGGTAGCAGTCATTTCAAGATAATAGGTGCGACTGGTCCAACCGGAGCGACTGGAGCAACAGGTCCAACCGGACCTACAGGTCCTACTGGTAATGGTTATACTGGTGCTGATGGTTATACCGGATATGGCATGACTGGTTTTGGTGGTATAGTTCTTGGAACAAAACTGGTTGACGGATTCCTATACCAAGAGTTTTTCACTGACTCTGAAAATAAAGGTGTCACCTCCTCATATACAACACCAAATGTTCTTAGAGGTCCTACTGGAAATGTGCAAACCATAGTAGGTGGTGGTAATACATTCGATGAACATATAGGTGAGGGTGTAGGGGCATATTTCGACAACCCAACTACAACAAGTCTTGATCTGAGAACCGTAAAGGTAATAGGTAGGAATATTTCTGGTGAACTCAGTGATGATCTCATAGAAATTAATGTTGATAGAGGACAGGGTGGATATCTAAATGCTAAGAGTGGTTCAGGAACAACCCTTGGACAACTTCTAGTTGCAACCAAAAGAACAAATACTGGCAGCGGAAATAATATTTTAACAGTTGTTGATCTAGAAGGTGCAACTGGAAGTGAATATAACGAAGAAACAAATTCTACTTCTATGAGAATGAAGAATCTTCGTGGGGGACAGGAAAGACTACTTGC
>CEQR01110908.1_pt1 | contig 15817 bp, 16 predicted proteins | sample 530901 | NCBI WGS metagenome assembly CEQR01 (sample SAMEA2621085, study PRJEB7988) | marine metagenome | isolation source: saline water (ENVO:00002010), including | reverse complement strand
AAAAAAAAATGAAACTTACTTATACACAAAAAGAACTTAATTCAGTGCTTGATGAAATTCTTAATCTTATGAAAACTGAGGGCACTAATTGGGTTAAAGGTTGGTCATCAAAAATTGCAAGTGGCTTTCCTGTAAATGCAAAAACTAAAAAAACTTATCAAGGTATAAATTTACTTAGTTTGTCTTTGACTGCTTACAAAGAAGGTTATACTTCTAACGAGTGGGCAACATATAATCAATGGAAATCTATCAATGAAGATTTCAAAATTAAAAAAGGTGCTGTCACTATTTTCTTTTGGGGTCAAAAAGATGTTGAGTCAGAAATTCTTGATGACAATGGCAAGCCAAAAAGAAAAACAGTTTGGTTTTTAAAAGCTAGTAAAGTTTTCAATGCCGATTTAGTTGAAGGCTATCAATCAAAAAAAGTTGAGACTGTTAAGAAAACACCTTTACAAATTTCTGAGTCTTTTAACTCTTTTGTCAAAAATACAAATGCCGATATTAGACATCTTGGTGGTCGTGCTTTTTTTCATACAACTAACGACTATATTCAAGTGCCAAATGTAAGTGACTTCAATACAGCCGAAGATTATTATGGAACTGTTCTACATGAATTAGTTCATTGGACAGGACATAAAAATCGTTTAGAAAGAAATTTCAAATCTGACAAAGAGAGTTATGCTTTTGAAGAATTAGTAGCTGAGACAGGTTCTGCATTATTAATGAGTGTTTTAGGTTTATCACCAAGACCAAGAAAAGACCACGCTCAATATCTTAATGGTTGGATGAAAGCAATTAAGAATGAACCTAAAGCAATCTTCAAAGCTTTCTCAAAAGCAACTCAAGCTCTAGACTTTATATTAAACCTACAAGAAAAAAAGGAGGTGGCTTAATGACAAAAATTAGATTAACAGAAACTTTCAAACAAAGACTTTGTTCAGATATCTATATTCACATTAAAAATGGTCATAATACTTTTTACAAATTAAAAAAAGTATTGGCTGAGGAAAACCCAAAATTAGGTGCAAGAGAAATTCGTTCAGCACTTAGGTATGGATGTAGCAGATGGACTCTTTTTAATTTTAAAGGTAATCAGTACAAGTTTTTTCTTGAAGGCAAAACTTATTCATATAAGATTGTGTAGAATGACAAAGTACAAATACAAAACACAACCTTATGAACATCAACGACAAGCTCTCATTCAGGGAGCTTGTCAAAATAACTATGCATACTTTATGGAAATGGGCACAGGTAAAACAAAAGTAAGTATTGATAATGTTGCATACTTACATGAACAAAATAAAATTGATGCTGTTTTAGTTGTCGCACCAAACTCAGTTTATAGAAATTGGATCACAGAAATTGAAACACATTGCCCTGTAAAAACTAACATCGGTGTTCACAAATTAAGTAAAAGTTTTGAAGTAAAAGATAATTGTTTAAATTTCTTTTTAATAAATGTTGAAGCATTTTCGCATGATAGTGGTAGCAAAGCAGTCAAAGATTTTATTGCTTTTAACAAATCGAGAATGTGTGCCATTGTTGATGAGGCAACAACAATCAAGAACCGACAAGCCAAACGCACAAAAAGAATAATAGAGTTATGCCGACCAATAATTTACAAAAGAATTTTAACAGGCTCTCCAATTACCAAATCTCCTTTAGATTTGTTTAGCCAATGTGAATTTTTAAGCTCATCATTATTAGGCTATGATAATTATTATGTCTTTCGTGCTCGGTATTCTGTTATGAAGCAAATACAAACAAACGGCAGACATATTCAAATACCTATATATTACCAAAATTTAGATGAACTTGAAAACAAATTAAAAAAATTTTCATATAGAGTTAGAAAAAAAGATTGTTTAGATTTACCTGATAAGATTTATCAAAAAAGATATGTTGATCTCTCGATAGAACAAAAAAAATTTTACAACGATTTAAAACAATATGCTCGGACAATTATAGAAGATAATAGTGTTAGTTATAACAACAAGCTTACTGAAATTATAAAATTGCAGCAAGTTTGTAATGGTCACATTGTGACAAACTCAGGAGAAAAAAAAATTATTAAGGATTCTAAGTTAGATGAACTTATGAATATTCTTGAAGAGACCGATGGTAAAATAATTATTTGGGCAAGATTTGTTTATAACATTGAAAGTATAATAAAAAAAATAAAAGAGACCTATGGTTCTAATTCTGTTGTAGCTATTTACGGAAGTGTCTCGGTGGATCAAAGAACAGAGAATGTAAAAAAATTTCAAGAGGATGATAAGGTAAGATTTTTTGTAGGTAATCCTGTTACTGGTGGCTATGGTTTAAATTTAACAAAAGCAAATACAGTCATTTATTATAACAATTCTTTTGACTTAGAAGTAAGAGTGCAATCCGAAGATAGAGCTCACCGACTTGGTCAAAAGAAAAGCGTGACCTATATAGATATTATTGCAAGAGGAACAATTGATGAGTTTGTTATCAAAGCTTTAAATAATAAATTAAAAATTAGTGCCGACACTCTAGGTGAAGAGGTCATGGAGTTTCTTTAGTTCTTTCTCCGAGAGATTGTAGAGCATGAAAGTGCTCTACTCTCTCTAACCATTTTTTCTTTAACTCTTCCAAACGATCTCCTGATAAAATAAATTTTTGAAACACTAAATCGACAGTACAAATTAACACAACACCTTGTTCTATTTTTCCGTACATTGATTCGTGAGCCATGATATATGCACAGAGTTGATAAAAATAATCTTCAATCCACTCTTCTCTCTTTGGTCTATTTGATTGTTTAAAATCAAGAATAGATGGTTTACCATTATACACACCAATTAAATCAGCACTACCTGCCCATTTGTCTTTGTAAGATAAAGTGACCTCTGTTCCCCATACCTGACTAAATTGATCAAGATTAGAAACAATTGTATGAGCCATCATTCGTGGTAACGCTCCGTCTTTTGATAAATTTAAATAACCAATACCTTTAAGATATTGCTCAAGAACATGATGCATTTCTGTCCCTCGTGTTGAAGCTTGGCTCGTGATCCGTGAGGCTTCTTTATAGCCTATTCTTTCACGCCATCTGTTTAATGAATCTCGTTTTTCTTTACTTTGAGTTTTAGAAAGAATAGTTGTTACTGAGGGTACTTTTTTTTCAGCAACATTATAGACTCTGCCTGAGTCAAGATCACTTCGTGTGTAATCTTCGTAGTTGTATTTGTTGACAATAGAAAAATCGGTAATTGAAAAAGATTTATCTTTTCTTTTGAAACGCATAATATTTTCTATAATCCTCAGGTACAAATACAGGAATCCCACCTGACTTAGTGTAAATCAAATGTCCTTTTGAATCTACTAAAAAAAATTTGTCGTTTAAATATTCTGTCATTTTATCCATGTTATTAAACTATACCTTGTTCCTTTTACCATGGGCATTATACCATGAGGAAATAAAAAATTACTAGGAAAAACTACTGTATCACCTTTTTTTAATTCATAAATTTTATAAATATCTTTTGTATCTTGAGAAGTAAAGTAAAGTTCGCCTCCGACATAATCTTCGTTTAAATTAATTATCACGGATAAATTTCTCGGAGTTGTTAACGAATAATCAACATGAGGTTTATAATAATGTCCTTCAGGATATTTCAAAAGATTAACATCTAATATTTCACAATCAGCTATCATTTTAAATGTTTGAAAATATTTTTTTAAGACGGAACTTATATTGGAAAAAATTACTGACTTGTATAAGGTGTCTTGTTTGTTGTTTGCTAATCCGTAAACTAAAACTTCTCGTGATAAATCATCTTCAGGTTTAATTGTTTGTCCTTTATCTTTACAAACAATGTCAGCATACTTTTTTATATTATCACAAAAATCAGAACTAAATTTTTTTTCATGTATCTGAATAGCATCAAGAATCTTTTTCATCGGCATATAAATTATTAAATGTTGCTTCCCAATCCATATAGCTATCATGCTCTTCAGCACTGTGTGTCCATTGACTTGGTATGAAATCAGGTGCACCTTTTCCTGTGACCCACATAGCTGGTGAAGTAACTCTTACTCGATTATTAGGTAACGCAACTATGCATCCTTCCCAAGGACCATTTGTTAATCTTATGACATGTGACTGTTTATGTTGAGCTGCATCATCAGCAATCTCTGATCCTGTATAATCCACTGTAAAATAATATTTTCCTGTATAAAACTCACCATCTATTTTACATAGCCACGGACTAGAAGAGGTTCTATCAAATTTTATGACTTCAAAGTTTCGTGCTGAACAATCCCATGGTTGTGCCAAATGAGTCTGTATAGGGGGAGGGAAGTTATCAAGAGGCTCATCTGCCACAAGAGCAGTGATAGGCATTCTTGCCCACATTGCTCCACCATGAGGATTTTCAAGTCTATTCTCTTCATCTTCACAACCAGTGAATATAACTTGAAAGCTTAAACATCTATCAGGAATGCTTGTGATTGCTGTTGCTAAACCATGGATATATTCTCCATGATATTTTCTATGATTGTGTGTGAATTCTTTTCTAACCCAAACTTTAAAATAGGGTATGTTACTTATTAAATAAGACATACCCCATAATAATATCTAAGTAAGAATTGGCAAGTGAATTATACTTTTACTGCCTTCATGTTGTTTTGTTTTAATACTTTTTTAGCTTGTGCCAAAGTCATAGTTGGTTTGTTTGCTATGTCACCCCTTTTAGCTTTCATCATTTTAGCTCCACCTTTAGCGTAGCCTTTAGATTTCATCATTCGACCACCCATGGCTTTCATCATTTTAGCTCCACCTTTGGCATAGCCTTTAGATTTCATTTTCTTTTTCATAGTATCTCCTTATAAGAATTAATTAGTTAACTGTCCTCATTTTAATGGATTTTTACAAGGTAGTAAACCATTAGAACACTAAAAAGTTTTTGTGTATGGCTCTTAAAATCGGTCAATTTTTTCTATTTTGTATACAAAAAGTAATTAACAGCAAAGATCGTAATGATTGCAATTACTCCTAATACTAATCCACCATAAGATAAAAATTGAAGTAATTCTGCTCGTTCTCTTTGTTTTTTTGCTTTAGCTATTTGTCTATCTTTTCTTACTTTTGCTCGAATAGCTACAAATTCATTCCACATGTTTATGTTTCCATAAAGCATAAAGACTTCTCTTAACTGCTCTTCCATCTGATGAACTTTTTGAATTTTAAAAAAAGTATCTAAAGCTTCTTCATTAGAAGAAGTAAACCAACTTGCTTTTTGTTGTTTGTGTTCTTCTTCTACAGTTGTCATTTGATTGACAAACTTTATTATTTGTCCTGATACATCGGTCAATTGTTTACCGACCTCAACACCTGACTTGATCGCTCCAAAGGCTGCAGTGGCAATAGTTAATGGATCCATAATAGTTTTATATTATCCTATAATGATCGTAATTACTACTCTCTATAAAACCACCAAAGGATTTTTGTTCTATTTTTTTAATTGGTTTTTCAGTTTTGACATCTACTGAAACTGAACCATCATCAGTTAGATTTCTGTTTCTGAACCCTGAGTTGATTTCTTCGTTGAGTTCAAATCCGTATTCATCTCGGAATTTTGCATCGACATCATCGATTCTTGGTTGTAGTTCTTCGATGATATCGTATACTTTCCTGTATAAATCGGACTGTCCTTCTTTGCGTAACCTTTGTAAATAACCTTGCCCATTTTTATCCTTCTTCCAATTGTTTTCTAAATAGCCATTTTGACTACTAAAATATTCTACTTTAACATCGGTTGATTTGTCAAGTTTTTTTGAAAAGTTTTCAGTAGCTTGATTTATCAACCCTTGAAACTCTTTGTTATCAAATTTATTATTGTAATTTATAATTCTCACACCTTCAGGAGTGCTGATTGGATTATATTCTTTATTACCTGTAATTTTTGATATTTCCTTTGCATAGTCATCTATTTCGTCTATTGAAAAAGGTCTACCAATATTTAATTCAATACCATTAGAGTCTTTTTTTGTAGCACTATAAAAAGGTCTATGCCAAGCAACTGATTCTTGTTTCATTAAAATACCTCTTGCAACTGAGTAAGCCTCAATTAAATCTTCTTGTGATTTTTCAATTTTATTTATTTTTCCTGTTTTATATCCTTTAACTGCAACCACCTCAGTTTGTGTGCCTGGATTAACGATACCTTGATAGTAACCTGGTGCTTCAAAATCACCAGGAGACACCATACCTAATTTTTGTGCAATTAGGTCTCTCCCTTTATCATCAAGAAAAACTTTTGACAAGTCTGTATGATAAGCTGCCTTTATATTGGGAGTAGATTGCTCTAGTCCTTTAAGATGGTTTGTTGTATTATGGGGTATTGATTCCCAAGATATTTGTCCCAAATTATTTTTTAAAGCGTCAGCATAATCAAATCCAGCTTTTTGTATTTCTGCTTCTGTAGGTGTATAATCAAAAGATTCTTTAAACCAAAGTTTTAAATGTTCAGGTTTATTCTTGTAAACAACTTCTTGTTTACCTTTTGCGTTAGTTTTATATTCGATAAAACCTTTTTTTAGAGATTTTTCCATTGTTCTTTTTTTTACTTCAGGATTTTCTTGTCTTGCTTTTGCGTTTACCCATACTGAAGCTTGTGTCTGATGAGGCTTCCATCCTAATTCATCAGAAATTTTTTGAATTTCATTTGTTATAAATTTATATTGTTGAGGTGCAGGTCCTCCATCTTTGTCAAAACCAAAAGCTCTTACCATCCAAATATCTCCTGTAACAGGTCCTGCTCTTTCAGGGTCAATGTGAATCATTAGATTATTATAAAAATCATCTGTTTTTCTACCTTCCCATTTTTTTCCATCAAATAAATCTTGCAGTTTTTTTGACATAGCTTGTGGAAATCTACCAGTTTTAATAGGTTGTCCTGCTTTATGTTGTGCGTAAGCTTGTAAGGCGTAATCAAAATTTGTTTTTACAGGTGTTTGAGGTGATGTAATTGCAATCGCCTGAACAATTTTATCTGCTTCAGCTACATCTCCACCAACTGCATCAAGAATTTCTTTACCACTACTCTCATACCAATAACGACCTTTTGACCCCTCAATGGCTAAACCTTTTATTTTTCTTCTCAAAGATGCAAGTTTTTGTGGTGAGTCAATACCTTGAGGTGCTCCAATATATTGACCTGTCGTTCCTATTCTTGTTCTCTCTTTTACTTTTCTTGCACCTTGTTCCGTGGGCAGTGCAGCTATGCCTTTACCACCTCCTCTAGCAGTAATTTTGTCATAAACGAGATGACTTTTTCCTCTAACAGTTATTTCCCCAACAGGTTCTCCAAACTCTAATCTTCCTTTTACAGTAGGTCGTAATCTTGGTTCTGTAGCCTGTTTAGCATAACGGCTAAGTTCAACACCTTGAGGAAAATCAGTGTTTAATGTATAAAAGTGTTTACCTCCTGTTTCAACCGATATGATTGGAAATTTTCCATCAGGATTAGGCTCATAGCCTTCAGGAACTTTAGTCCACTTCCAACCTTTTTCTTTTTTAAATAAATTTGTTTTTATTTTTTTTGCACCTTTTTCTATTGAGTCAATTTCATTTTCATTTGTTTCAGTTATTGACATTTTAGCTTTGTCACCTTCACCTAATTTAGGCACTGATATTTGTGCTTGTGTTGGTTTTTGTCCTGTAATGTCTACATTTTCTCCTTTTGTAACATCAAGATATTTGCCACCTTTTTCAAAACCAACATCTTTTAAAAAAGGTTTAAAATCTTTGGTTGATGGGTCAAGCATTCTTTGTGGGACAGGAAAAACTTTTTTTACTAAAGATTTACCAACAGTTGACACTGTTTTACCACCTACGAAAATAGGTAATGCAAATGGTGCAAACGGAAATGCAGCGAGAGCAACATCACTAGCTCCACCTAAACCTTGCAAGCCACCAAATATACCTTGAACTGCTGCTTGTTTGTAATTACCTTCTTGAAAAGAGCGTTTTGCTTGTTGTAGATTAACCAACATACTCGGTTCATAACCACCCTCAACATCAGGGAATGCACCTACGACATCAGCAACTCCTGAACCAGGCAAAACCCCTACTCCTAATTGAGTTGCAAATTTTCCTATACCACTATCAGCACCTTCACCACCTTTAAGACCTGCTCTTCGTTCTCGTCTTTTCTGTATTGGTGTTTTATTGTTAAGAAGTTGTTCTTTGGTCTGTTGTCTAAGTTGTTGTTCTTTTGTAGAACCACCCATAAATGATGCAATACCTTGAGTCATCATTAACCTCCATACAACATGCTACCGACTAATGTAAGAATGATTGTTAATAATCCTCCAAGTAGCCAAAACAAAAGTTTGTCAATTTTACCATCAATTTTGTCTATATCTTGATGCATATGCTCTAAATGATTTTCTTTAATAGTTTTTACATCTCTCTTGACACCTTCAATGTGTCCGTAAAGAGAAATGATATGTTCTTTAGTTGTTTTCGGATTTACTTTAGACATTAGTTTTCCCCTGAGCTATGAGTTGTCCCATGGCGTCTTGAGGAAACAGTGCTCCAAATTGTTGTGCTTGTTGTAAGTTTGCAAGACCACCTTGTGGAGGCATAGGTGCTTGAGCCGTGGGCATTGGTGCAGGAGGCATAGCAGGCATTCCCATGTCTTTTGCTCCTTGAGCCATGGCTTGTTGTGCCTTGTCACTTTGTAACAATATATTTACATCTGGTGCTGTTGGACTTTTAGCAACTTTCATTGGTTGCATTTGTGCAACTTCTTTATTTTTTTCCTCGTCTACCATACTTTGTTGGTCAGGATTTGAAAAAAGTAATGCATCAATGTACTCTTGTACAGCCTCCTTGTATTCAGGATCAACATTTTTTTCTGCAAGACTGCCAACTAATCTGTTTACATGTCTCGTAATATTATTAGGGTTTTCAACAATGTCTTTACCTGAATCAAGCAACCAGTTAATAAACTTTTTATTTGTCATCAAAACTCGATTTGAGGCTGGCAAAAGATAAGCTGAACTTGCTAATCCGATAGCTTGTGTTGGACTAGCGAAGGCTAAAGGTACAGATGCACCAATTGGAGCATAAAGTGCCATTTGTCCAATTGCACTACCTGTGCCAGAAGGATTCTCGAAAGCGTTCATTTTTGCACTTTGTTGCATAATATCAACTAAGTCATCTAAATTTTCTCTTAGCTCCTTATCTTCAAAAACAATTTTTTTTGCAGACTTTGATAAGTTATTAAAGTTTTTTAAAAATGTACTAGGATTAAAAGCTTCTTCTGTGACATCTGAATCAGGTTTCATAAAACCCATTCTATCAATTATTGAAGCCGTCATATCTTTTCTACCTTGCTCATCAAGATTTTTATAAACTTTGGCTAATCTTTCTCCACTTTCCCTCGACCCTTGCATAGCAAAATTAAAAGCTTGATAATCAGGTTTTGTTTTATCTACAATAGGATTTAAAATTGGTTGAATATTTAAATTTTGATTTAGCCTTGTGTAGCGTTGTGCTTTGTTAAATGCTTTTTTTGCCTCATTACCTCCAGCATTTTCAAATAAATTTTGCATGTCCTCGAATAAAGCTTTATTTAAATTTTTAAGATATTTTATATTAGCTTTATTAACTCCTAATTTACCTGTATCACCACCTTTATCTATGGCTCTTAATATTTCAAGGTTATCAGTTCTATTTGATAAAAGTATTTTTGCAGACATACCTCCTTGTGACTCAACAGTTTTCAAATAATTTTTGCCTCTTGATATGATATCTTTTACTAATCTAGGTTCTAAACCCTCTGCAATTAATTCATCAATACTGTCTATATACTCTTTAACTTTGGGTAGTTGACTTTTAGCGTTCATATCTATTGATTCTGTGGCATCTTTGAAAAGTTTTGTTTGTTGTGTGTCAAATCTTTCTAATGCATTTGTAGCTTGTTGTTTTAACAAGGAGCCGATTGCACCTTTTTCTTTAACTGGTCTCCCATATTTCTGAGCAAGCTCAGTAGCAGTATTAGCTAAAGCAGTTTTAAACGCATCTACTTTTTTCATATAATCATCAACTGTAATTGGACTTTGTCTTAACTTTGTTGAAAAAAATCTTGCAGTGCCAGAATCAACAATTTGCCCTAGAGTTGGTATATCAATACCAAATTTTTTAGCTTTATTTAAAACCTCTTTACCTCTTTTTGCAATATCATCAGTCACACCTAATAGTTTTCTCACGCTACCTTTTACAGTAGGCACTCTTTTTATTACTTGTTGCATGATTTCTGGAGCTACAATATTAATACCAACCCTGTTAAAGGCATCGATAGTTTCTGTTGTAATTGATCCCCTCTCGGCATATTCTTTCGCCAAAATATCCATAGCTTTATCATAAATTTGACCTCCAAATTCTGCACCTAATCCGACACCAACTGCTGTTCCAACAGGACCTGTAGTTAAAGCTGCTGTCCCACCAAAAACACCACCAACTGTTTCAGCAAAAACTCTTCCTATTGATGCAATATCACCATTATCTAAACCTTTAGGATTATATAAAAATTGTGTCTCATTACCATTTTCGTCAACATCTGTGTAAATAAAATTATCCTCTCCATAACCATACTTATCAGCTAAAGTTTTTAATTTTTCGTTTTCAAAAAAACCTCTAGCGTCAGGATAATATTGTTTTAGAACCTCTAGTCGTTGTTCAGGTTTTTCCCTGTTACCTACTAAAGCTCTTATTTTAATAGGAGCACCTTGCTCAACATTCAATTTTACCTTTGAATTACCAAATTTTGAACCATTTGGAGAGGCTAATCTTCCTGATTGTAAAAAAGTTTTTGTCAATTTATTTGTTCTCCTTCATCTTCGTTTCCTTCAAGTTCAGCGTCTAAAAATAAAGGTAATGTTGAATAATCAAAAGCTTTAGGAGCTTGTTGTCCCTCAGACAATCTTTTTCTTCTTTGATTGTCAACCCTTCTAAATAATTGGTCATACTGTGAAGTAGGTGTTCTAGCTGCTTTTCTTAAAAGACTTTTTGCTACATCTAAAACAACGAAATCAGGGTTTCCAACTAAAGCTATTTTTGCGAGTTCTTGTTCAAACTCAGTCAAAACACCAGGACCAAACAATGCCAATCTAGATTGACCGATTAATCTTCTTAGAGAACCCTCTTGTTCTAATTTTGCTTTTTCAGCATCGTCTAACTGATCTTTTCTACCTGTAAAAATTTTAATTCTGGCTGTAAGAGCATTTAATTTACCCTCGAATGTTTCTCCACCTCTTTCTAGAACTTCGTACATATCGTTAAATGTCATGATAGTTTGCTTTTCTTTCTCCAACGCATCTTCCATTTTAAAAAATTGAGGTTCTGGTACTTTACCTCTTGCTCTATCATACTGACTTGCAGTAAATAAATTTGAAATTCTGCCTTGTTGTTGTAATTCATTATAAGGGACATTTTCACCATCTTTTACAACAAAAAATTTATCACCTACCATAATTAATGGGTAAGCATTATCGTTTGGTATCTCTTTGTTTACTTTTTTACCTTCTTGTTCAGCCTCTTCAAAATCACTAACAAATACAAAACCTCTAAAATCAGGTTTTTCTTTACCACCTTTATCAGGGTCAGGTATATCTCCAAAAGCGTTAGGATTTATTTTAAGTTGTTGTTGGATGACTGATTCAGGCACTTGTCTCTCTTCACCTTTTTTGTAAGTTATACCCTCAACTGTAAAGTCTTGTAAAATATCCACTTTTTTAAGTCCGTCTTTAGTTGTAGTCCCTTTGTCATAGGGTACAATCGCTGATGGGTCAACTTGTGATATTGCATTTATTTCCGATGCTGAGAGTTGAGCTCTTTGGTCTGGTTGAAATGTTTTACCATCAAGTGTAAAAGGTTTTGTAAATTGTATGTCTGATCTTTTTGCAACTTTTGTATCTAAACCTTTCGCTTCAAGCTGTTTTATAGCCATAATCTGTTGAGGAACCCTTGCTAAACCTCTTCCTGCTGCTTGTAAAAAACTTTGAAAATTACTTGCTCCCATTGGTGTTCGTGCATTTAATAATTCAGCAGCCATTGGCAATAAAAACATATTTAACTTTTCTTGATTTGTTAAAACTGGTTCTCTCTGCGTGCTCACAGTTGTTGTTACACTTGGTATTTGTTGGTCTTGTTGAGAGGCTACTGGCTCAACTCTTTCAATATCTTCTTCAGTTATTTCGTTTGCCGCTTTCACCTCTGATAGAGTATCAACCTTTATTGGTTCTCCTTCTAAAGGAGGTGCCTCTTGATTAGATGCTTTAGTAAACATTTGTCTGTTTAAAACAGGATCGTCTGAATTTAAATTATTAATACCACCTTCTGTTCTAGCCATTATTGTGTTCCTTTCCCACCCATATTACCTAACAGGTTGTAAGCTGCATATGCACCAATACCTGCTCCGACAGCCTGAGCAAACGGATTAGCACCTGGTGAAGTTGTTTGTGTTACCTGACTTGCTGCCGTTGGTAGTTGAGTCATAATACCTTTTTGAAATTCTATTCTTTGATAAGGCTCGTAAGCTCTTGCTAGTTCAGTCGCTCTTTGTGCCTCTAATGCTTTTTGTGCAATATCTCTTTGAATCTGACCTGCCTGTAAAGATTGTTGAACATCAGCCTGTTGCATTTGCTGTTCTCGTTGTGCTTGGTTAGCTAGTTGTGAACCAACATTTAAAGCTGTTTGTGTCTGAAATTGTTGCTGTTGTTGAGCTGCCTGTAAAGCCGTACCAAATCCTGCAGCTTGTGCTTGACCAACTTGAGCCAAACGAGCTCTTTCTTGTTCGCCTCTTTCTACACCTTCTCTACCACCACCAAACGCACCTGCACTAACAGCTTGTGCCGAAAGTTCGTTTCTTCTCATATCGGCTTGTCTATTTATTTCATCAATTACAAATCGTTGATAAGGGTTCATGAAGGCATCTATATCAGGTCCTGTGCTTGCTAACTGACTAGCTTGTAGTGTTGAACCAATACCACTTGTTAAAGTATTTCTGCCAACACCTGCTGTGCCAGCAATAGTAAATCCTTGTCTCTCTAACGGAGCAGGTCCTGCAACTTGATATTCAGGAACGGCAATTGGCTGTGTGGCTAAATCAATAGCTTCATCATATAAAGCTAACTTTCGAGATTCTACTTCAGGAGCTTCTCTTGATATTTGTGTTTGAACGGCAGGAGCTGCAGGAGCAGGAGCAGGAGCAGGTCCGCCACCCCCACCACCACCAAAGTAGCCTTTTAAACCTGTGGTTTTGTTAACACTACCTGAACCACCTAAATTATTTAAAAGTTGTGCTTCATAGTCATTAATGTGTGCAAGTTCTTTATCTTCACACTCACCTCTTTTTGCTATATCTTTATAAAGAACTTTGTAAAGCCAAATCTTTATTTTTATTGGTATAAATTTAAGTAGCCACTTCATAAAAAAATCCTGTTTGTTTAAATTTTAAGTTATTTTTTTTAATTGCTCTACCCCATCCTTTACGACCAATAATTTCTAAAGCTTTACAACCTTTTTGTTTTGCGTAATAAATAAAAAAGTTCTCTATTTTTTTTATATTTTTTATAACTTTACTACCTCCACAAAATAAAATACTTAAGACACTTTTTGCAGGATAGAAAGTTTTTTGAACTACATAAACAGCACAAATAGTTTTGTCTACGAGAACAAGAAACATTTCCATGTTTCCTGATAATAATAATTTGTGAGTGGATTCTAAAGTATGTCTTCCTTTAGACTGTTTAGTTGCTGATTCAATCCAATGTTCGACTTTTTTCCAAAACACATCCACGCACTCCACATCAATCTTTTTTATTTCCATCAGCTACAATATCATAAATTCTTTTTAATTGGTCTTGTTGGTTATAAAAAAATTGAGCTCCTTTTCTTCGCATATCTTTAAAATCTTTTGGACTAGCTCCTGACATAATACCTGCACCTAAAATAGCGTCAGCACGAGATACAAATTCTCCATCAGCTAATTGAGCTAACATTGTATCTTCGTCTTTATCGCCATTGCCTGAACCATCTTCTACATAACCCTCGGCTCTAATATAATTATTAAGATCATTTTCATCATGATCCATTTTACTTGGTAAATAATTAATACCACCATTTTTAAATCTTACTATTTCAGCTAAACCACCTTCTTTTGCTCTGTACATATCAGGTTGATTAAAATCATAAACTGATGCTTCTTGCACTTGTTGTTGCTCTGGTGGAGAATAATACTGTCCTGATACATAACCAGGTTGTGAGTAATCAAATCTATCACCTAATCCTTCTGCTTGTTCATCGGCTTTAGATTGAGAAAGAGCGTATTGTTCAGGACTGAAAGGCTGTCCTGATTGCATACCTGACTCTGCAAATTTTTGTTGAGGTGCAAATGCAGCAGCTCCAATTGAACCTGCCGTTATACCACCACCAATCATTGCAGCATTAGATAAACCCTCAGCACCTCCAAGAAAAGATCCTGCTCCTCCAAATGCTTGAAGTCCATAACCTCCTAATGCACCAAGTCCACCTGCTAGTAAAGCTCTACCTGTCGATGCTCCCTGTGCTTTTGCAAGTGCAAAACTACCTACACCTGCAACTACTGGTATCCAAAAAGCAGGTCCTAAATATTGAGGTAAACCAGTTTTATGGTTTTTACTGCCTACACCACCAATTGTTTTTAAAAAGTAAGCTTCACCTTTTGATAAAAAACGAAGTTGAGTGTCACCCCAATTACCTTTGTTTGCTATATCTTTATCAAGAATATTTAATAGCCATTTTTTCAAGACTTTGGGAAAAAGTCCTAAAATGAATTTTAACATGTTATCTCCAATTTTCTAAACTTCATTTTACTCTGATTTGCTAGTCTTTTCAACTCCCTCATCAGTCATTTCATCATAAAGTCTACCTGTGTACTGAAATTCACCGACATGAGTTATATAACTCATAATATAACAGTAAAGTTTACCACCAATTTCTGACCATAATCTGCAAAAAGCAAAGTCTTCACCAAGGTATCTTTTTGTTTTAGGATCATAATAAGTGTCAAAAAAATTATAAAAATGAGGTCTGTCCATATACTTACCATCAATTGTAGTTTTCTGAATTATTTCTCTATCAGGATAAGCTTCAATTAGTTTACTAAACACATCTCTTTTAATAAGCATGCATCCTGTGGGACAATGTGTAGCTTCTATAACACCTTTAGTTACTTTAATATCAGTGTTGTCATCTTTTATTAATAAGGGATATTGAAGCATATGATGTTGACATTGCTCAGGGTCAGTAATAACTCCACTGTTGATTTTTTTAATTAGAGTATCCCATTGAGTAGTTTTCATAGGATAAGGTATTGAAATAATATCTTTATCTAGTTCAATTAATCTAAAAATTGCATGAGGGTCAAAAGCAATATCTGAATCAACAAATAACATATGAGTAAAATCGGTATTTAAAAAATAACTTACACAAAGGTTTCTACCTTGAGTGATTAAAGAAGACTTCATCATTTGAAACATAACTCGCATATTGCGTTTCATACATTCTTTTTGTAACTCAAGCATCGTTTGGGCATAGTGCATAGACACATCACTATGCACAGGAGTAGCTACAAACAAACTTACAGGGCGTTCATTTTTAAGCCAAATTGGTTTATTGTTTTGCATCAAGTATGCCTGTTAGAAAATTAGTCCATTCTAAAGCTTTTTTATCCCAAGAGTAAAATCGTTTTACATATTTTTGTTGTTCGTCTAAATGTTCTTGGATTATTGGTTCGTG
>CEQR01110910.1_pt1 | contig 16082 bp, 18 predicted proteins | sample 530901 | NCBI WGS metagenome assembly CEQR01 (sample SAMEA2621085, study PRJEB7988) | marine metagenome | isolation source: saline water (ENVO:00002010), including | reverse complement strand
TCCAGTAAAATTAAATATTCCAGATTGGTATAAAAAATTAAAACATGTTTTGGGTGAAGGAACTGCAAAAGGTTGTATGCCTTTTTTAGATACTTTAACAACAGGTTACATATTAAAAGCACCTCAAGATTTACGTATTTTGCATGGACAAGAAATAGAGAAAGAAGGAAGAATACAAAAATCAAGTAAACAAGAAGCTTCAATTAATAATGCAGGTTTACCTATAAATATTAATTATAAAAATCGTAATGAAATACAATATCCTAATCAAGTTACAGGGTGGCCTGATTTAAAAAATAAAAACCAAGGAGGTGTGATTCATAAGATTATGAATCCTTGGGTCATAAAAACACCGCCTGGATATTCATGTTTACTTTTACCTGTATTAAATAACAATCCTGAAAAGTTTGAAGCTGTTCCAGGTATTGTAGATACTGATACCTATAATCAAGAAATAAACTTTCCTATTTTATTATCAGGTTTTGAAAAAACTCCAATTGATTTTATAATTAAAAGAGGTACTCCTTATGTACAAATCATACCTTTTAAGAGAGAGTCTTGGCGTATGAAAATTAAAAAGATAAATCCTGAGAAATCTCTTTGGCGAACTTTTTTATATCACACTAAATTATTTAACATATACAAAACTTTTTATTGGAAGAAAAAGGATTACAAATGAACATTAAAGATGCTGTAAAGGTTTATGATGGTGTTATTCAACCTAATATACTAGAGGGTTTTATCACTTATTGTAAAAATAAAAGTTTTGAAAAAGCACATGTAGTTAAAAAATTAAGTGATGAAGAATTAAATAAAATAAGAAATGCAGAAAACTTTAACGTTTATACTAATACTGTTATAACAAATAGCACAATAAATAATAAAATTTATACAGATATTCATTGGAAAAATATTTTACAAAACATAATAAAACTATGTAATCAAAGATATATACAAGATCTTAAAATTAAAGATAAATCATTAAGTACAATTAATGAAGTGTCTATTTTAAAGTATCAACCTGGTGGTCACTATATTTTACATAGTGATTATCACACTAAATTTCAAAGAGAGTTTAGTTTTATATTATTTGTTAATGATGATTACGAAGGTGGTGAATTACATTTTGCAGATCCCGATCATAAAAATGAAACAATTATAAAACCAAAAAAGAATAGAGTAGTTTTCTTTCCAAGTAATTTTATGTATCCTCATAAAGTTAACGCAATAAAAAATGGTACAAGATATTCGGTGGTAGCATGGCTAATGTAAAACCAACAGGACAATTTTTTGTAATGGACTTTTTCTTAAGTGAAGATGTTTTAAAACTTGTAAATACCTACAGTAAGGTAAGGCATAATATTAATGAGCATGGTTTTAATGGTAATGGTGTAGGAGAAACACGTGTTCAAGGAGATCCTTTTTTTGATTCTCTCTTATTAAACAAACAACAGACAATAGAGAAAAAAATTTTAAAACATTTAAATTGTATGTCTAGTGTTTTTACAACTTACATAAACGGATCTGTTGAATCATTACATACAAAAAATGCAAAGTATCAAATGACTTGTTTAATAAATGTAGGAGACGATGGAACCTCTTGGCCTTTAATTGTTGATGATCATGAAATAGAATTAAAACCTGGATCAGCTGTCTTGTTTTGTGGCAACGTAATAAAATCAGGTAGAAAAGATTCTTTCAAAGGAGACCACATGTTTATAGTTGAACTTCATTATTGTGAAAGCACCCCGTACACCATAGAATTTGCAAATGATGGTAGAAAAGATCTAGGAACTCCCCCTTTACAAAACGATGAAAATTGATATAAATAATTATGCACTTTAAACAATATGAAAATGGATCTTGTGAATGGATGTTTTCTGATCAAGAGATAGAAACTCTTAAAAGAAATAAAAAATTTACTTTGTCTGCTTCAGATCTTAAAAAAATATCAAATGATTTAATGGCTGTTGTCACTAAATTTCATTATTCTTTCGCTAAAGAAATACAGAAAGAACAGTCTGATGGTGGCCCTATAGATCTATCGAACAAATAGTTTATAACCAAGCTTATAAGTGGTATAATCTGTTATGCCTTTAGCTAAAGTAACTATAGCACCTGGATTTGATAAGCAATCTACACCTTCTGATGCAGAAGGAAGATGGGTTGACGGGGATAATGTACGTTTTAGATACGGAGAACCTGAAAAAATAGGTGGTTGGGAAGCTTTAGTAAATGATAAATTAATTGGAGCTGCTAGAGGACAACATGTTTGGGCAGATACTGATGGTAAAAGATACGCAGCTATCGGAACAGATAAATTATTAGTAATTTATTATGAAGGTGCCTTTTATGATATCACACCTTTAGAGACAGATAATTTTTCAACAGGAGCTAACATAACAACCTCTAACGGTTCTGCCACTGTAGTGATCACTACCACTGGAGCACACAACTTAGATGTAGGTGAAATTATTACATTTGCAAACGCAGGATCTTTTAACGCTGGGCAGACTGGTTACACCTCAGCAGATTTTGACGATAAGTTGTTTGAGGTTCAAACCGCTCCCACTACAACGACTTTTACTATTACAATGCCTTCTGCTGAAACAGGATCAGGGACAACCAACAACGGAACTTTAGATGTACGTCCTTACGAACCAATTGGACCATTAAATCAAACCTATGGTTATGGTTGGGGAACTTTTGTTTGGGGTGGTGCAACGATAGCTCAAACCACAACAACGATGAACAATGGTGGAACTTTAGCTTCAGGGACTACCTCTCAGGTAATTTTAACAGACGCAACTAACTTTCCAAATTCAGGAGTAATCAGAATAGGTTCGGAGGACATAGCTTATGCAAGTAAAAGTTCTAACACTTTGCAAACATTAAGCAGAGGTCAAAACGGAACAACTCCTGCAAACCACAATGACGGCTCAACTGTAACTGACATTACAGACTTCGTAGCATGGGGTAATGCTTCAACAACAAGTAACGTAACGGTTGAACCTGCCAACTGGTCATTAGATAATTTTGGTAACATTTTAATTGCAACAGTTCACAACGGAAGAACTTTTACTTGGGATCCTACAGCGACAAATGCTTTACAGACAAGAGCCACAATAGGAACTGGAATGCCTACAAGATCAGTAATGACAATTGTTTCAGATCGAGACAGGCATTTGTTTCATCTTGGAACAGAAACAACCATCGGTAATTCTCAAACACAAGACAAAATGTTTATTAGATTTTCGGATCAAGAAAGTTTGAGTGACTATTCACCAACATCAACCAACACCGCAGGAACATTAAGACTTGATGATGGAACTAGAATTGTTGGAGCTTTTAAAGGTAAGGACTATATTTTAGTTTTAACAGATACTGCTGCTTACGAAATGCAATTTGTTGGACCTCCTTTTACATTTTCATTAAGAAAGGTTGGTTCAAATAACGGTTTATTAGGACAACACGCAGGAGTGTTTGCAAACGGTGCTGTATTTTGGATGGGTAAAACCGGAGGCTTTTATGTTTACGATGGTACCGTAAAATCTTTACCTTGTTTAGTAGAAGATTTTGTATTCACAACCGATGGTAATAATCCTGGTTTAAATTACAACTCAGGTCAATTAGTTTTTGGTGGTATTAATGAATTGTATTCTGAAATAAATTGGTTCTATCCAACTGCAGGATCAACTGTAATAGATAGAGTGGTTACTTACAACTTTGATGAAGGTGTTTGGACAACAGGAACATTAGATAGATCTACTTGGGTCGGTTCAACTGTTTATGAAAAACCTTACGCAACCGACTACAATGCTTCTGATACACCAACCTTTCCTGTTGTTAGTGGAGTTTCTAATGGAGCATCTATTTATTACGCACATGAAGTTGGTGTAAATCAATTAAATGGTGATGGCTCAGAAACAGCTATAACCTCTTTTATAAAATCAGGAGAGTTTGATTTAAATGGTAAACAAGGAGTGCCAGGAGATGGTGAATTTATAATGAGTATTAGTAGATTCTTACCTGATTTTAAACGTATAAGTGGTAACGCTAAAGTAACCATATTTTTAAATTCTTTCCCACAAGGAACTACAGCAGCTTCTAGTCCTCTAGGACCTTTCACTGTATCAGGTTCTACAACTAAAGTAGACACAAGAGCTAGAGCTAGACTTGCAGCAGTTCAAATAGAAAACGAGAGTTTAAATGAAAGCTGGAGATATGGAACGTTTAGATTTGATGTTAGACCCGATGGTAGAAGATAATGGCTAAGATTACTATACAGATACCTGAACCTAAACCTGTGTATTCAGAAGAAGATCAAAGACAAATTCAACAGGCCTTACGTACACTTCAATCTCAGTTGAACTTTTCATATGAGCATGATATAAAAAATGATCTGAATGAATTTAACTATTTCTTATCCTAATGACTATACAATATAAAAATCAAGGAATAAATTTATCTACAACAGGTACAACCTCTGTTTTAAGTTGTCCTACAAGTGCTACTTTTTTAATAAAACAAATACAGGTAGATAACTCTTCAGGAAGCCCCGTAAATTTATCCGTACAAATTACAGATACATCTGCTTCGGCTACTTTCTCAATATCTAGAAAAGCTATAGCTGCTAATACTGTATCAAATATAATTACTCAAACACTAGTGTTAGAAGCGGGTGACGTATTAAAAATGACTGCTGGCACAGCCGATGAAATTCAAGGTATAATATCATACGCTCAATTAGACAGATCTCAAGAAAATGGTTAGTCCAGAAGAGACAATACATTTAGGTTTTAAAGTTTCTAAATATAAAATTCCTCAAGAACTTATTGATAGATTAAACAAAGACGTTGATGATAATTTAAAAAGTAATAATCTTTTACCTGAAGTAGAAAAGTTAGCAGGAGAAATAAAAGAGGAATGGAGTGTTCTTGAAATTTTATCTAAAGAATTAAAAAATTTTTTTGAAGTGTGTTTAAGTAATTACGTATCAAGTGAACTTCCTTATTTAGCTAACAAAAAATGCACAGCGACCTTTAACGCTTGTTGGATTAATGATCAAATTCAAAATGAGTATAACCCTGTTCATACTCACAATGGTAAATCAGCTGTGGGTTTAAGTTCTGTTTTATTTTTACAAGTTCCAAAATCTATAACTGAAGCTAAACAAACTATAAACAAAAATGAAACAGTGAAAGATGGTAGACTAGAATTTATAGCAGATGCTCGTTCTTATATGGGTCAAGGGCAATATTTAGTTACACCAAAGGTGGGTGATCTATATCTTTTTCCATATGAACTTCCTCATGTTGTTTATCCATTTAAAGGTGAAGGCGTGAGAAGATCTTTAAGTTTTAATGTAGATATAGGAGTGGTTAATAATGGCTAAAAAGAAATCAGTATTTGGACCAAGTAATTACGTTAAGCGAACTCCTAAAAAAAGACCTGGAAGGCACAATAAAAGTTGGTCAAAAAGAATACCTAGAAGAAAACGTAGTCGTGGACAAGGAAGATAATTTATTGTAATAAATACTTATGACTGTATACCACAAAATAAAATGCGAAACTAAAACTATTTATAGAAGTATAAAAACAGGAGAGCGTTACGAAACAGAAGAGGCTTTTTTACAAAATCATTCTAAAGAAGATTTAGCAACAGACGTTGAAGTTCAAGTCCCTGATCTACCTATATTTAGTAAAACAAAAAAATAATGCAGCCTAATATTATTTTAAAGTACAATTTCTTACAACCATCAATGTGTAGAAAATTAATTGGTCTTTTTAATGGAACTGCATTTTTAAAAATGAAACATGGAGAGAATAAAGAATTTATTGATCTCACAGATCGTAAATTTTTTAATGAATACTTTGATCCAATTCAAAAACAATGTGAAGAGATGGTTGGCTACTCTATAGATTGGTGGCAAATACAAAAATCATACACAGGAAATTCAATGAAAAAACATCATGACGATGCAAAAATAAGAACAACCTTTTCAGGTGTAATATATTTAAACGATGGTTTTGAAGGTGGTCAAACTTTTTTTGAGGACGGCACAATTATAGAACCTGTAGCTGGAAAAGCTTTATTTTTTGATGGTAAAAATTTAATGCATGGTGTAAACCAACATACAAAAGGAGACCGATACATAATAGCGTGTTGGTTTAAATAATATGAAACCATTAGGTGGAACAGAACTACAACATAATTTTCTAGAAAAATATGTCTCTAAAGACTTGTTAGACAAATTTCAAATATGTACATCAGTGCCAGGTAAGGTGCCTTTGTCTAAAGATAAGATAAACATACTATGGCAGAAAATGGCCACCGACCAACCACACTTTCAAAAATTTTTTAATGACCCTGAACAAATAAAACAATACGATTACTATGTATTTAACAGCCACTGGAACTATGAACAGTTTAGAAAAAAATTTAAAATACCTAATGAAAAATGTACTGTAATTAAAAACGGTATACCTAAAATAAAACAAAGAGATCCCGAACAAAAGAGAGACAAGATAAGATTAATATATCATCCTACACCATGGAGAGGTCTGTCAGTTTTATTAGGTGCCATGCAACTAGTAAATGATCCTAATATTGTACTGGATGTTTATAGTAGCACAGAAATTTATGGAGACGATTTTAAAAAAATAAACGATGATTTATATAAACCTTTATATGATCAAGCTAAACAATTACCAAATGTAAATTATATTGGATATAAACCAAACGATTATATTTTAGAAAATCTACATACCTATGATGCATTTGTATATCCAAATGTTTGGGAAGAAACGTTTTGTATATCAGCTCTTGAAGCTTTAGCTTGTGGTTTGTACGTAGCCACAACTGATAATGGAGCTCTTTATGAAACATGTAGTGAGTTTCCTATTTACATACCAGTTGATGACAATTTTGAAAATTTAGCTAAACAGTTTGCAGCGGTGATAGATTCTATTCCTAGTCAGTTAAATGAAAAAGGTTGTCATATACATCTTAAATTTCAACAAAAATTTTTTAACCATTTTTATAACTGGGAAGCCATAGCTGGTCATTGGAAAGGTTTCTTACAAGGAGTTTTAGATGCAAGACCCAAGTAAACCAATATGGTTTAATAAACCAAAAGATAAAAAACCTAAAAAGTTTTCTTTCTTTGTTGCTACTCCTTGTCATAGTGAGGTATCCATTCATTATTTTCAAGCTTGTTTAGATTTTCAAAAACAATGTATGTCTAACGATATACTTGTTTCTTTTCAAGTTATGAAATCCTCTTTAGTCACTCAAGGTAGAAACTTATGTGTATCTAGTTTTATGGAATCAGGGCATACTCATTTATTGTTTGTAGATTCTGACATTGATTTTCAAGCACAATCTATATTTAAAATGCTCTCAGCAGACAAAGGAGTTATATCTGTTCCTTATCCTTTAAAAGATATTAACTGGGAAAAAGGATGGGAAAAAATACAAAAGGGTACAATTAAAAGTGCTAAAGATTTAAAATTTAAAGGACTCTATAGATATCCAATGAAAGTACAAGACGAAGATAATATTAAAATTAAAGATGGTGTTATAGAAGTTACTCACTCTCCAACAGGATGTATGCTAATAAAACGAGAGGTTATTGAGAAGATGATTAAAGAATACCCTGAAATGAGAATAATACAAAAAACTGTTATTAATGGTGAATACATTGAGCGACCACATTTTTATAATTTTTTTGATACTCAATTTGATCCTGTAAAGAAAACCTATACAGGGGAAGATTTTGCTTTTTGTAAAAGATGGAAAGATATAGGCGGTAAATGCTATGCTTTAATTACAGATAGGATTAGTCATGTTGGAGAACATCAGTATAGAGGCTGTTTTGCCGATGAGTTGATAAAGACAGAGTAAAATGGTAATATTACAGGATACGGTTAACTATTATTATGGATCCATTTACATTAGCATTAGCCACATTTGGCATTCAAAAACTTCGAGGCAAATCAACTAATAGAGCGTTGAGAGATGCTACTATTGTAGGTGGTATAGGTCAATTAGGTGGTATGGCAGGAGTCGGAGGTTTTCAAGCATTTGGTCAAACAGGAGCTAATACTTTAGCAGGATCTACATTAGGACAACAGTTTGGACAAACTTCAGCAGTAAGAGGTATAGGTGCTTTATTTGGTAAAGAGCCTGCAACTCAACAAATGTATAAAGGATTTGGATCCGTTGGTAATATGGGAGATCCAGGAACGCGAATGAATTTAGTTGGTAACGAAGCAGATCCTAAAATGGGTTTCTTTGAAAAGCTAATGCCTAAAACTACAGCAGGAAGAATAGGAGCAGGAGTTGCTGCAACATCTTTATTAGCTGATATGACAGGCGGTAAAGATGAGCCTGATAGTTATTTATTACCTGTACCAAATCAATCGTATTCAAAATTAGTTAAAGCAGGATTTGCTGGAACACCAACTGGCTTTATGACAAGAGATTACACAACGGGAGTTAATACAGCTTTAGAAAACCCAGAAACTTATAGAACAGTAGAAGATATTTTAGGAGACGAACCTACACAAGAATTTAAAAAAGTAACTTACAATGATGGTGGTATTGTTAACGTAGCAAAATACAATGAAGGTGGTATTAATTATTTACCTAGCAAAGTATCACATGATGAAAACGATGTTAATAATTATGTGAGAGCCACAGGATATGTGGAAGATGGAGCAGGAAAAGGAAACGAAAACGAGGATACAATGTTAGCACAATTGGCTGATGGTGAATTTGTTTCAAGAGCTGCAGCAGTTAGAGGAGCTGGCATCATAGCTGGTGCAAATATTAATAGTAAAGAAGATCAAAGAAAAAAAGGAGCTGAATTCTTTTACGAACAACAAAAAAGATTTAAAAGAATTTACGATTTGATTGATGCAAATAGAAAAGACAATTAAAGCTGACGTTGAAGTATTATGCATCAAGCCAAAAGAGATTGATAATTTTTGGCCTTTGGTTGAATTTTTGATTGCAGAAGCTTTAAAGTTTAGTGGTCAGTACGCTGAAGCTAAACATATAAAAGAACTATGTAAAAAAAACATAATGCACTTATGGATTATGTTTGGAAAAGACGAAGACGGAGAAGATAAAGTGTTTGGATGTTGTACAACTAGATTTTTTGAAAACCCTAACTTTAAAGAGTTACAAGGTTTGATTTGCACAGGAAAGAAAATGCGTCTTTGGTTTGATAAGTTGGTAGAAAAGATTGAGACTTTTGCAAAATTAAATAACTGTAAAAGAGTTACAGCTTTAATGAGACCAGGTTATAAAAAAATTATGGGTAAATATAATTGGAAAATAAAACATTATGAATTTCAAAAGGAGTTAAATTAGATGAGTATATTCGGAGGAGGAGGCGGAGGTGGCTCTGCACCAGCACCAACACAACCAGCTACAACAACTCAATATATAAGAGAAGCACCGGGTATTGAAGAACGAAAACTCGGGTTGATGGATATAGCAAGTTCTCTTGCACAAACTCCTATTAACTTACCTGCAATACAAGTTTCACCAGCAAGCGCTCTTGAACAGCAAGGAATTACTGCCTCTGGAACTACAGGAGTTGGAGCGCCAACGACCACCGCAGGAGTAGGTTCAGCTTTAACAGCTTTACAAGGACCAAATATAAATCAATTTTTAAATCCATATCAAAACTATGTTGTTGATGAGATTAATAGACAAGCTCAAATAGCACAAAATAGATTAGGCGCTCAAGCTGTTGGTGTAGGAGCATTTGGTGGTGGAAGAGAAGGTGTTGCTCAAGCAGAGATAGAAAGAGCTAGACTTGCAAACGTTGGTCAAGCTATGGCAACAGGATTTGGTCAAGCTGCTAATTTAGCTACAGCACAACAACAATTAGGATTACAAGGTGCAAGTCAGCTTGGTGCATTAGGAAGACAACAACAAGGTATGGCACAAGCTGATATAAATCAATTAATGGCAGCTGGAGGATTACAAAGACAACTTGGTCAACAAGCTTTAGATGCAACTAGACAAACAGAATTACAAAGAGCTTATGAACCTTTTCAAAGAGCAGAGTTCTTAAAAAATATTTATGCAGCGGGACCTACGACACAATCTGCTGTTACATCAACAACAGCTCCAAGTTCAGCGGGCAATCCTCTTGCTCAAGCAGCGGGTGCTGGATTAGGAGCATATGCTACGTACTCTATGTTGAACAGACAACCAGCAGCGGCAGGGACAGCCCTATCATATGCGAGGTAGCACATGGATAAAACTTTAAAACGACCTCTATTTAAACAAAAAGCAATGCAAGCCTACAAGTCTAAACATGGTGGTAAAGTGCCAGGATTTTTTTATGGTGGAATAATGCCTGCTTTCAACATGCTTAGAACAGCAGCACAACCTATTATGGGTTTTGCAGGGAGACAAATGGCTAAACCTGCTGTTAGAACTGCTCTTACAGGACTAGAAGGATATGGTCTTGGAGTAGGATCAGGGATTGCTGCAGAGGGATTTAGAGAGGGAGATCCTGGAAAAATGATTGAAGGTATTTCGTATGCTTTACCTGCAGGGGCTTTTATTCCACCTACAGCTAGAGGATCTGGTATAGCAGCATTAAGAGAAACTGCAGAATTTTTAACACCTAGAGCAACAGGATTACAAAAAACTATTGTAGCTAATCCAGGTAAAACAGCTCTTGCTAGTATCGGAGGTGGTCTTACTGGACAAATGTTAAGTGATGATGCTGGAGCTGTTGAAGTTCCTGAAGGTATGTCTAATCAAGAATACTTATCAGATATTCAAGATAGATTAATTATGTCTAAACCAGTTTTTGAAAGAAGAGATTTAACAGAAGAAGAAAGAGAAGGCAAAGATGTAAAAAGAAAACTAGAAGTTAAAACACCTGCAATGCCTATTGGATTAAAAGATCCTAAAACTGAGGGTGAAAAAACACTTGATGCAAAATTAAAAATGACAAATAAAATAAATGAAGTTGCTCAAAAATTAGGTGTAACTGATGCTAGTAAAGCCACAAATGATCAAATAAAACAAATTGCTATTGAATCAAACGTTCCTGAAAAAGATCTAAGAAATATGATTGGTAGAACTACGGAGACAGGGCCTACTACTCCAAAAGCTCCAATGCCTGAAGGATTAACAGGAAATGAAACAGAAGCAGAAATACAGTATTTAATTAATAAAAGAAAGAAAGAATTAAATGCAGCTAAAGAATTAGGTAAATCAGATTTAGCTGGTGGTTTTAAAAATTTTAGAAACGAAATAAATAGAATTGTTGGTGGAGGTAATCAAAACTTAAATGATTTAGTTGCGATGAAAGTTGCCTCTAAACTATTAACAGGTAAAACAAGTCAAAGAGGTTTTGCCGGCTTTGCTGATGTAGCAGGTCAAGCTTTAGGAGTTGGTGCAGATAGTTTACTTGCAATTCAATTAGCTCAAAGAGATTCTGACATGAAGTTAGCAACAGCATTTTTACAAGCTCAAGCAAAGAAAAAAGGTGGAGGACCAAAAATAGCTGCTGCTGGAGATAGAACAATTAGAGTGCCAGATCCAAGTGTTCCTGGTGGATTTAGAAATGTTAGAGTTGCTTACGATGAAAACTCAGGACAATTTTTAGAAAGAAAATTTGACCCTGTAAGAGGTCAATTTTTTCAACCTGCACAATTTACAGGCACAGATGTAAAAATAAATCCAGACAAACTTAACAAGGCGTTAATGAATTTAGAAGAAAACAGACGTGGAGGAAAGATGGTTGAGTTTGTTATAGCTAATGCTACCAAGGGGGGAGCTAAAGCATCGTTTGGTCTATTAACTGAGGATGCTTTAGGTACAATAGACTTTTTTGGTGGAGGTAATTTAGGTGCTGATACTTCAACGATTGATAATGAAATCATAAATATAATGGATAAGAATAAAGAAACAGGTATACTTGGCATAGGTGGACCAGAAGGAGAAAAACTACAAAAACAATATAGAGAAGATTTAGAGGATGCTAGAAAAAATGGTGCTAAAAGAGTTGAGAAAGAATTAAAAAAAGCAAAAATTATTGGTAAAGGATTTAGACCAACAGAAGAAGATCTAAGAATATATACAAAGTTAGCCTTAATTGAACAACGTATGAAGTATATTGTAGCCAACGCTAATAAATCAGAAGATAGATTAACACAAAAAGATATTGAGAACGCAGCTAAAAGAACTGATATTATAAAATTCATCGCTTCACCTAGAACTATTAGACTAAACTATGAACAACTAAGAGAAGAGTTTGATAACAAAGCAGCTACATTCTTAAGTCAATACAAACTCAATGGTGGTGAAGAACAGTTTATTATTCAAAACTTTATGGATATACCTGGAGTAGCTAGACAATATCAAAAAGCAGGAGAACAATTTAAACAACAACAAGTAATAGCAAACACACCTACAAGAGATCAAATATTAGGTACGATACCAATAGCGGGGAGTTAATCATGGCTGACATAAAAACTTTACAAAAAGCTATTGATGATAAAAGAATCGACACTAGACAATTAAACGAAGTGCAGCTTAAAGCTTTAGATGATGCTTTTAAATCAGGAGATCTTAAAGGTTACGATAGCGCACAAGACTACGAAAGATTAATTGATCTTGGTGCACAGAGTGTTGCTGGAGTAAAAGAAAAAAGATTAAAAGGTTTTGAATCAGCTACAGGATTTGACAGAGGAGATTTTGTTTTAATTGGAGGAGCAGGGGGAGCTTTTTTACCTTATTATAAAAATAAAGCTCAGATTATGGATGCTTTTTCAAAGTATGGGTTTAGAGATGTTTATGGCGTAGATACTCGTTACAATTCAATGGGCCAAATTTATAAAAACAGATTTACAGTTTTAAAAGATGCAATGAAAAAGCTACCTAACGTAAGAGGTCCCGCTGGCATACCAATAAGAATGTTTAGTAATTTAGCTGGTATGGTTGATAACACCATTGATTTTTTTAGTAAGACAAGAAAATTTGGTGCTACACCTGCGTTATCAACTGAAGCACAATCAATTGCTCTTGGTTCAATAGGAGCAGGAAGTGGTGCAGGTTTATTTGAAATAGCAAATTTAGGAACAGACTTTGTTTCAGCTACTTCACAAGACATGGCTAATCTTACAGACAATGATATTAGAAAACTACCTTTTGGTGAAAGACTCTTATTTAATTCATTAAGTGAAGCTTACAATGATTTGCTTTGGGCAGGGGGAGCGATGTCTTTAATACCTCTTGTAAGATATGCAGGAAAAGAAGGAATAAAAAATTCTTTAGGATTAAATAGCGAACAATCAAAAGCATTAGCAGAATCTTTTGAAAGAGTAGGTATGAAACCAACAGTGGCTGCTCTGATACCAGGGGAGAATGCCTTTCAAAACTTCTTTAAAAAATTCTTTACTACAATTGGTGTATACCCACTTGTTAGCGGACCTTTAGCTAAATTTAACAAAGATTTTAACAAAAGGTTAACTAACGAAGAATTTTTATCAACAGTAGAAAATTTAAATTTAGCGCCTGGAAGTAATATCAGTCTAATGAATTATGCTGGTATAAATGAAATGAGAAAGGAATGGAAAAAAGTATTAGATGCTATCAATGTAGAGTATGGTGAAGTAAGAAAATATTATGATGATATAGGTAATCCTGCATTTATTCCTACAAAAACTATAAAACAAGAAACAGATAGATTGTTAACTCAATTAAAATCAGAATATCCTGATCAAATGGGTTTGTTTAATTCTTTAGAAAGAGGAGCGAGAGATCTTACTGAAGTAGATGACCCTATGGTTCAATATATAAAATATTTAAATGACGTTTCTAGAAACTACCAAGGAGAAAATATAAGAATAAGTGACTGGGTTGGTTTATCTAGAGCACAAACATCTGCATACACTAATAGTAAATTTGGTAATGTAAGAAATCAACTTCTTGTAATTAGAAATGCTATGGAAAAAGATTTGAATAGTTTGAATGAGGCTACTTCAAGAGCGAATCTAAAAGAAGTAATATTTAAAGATGAATATAAACAAATATTAGATACACAAGGACCTGAAGCAGCAGAGGCATTTCTTGATAAACAAGTTAGAACAGCTAATCTAGCTTTCAATAGATTAAAAGAAGCAAATGCTTTTTATTCTTTAGTGTTAAGACCTTTTCAAAAAAGTAAAGTAGCTTCTCAATTAAGATCAGCTGATAGTAAACTTTTTGCTGATAAAGGAATCGAGATGACTGGTCAATCTTCAATTTATCCTGATGAAGTATTTGATAAAGTTATACGAAGAGTATTGAGTGCAGATAGTCCTGACGCTGTAAAACAATTAAAACAAATATTAGGCGTAACTAGATCCTCATACGATATTGTTGATGAAGCAGGAAAAATAACTCGAACTGTAAAAATTCCTCAAAGTAAAGAAGCAAAAGAAATGTATGATAGATACGTTAGAATGTGGTTGTGGGACTCATGGAATAATGCAACTACAAATCCTTTAAGAGATTTTAGATCTATATCAACTCAAGTTGCTGCAGAAAGAGCAGCCGCAAAAGGTTTTAAAGTTAAAAGACCTTTTCAATTAGATGATGTTACAGAACAAAGAGTAAGAGCTAAAACAAAAACTAATGAAACATTAGATGTTACAGAGATTGATGCAAGAGTATTTACAGAGTCTGACATTGCTAATTTAAATGATGGTATTATTAGAAATCATGACTTTGGTGAATTAGATATTGAAAAGTATGTAAAAAATATTGGATTAGACAATAAACAAGGTAGAGACAAAATAAGAGAAATATTTGGTGGAGGAGCTGAGGGAGCTAACGCTTTAGAAAGAATTGATGATTTAGTTCAAATGAAAAGAGCAGTAGATAGTGTAACTTACAGAGATCCTTCAACGTTCGTCCAAAGGGCCATCACATTAAGAGCAGGTCAAGGAGGAGGATTGGCTGCAGGAGCAACAGCAGCAGCCTTTGGTTTTGGTAATACTATTAAATTAATTTTAGGATCTAGATTATTTGGTAGTTTAATAACAAGTCCGGCCACTGCAGAACATTTAATGGAAATGAATAAATACATGAGATTCATGACAGATCAAAAAGGTGTATATTCTTTAAGCCCACAATTAACTCCAAGAGCAGAAAGAACTTTTGCTAGATTTATAAATAGTTTGATGGAAGCAGAAGGCGATGATTTTAGAGTAGATCCTGATAAAATTGACTTTGAAGAGATAAGACAAAAAATAATTAGTCTTGATCCAAACTTACCTTTACAGTCTACTTTTGATTTTGGAACAATGCCTAAGTTTACTAGAGATAGAATTCAACCTGAGTATGACACAGCTAAAAATTTAAGACCTGAAGTAGCTCAAGCTGGTGAAGAATATCTACAAGGTATTAATTTAATTGAAAAGAGTGATGAACAATTTGATGCGGTTGATAGAAGAGAATCTATGGTTACGGCTGAAGAAACAGCCCCGGTGCCACCAACAATACCGATGGCAACTCAAACCGCACCACAGGCCACTGGACAACAACAAGCACAACAATTTGCAGCTTTATTCCCACAAGATACTCTTGGACAAGCCGTAGCTGCTAGACAATTAAAAGAAGGTGGACTAGTTGAAGATGCTTATGCACAGGCAGAGGAGATCTTAAATGGCTAATGGCAAAGAACCAAAGACGACAGGAGAGCATATTATAGCTTTATATGGCCACATATCTGGTCTAAAGAAGCAACAAGATCATATGCACAAAGGTTTAGATGATGTAAGGCAGAAAGTTAATTGGTTTTTTGTTGCATTAGTTGGGGGTATGGGTGCAATTATTTTGACATTAGTTAATTTATTAGCTAATTAGTATTCATGAGCTTCGAAAAAAATAAATACGCAGTTGTAAAAAACGTAATACCAAAAGATGTTTGTGATTTTACAGCTAATTATTTTTCTTTAAAACGAAAAGCAGCACACACTTTGTACAATTATTACATAGAACCCATAGACGAGTGGGGTCAATTTAGAGACACACAAGTAGATACTTATAGCGCTTATGG
>CEQR01110914.1_pt1 | contig 16329 bp, 12 predicted proteins | sample 530901 | NCBI WGS metagenome assembly CEQR01 (sample SAMEA2621085, study PRJEB7988) | marine metagenome | isolation source: saline water (ENVO:00002010), including | reverse complement strand
ATACGCAACATTTGCTGAACATTCCTAAACAATAGGGGGGTAGTACCTACATAATCTGTATAATATCTCCTCCTATAAGGTTTGTAAGTATCAAAATTGATGTATTCTGCACTAACCAAGTATGGTCTCCATGCATTGTGAGTAAGATTGTCTATCCTATCTTGGATTTCTAATATACGAGCCTCTACTGTGCTACGCTTCATACCTCTTGTTTTACCGTTAGTAAATGAGGCTTGATTCTGAATGTAAGTATTGTCCGCTACCGCTACATCTGTCAAGTCAACATGAGTAGCAATGGTAGCACTACCAGAAGAATTTATATCTTTCAGATTAAGTTTTACACCATTGTTACCTCCACTGACAATAGTGTCAATTTCCCCCGTAAAGCCGATAGGATATGCATCACTGTAAACTAAAATGGTATCTCCTACTACAAAACCGTGCTCTCGGTAATCTGCCCCAGTCACGAACACAGCGTTAGCAACGGTGTCAGCACTAGCCAACACTGCTTCGCCCGGTCCAATACCAAGTAACTCAGCAACTTTCTGAGCAGTTGTATATACTACTGTATCGGGATTAAGAGGTCTTGTTTCTGCTTCCCCCGGGGAAAATATCATAGGCATGACCACATATCCTCCAGTATTGATTTTAACAATTGGTCACCTAAAGAGTACCCTATCAATGAATTTTGTATTACTTCACCTGTTACTGGGTCAACACTTAGTTCAGGAGGTTCCTCTATACCTTGCCTTTCCTTTAATTGCCCCACAGTTTCATCTAAAGGTTGGAAACCTTTAGGTAATTGAGTTAATGGGGATTGTGAGGTATCTTCTTGGAAGTCTGCATCACGACCTGTAGTAACTTGGGTTAGTTCAGGTTCATTACCTACATAACCAGCATTGGTCAAAGCATTTTGGTAATCTATTGAAAATTTACTTGCTGTGCCAGCATCAATAAGCCCCTGTTCTTCTTGATTTCTTAAATTTTCTAACTGTTCTTCAAACACTTGTTGAACAGGTAATTGAGATTCAGTGGCACTTTGCATTAAATCATTTAATACATTTGCTGCACCTACATCCTTTACACCTTGTTCAAACTCTACATTAAATTGCTTTTGACCATCATCTGGCTTTGCTGCTGCCCTACGTGCTTTAGCATCCTGTATTGCCATCATACGTGCATCCTCTTCTTCATCACTAACTGCTTGACCAGTAGCAGTTAAAGGTTGACCACTAACACCTACTCTTTTAGGGAATTTTATATTAGCATAAGGGTCTTCTTTCTCTTTACTAGGTAACTTTAGTTTTTCACCCATTATGCTTACTTCAGGTTCATCAAACTTTAACCCTTCATCTTCTAAGTCTTCTATAGTATCATCCAGCGCATCATGTAAACTAAAATTAAAGTCTTGCATTTTATCTTTAATTCTTTTAATTGCATCTTGTTGTGCTTCTTCTGGTACAAGCATACCATCTAATAATTGTGCAATTCTTCTATTTTCTTTATTTTTTGGATGGTTTGGTGGAAGATTAGCCCCCAACTGAGTTCCATAAGATGCTGGGTCTACAACTGATTCTTGAACTTTAACCCTTGTTGCCCCTAGATTTACTTCATCTCCTCTTAGCGCCTGACTTCTAAATTCAGGTGTCATGGCTGATTTAGGAAATGCTAACTGCACGCCTAACTTACCTAATATGTTATTATGGTCTGCTCTTATAGCATTTGTAATTGTATCTATCAAACCATCTTGAAACATATTTTTTTCTTCTGCAGCACTTATTTGCTTTTCAGAGCCTGCTCCTTTTCCTTCATCTGCAGTATATTCACCTGATTCTGGTCTAACCTTTTTACGTCTTTGTTTTTTAGAACGGGGTTTAAAACCAGTCCATTCTTTCTCTAAACCTTTAATACCTGTAAGGTCTTCTAATAAATGCAAGCCAGATTTATATGCTGTCCCTTTTCCACCAGTAGTATAAAAGTCATCTTCACTTGTATCTCCTTCTATAAATCGCTCTTCACCTATACCTATAGGTAATTCACCCTTATGATAAATTAGATTCTTTACCATATCTCTTAGATTGATTGCTCCTTCAGTAGAACCTTTACCACGCTTTTTCTTACCAGTTTCTGGGTCAGTTAGAAGGTCCCCTTTACCACGCATGATAATTTCATGAAGGTCTTTGAAAGTTGGGTCAGTATGAAAAGGCTCCATAGGGTCACCACTATGAATTAAGGTAGGGTTAGATGGGTCACTATCTTGACCAGCAACCCCAGCACCAGCCATTTCATTTACATATTGACCGTAATCTTGGTCATACACTCTACGTTTTGTTGTTTCAGTAGGGTCTGCTCTTGCTGGTCTAATAGTATCACGACCAGCACCTCCGTACTTTTGTCTCTTACCTCTACCCATTACACCTATTTTTTCTTTAGGTTTGTTTATTCTTCTTTGCTCTTCTAGAATATTAACAGGTCTGTGCTCTGCTGCTTTACCTGATGTACCGGGCCCTACTCTTGTTTGTGTACTTAACCTCGTACTTTCTTTTCTATCAATGGGCTCATCTTCTGAATCTGGTCTACGCTCAATCACGTTACCTTGTCTATCTGTATAAGTTTCATAACCTACTTCACCCGGTGCTGATGTTTGTCTAGCAATACTATCAGCCCTTTCTCCTAAAACTCTTAATTCATTAACAGCATCTTTATATTGTTGAGAATCTTTACCGTGTTCATTTTCAACATCTCTTAATTCTAATTCTTTTTGATTCATCTGCCTCTTAACTTGTTCTTCTAGTTTCTCCCTTTCACTAGCCCTTACATCTACAAGTTTACCTTTACGCCTTTTGACTGCGGTGCCAAATCTTTTAGCACCTTCTCCGGGTTTAAGCGCACGCTTTTTCTTTTTAGGAGCCTTGACTAATATATTTGACATTATTCTTTTCCTCCTAAATTAAAATCTAATTTTGCTCCACAAGCCTGACATTTTTCTGCCCAACAGAAATAAAGTAACCCGCACTTAGTACACCTAGTACCTGCGCTTATATTAACTACGTCACCCGCTTTTCTATTGCGGACACGTTGTTTTTTAGTGATTCCTTCTAAAGGGTTATCTTCATTGAATACAGAGCCGCTACCGTATGATTCAGCAAGTCTAATACCACGTTTCTCAAGTCTTTCAATTTCTTTAAACCCGAGAGCGTTGTACTTCTGCATTCATATCCCTCACTCTCATCAAGCACCTGCAAAGAACGTATAACAAATCTCATTACGTGGACTCCAACAAACATTTACTTTATCATCAGCATCTGCCGCTGTAAAGCCATTTTGAAGAGCCAAACCATAAGCCATAAAACTTGGGTCTGATACAAATAATTCTTGATTGTCAACTATTGCAAATCTTAATCCTGTACCATCGTTAAATGTAATTGCCGTAGCACTACCTACTGCTGTTGTAGTTCCTAAGAATTGTACAGGGTTACCTGATACTGCTGTGTTTTGTGCAAATACGTCTTGCCCTACTGCAATTAAGGTCCTAACATCTGCTGAACCTTTAGCAGTATCGTCTACTGTGATTGCGCTAGTAGTTTCTGCTGCATAACCTGATGCGTTATTGACAAAGACACTGGTGCCATAAGGCCCCGGTCCGCCAAATCTTATAGTTGCTATTGTAGGCATCTTAAGTCACCGCCTTAGCGCTGACCTAAAATCCACCATCTACCATCTTCTACTGATACTGTAGATGTTGCGCTTCTGTTTCCGCATTCAAATATTACTAAACTGTTGGATTCATCTATTGAAACATCTAATGATGTTGAAATTAAAGTTTCAGACGGTTTGTTAGCGCCCATAATAAAATAATTTTCATTATTAGCATGTCCTACTGTAAGCCCCGGTGCTGCTAAAGTTATTTGAGTATCAGAATCAACTGATGCAATTACTCCAAGTCTAACACCTGATGAGTTGTAAACAGTTTGACCTGCTGCTAAGTGTTCCCTTGCTTCTACTGTGTCTACTGTTAATACAGTATCACCAGCGGCTACATTACCATTATTTACTTTAATACCTGTATCAGTTATAGAAGTCAAATGACCCCCTGCTGCTAATACACTGCTTAAGTGGTCTGCGAATGATACTTCTGTTCCACCATCTGTGAAAGTTCCTGTCATCATATAGAGGTCTCCCAATACATGAATTCTTGTGTCTGTTGTTGTGCTAAATGCCATAATTATTCATCTCCTTTATTTTCTTCAATTGCCTGTTCTTCTGCCGCTTGTTCTGGCTCAGGTTCAGGTGGGTTAAGAACTTTATCAACCGATTTCAATAATGATGTCTTTGTTGCATATCCACTAGGGTTTGCATCATGTTCTTTTAACCAAGCACGAATGTCCTTAATTGTCCATCCTTTATCTGGTATTCCATCATTTAATTCATCAGTTGTAACGCCCTCATCACCTTCGACAAGGAAGTTCCCTGAAAGTTCTCTCCTGTTAGTGTTAAGCCATTCTTGAGATACTTCTTCAGGGACTCCCCTAATCCATTCACCTGCGGCCTTATCACGCTTTATACAAGCGTAAAATGGTCCCATGTATGTTACTTTAGGCAATTGAATCACCTTAGACTACTACTAGCCAAAGTTCCATTGCAGTGTTATCATCAGTTGTACCGTCATTAGTTGCTTCCATATCGAATGTTAGTACTAAATCACTAGTATGTACAATTCCTATATTCGCTGTTGCATCTGCTCTTTGTGCTACAAATGATACAATTTTACTACATTGACCTGAAAGAGTAAGTGTTTCTCCTTCATCCATTGCATTATCTAATGTTAACATAATTAACCTTGGATTGAATCTGTTGCTTCCATCAGTGTTTGATGCTGAAAACTCATCTACTCCACCACCGGGATATGTTGTTCCAAACCCTTTTTGCCATTCTGTTTCATCTTGGTCTACCCCACCTTGTAATTGTAAATCTAAATTTACAGTTACTGTTCCAGTACCGGGTTGTGCATATGTTATTCCTCTATGTGTTAAACTTGTTGCCATAATTTTTCATCTCCTTATTTTTTTTCTCCATTTATCCTCACTTAAGGTCACGGATTGAACCTTGACCTCCAAAGAAAGTTGTCCATACTTCACCCATTGTTCTGTAAAGCCCTTCTTGACCTAGTCTGTTAATTGCAAACGGGTCACCAGTTTCGATACCACTTTCAAAATATTGTGTAGGAATTCCAGTACTAAAGTACAAATAATCTGTATCAAGCATATAAATTCTGCTTAGACTATCTTTTGCTACATCTTTGGAAGGAATGATTGGTACTCCATTGTATGTTGCTACAACGAATCCCGCTTCAACACCGGGTACACCCTTTACACCATTGTATGTTGGTGTAACTCTTCTTTCTTCCATGAATCTTTGTTGTGTTTGTAACAATTGTTGAATTCTCATCAATGTATCATATCCAGTTAACATAACTTTTGGATTTCCACCACGTACCCATAGTTTTTGGAATAAGTCATCTAAGTGGTCTAAACTTAAAGTTCTGTTAGTACTACCTGTGTCAGCGTTACCTTCAGCAAATGACCATGAGTTTGCACTTCTGTCAATACTGTAGATATCTTCGTCTGCTGCATCATAGTGTGTTCCTGATGTCATTGCTGTACTATCAGCCACAGTAACTCTGTCAAGTGATTCTATATCATTACCAGCAACTGTGCTTACATCTTGTAATAGCATTTGGTTGATGTGTTCTGCATGGTGTTTACCCATTTCTTCTTTTAGAACACTTCTTATGTCACCTAGACCATCATCCTTATCAGAAAGGAAAATTGCTACTTCTGACATGTCAAAAGCGTGAGCAATTGTTTTTGGTTTTGCTGCAACATGTTGGAATGTTGGTTTTGTTGTGTCTGGTAGTGTACCATTTTCTGCAATACCGCCACCAACTGATGTTGATGGTTTTGCAGTTACAACACGCCATCCGCTTCTGTCCCAAGGTTTCTTAGGTAGAATACTAAATGCGTTAAATTCTTGGTTTAGTTGTGACCAAACTTTTCGTCCATATATTGCTTGGTATGTACCTGCTGTTGTACTTAGCATAGGTGCATCTGCTTTCAGTAGTTCTGAACCACTGTAAGAGTAACCCATTGCGTTTCCAGCACCGTAGTAGTACCTTTCCAAGTCTTGTACTGTTCTTACATAATTTCTTGCCATATTTTTTCATCTCCATTTATTTTTTTATATTTGGAATTTAATTCCATACACTCCCTGCTAATCTGTGAACATCATTCCAGTCCATGTTAGCCATTTCTTCAGAAGTTGGTATTTCTACTTTTGAAATATTACCTGCTGATTTCATGATTGGTTCTGCACTTTGTGTTGATAAAGCATCAATTCTGCTTCCTAATGATTGAATAGCCTTTTGGATTTCTCCTAATGGACCACGTGCATCAAAGGAAGATGCTGCTCTTGCATCTCTTTCTGCAGTTTGTTCTTTTGCTAATCTGTCACTAAATACTGAATTTAAACTTGATTTAAATTGTTCTTCTTGTGCTGCTGCTTTGAAAACTTCGTAAGCCGCTTCTATTTCAGTTGCACTTACATTGTCAGGTGAAAGGAAAGATTTTGAAACCTTTCCACCACTGCTTAATCCAGCACGAGAAAGAGCATTTGTTGAAGGAGAGCCATTTTCTGTTGCTCTACCTTTAACTTGGCCTGCAAAGTAATCTGCTCCATCAACAGAGGCTGGGTTATCAAATCCGCCAAGTTGTGCTTTTTCTAAATCATCAAAGTGGTTTCTTGCACCAGCAATGTCAACACCTTGTCCTTTAAGGGTGCTTTCCATCCAGTTTAAGTAATCACTTGTTATTACATCACTGTATTCAGATTTTTCTGTTTTTTCTTTGTCTTTAGCATCTTCATCTTCTTCTTTTTCCATATGAGAGCCATATCCTTTTTCTTTATTTTCATTCATTTTATCATTGTCTCCGTTTTCTTTAGAGTCATCATCGTTTGAGTCTTCACCATCTTTTTTATCTTTTGGCTTTAGGAATTCAGGCATTTCTTTAGCAACATCGTCTGCTGCAGGTCCATTTTCCATAGTATCCAATTTCTTATTCAATCGGTCAAGAACGCTAGATAGTTCCCCTAATGCGTCTGTTTCATTGTTCATTGTTGTATCCTCCTTTAATATTCGGAATGTTGCTTCGGGATTAATCCCTTTTTCACAAATAGTAACCTCGTGTAATTCTAGTTTTGAAATCTCGGTATAATTACCGTGCTCGGCATCATGCTTGTTAATGCGCTTAAATGCCTGTCCTCCAATACTAAAACCTCTAAGGGTACCTTTGCGAATTTGATTTGCGACTTCACGAGCCTTTTCGATGTCGTCACGTAATTTGATAACTACAAACATACCTGAATCATCTACTCCAGATTTCCACACACGTCCTTCATTATCTGTATAATCTTTTATTACTTCACCTACTTGTATATTAGAATGTGCTAATTGTACATTTCTATAGTTAGATGCTTTCATAAAATCTCCAAATGCATTTTTTAATGCACCTGATGTAATTTTGTCTCCCTGCTTGTCTACCATTTCTACACTAGCATAACCTGCGATTACTAAGTCGTTTGAAGACTTAATAATATGCAAACCACCATCTTCTATAGAAGGGCTGCGTAAAAGCGCTGCGGAAGCCATTAAACCACCAAAGTCTAATTCATACTACTTAAGACGTTTGTATCACAGCAGAATCTTTGTCCACATGTAAATGGGCCATTTCTTCTTCAGTATCTAATTCTAAATCAATAGACTGCGGCTTATCACCCGTCTTAGGTTGGTATTCTTCTAACTCCTCGTTTGGTCTTGGGCGACCATCATAGTCAGGAAGTGTGCTTTGGTCCCTAGTTCTAGTAGGACCTGTAGGGGATTGAACTGGGGTAGCCATATCAATTCCTAGACCTTTAGCACCTGTAAATGCATGACCTACACTACCTATTGATTTTTCAATAGCCTTAAGTGCTCTAACTGTGGTATCCCAATAGTTTGAATCTTTTACCTTTTTAGGTTTAATAAGAGGTTTACCATCACCTTTGCTTTGATGCACCTCTGCTTTTTCTTCATCTTCTCTAATATCTAAATTACCTTTTAACATAATGCCCGCAATAGGTGACCAAAACGGTCTTTGTGATTCAGCCATTCTAATTAACAAACTACTTTTTGATTTAGGAGAATGTACAAACCAATTTTCACCACTATTAGTTGCCTTGTAAATTACTTCACCTTGTTGAAACTCTACCATAATATGTCTATCAGACCTTTTAATTTGATGGGGCCATTGTTCAGGAATTGATTTTGTAAAAGCAGCCAGTGTTTCTCTACTAGCCAAAGGCTCTCCCTCTGCTTCGCTTTCAATATTACCAGCGTGTATAGTATATATATCAGATTCATTTTGTGTAAATGAAGTAACACTATCCATTGTAACTTTTACAGAATCTCCTACATTAAATTCTTTATCACTGTGAAATACAGTTCCTACATCCATGTAAGTTTCTCCATCTACTTCTTTAGCCCTATCTCCAATTTCATCTCCATCTATAACTGGACCCATGCCTAATCTGTAAGTGTATTCTCCATCTCCTTTTTTATCTAATACTATTAAGTTAATGTCTTTACCGGGTTTGAGAAGTACCCATTTAGGATGTCGCTTTTCTCCTAGCATGTAAGTTGACTTGGCATCACGAAGTAGAATACGCTCTCCTTCTTTTTCTAAATCTTTGATTGTGTGTGACAAACCAGCATCATCTGTAAATCGTGTATTATAAGCCCCCGGTAACAATACATTTTCATGACTTTCCATACCACCTCTTAATATTCTAAGACGGTCTTGTGAAGGCTCATCGTGTACATCTTTATCATCAAATTCAATTATATCGAATACATGACATTCTTTACCTACCATAACTACATCAATAAAGAAATCTTTGTCAGTGGTTTTCTTAATAGATTTTACTAAATCATCATTTAATTCAGCAGACTTACCACTTACTCCTTCCCAAGCCTTAACTGTATCTCCATTTCTACGAATAAAATATCTTTCACCTTCAGGCATAACACTTGCAACCCAATCCCCACTAAACCCTTTTAATTGTTCTATATCATCTAACTCAAAAATACGATGCATTGGTTGTAAAGGTGGGGGCTGCTCTGCATTAAACTTCAATAATAAATCTGAATTGGTCAAAGATGCAAGTGAATGTTTACCTTTGACCATGTGTTCCCAACCTCTGTCTTTTGGACTGGTGCCGTGCAAACTATGTAAACGCTGAGATGCTGGTACTTCGTCCATTGGTATAGCCCCCTGTCTGTTATGGGGGCCGAATTGACTTATGAACTGATTGATGTAGTTATCATTAAGCCCCATACTTTTGAATATTTGTCTATAGAACTCTTTAGGTAAACTAAGTAATTTTGATTCATAATCTCCTTCCTCAAAGTGCACATGCCCGTCTTTACCCATAACAGGTCTAAGATTAGGTCTACGTAAATGACCATGGTCTAATCTTAATGCTGGGGAATTCAAAATACTACTTAGAGCATGACCATGAGGTGTACCTGCATCTCCTATCGGCACAGGTCCTTCACTAGTAATGTCATCACGCTTAAGTTCTCTATTATCAGAGTCACCTATTAAAATAGAATCTAATTTTTGATGAGTATTCCATCTATCCGCATCTGTGCTTGCTGCAGCAGTGTATTCATCACTTCCTCCGCTTCTCCTCATAGGTTCGTTACTCATGTGGTTTTCTGAATGTCTATGTGGGGCCATAACATGATGTACACCTACCCCTCTTAGAGCATCATCTTGACCTTCCATTATACGCCTTAAGGCTTCAACCATCCTACTAGGTTTAGATAATCTTGCTCTATCATCAGGGTCTCCTCTATATTTTGATTTACCTCTACTAACACCTTTTGAACTATGAGCATCATAAAAATCATGCGCTGTGTCAATTGCATCAGGTATTACTTCTGAAGATTGGTTAGGAAAAATAGATGATGGAGGGTGCTTACCTATCATATCAGCGATTTTCATAACAGAGAATTCTTTATCATAATCACCACCACTTAATCTTTCAATCTTATCAAATACATCATGTGCTAACCTTTGGTGAAAAGGGTCTTCACTGTCAAGTCCTAGTAAATTGTAAATGTTTTCATAATTCTCTCCAGCAGTACCCATGCTTAGTTTACTTTCACTACCATGAACTAAGTTAGCCAAATTACCATGATGGGCTTGTCCAACAATTGGCCTTGTGTCAGGTCTTTTTGCTAAACCATGTGATGTTTCGTTATGTATAATATTAGAATTACTATTACCATAAGTGGTAGCGGCTGATGCTATAGCCTGTATATTAGCAACTGTTGTGTTAAAATCACCGGGTACAATAGGGCTTTTACCTTGCTTTATAGCCTCGTGTATTAGTTTACCAGTTAATCTCGCAGTGGCTTGTAAATCAGATATTCGCTTCATATCAGTAGAATCATGCCCTTGAGTTTTCAAATCCATAAAGTCAGAGGCAGGTACCCCTTCATCTTCCCTGCTAAGTTGTTTTTCCGCCTCTATAATTTTTTGATACATATCTCTGTATTTAGGAGAATCTTCACCATAGCGCTCACCAATACGTGCTAATGTACCTACTAAATTGTCAAGTACATCTTCCGCTTCAGTTGCAGTACCCTCACCTTCTCTTTGACCACTTAGGAATTTTCCAGATGCCTCTTTCTTTCTCTTACCCATCAGTTCGTATAAAGAATTAAGTGTGGGTACAGGTAATTTTTCTTCTGGGATAGTTTCTAAATCATTATGACCTGTCCATAAATGGTCTTGTGGGTCTAATGGGTCTGAAAGCACACCCATCTGCGCAGCAATAGATGCACTATGATTTGCAGGTACTGTTAATGGATTACCTGCTTCAAAAGGAGTTGACTGCCTAGTAAATGGGTTTCTATAATGGTCATAACTTCTTTTAGTACCAGTACCTGTGCCTCTAGCAGTTTCACCTTCATATTGACTTTCTTTTAAAGCCTTCATAGATGGGGTCCTTAATCTCTTTTCAGCCGGAGTTCTTGCCATGTAATGCTTTCTATAATCCTTATAAGTTGAATTTACAGTAGGTCCATCTAGACTTGCTCCTCCTGTAGCAATATCTCCTTTAGCCCCTGCTACCCCTGTCTCAATCCTAGTGTTATTTTGACTCAACGCTTGGGTCGGAAAAGTATCTAACAACTTTGCTTTCTCTCCCACTTCTGAAAATTTTACTTCACCTGTTAAAGAGTCTTTAATACGCTTTCTTTTAGGGTAGCGTGCTCTTTCTAAAGATAGATTACTGAAAGGCCCAAACAAACCACCTGTCGTTATGTCAGGGTTATAAACATCATCCATTCTCCCATATGGGTCATCTAGTGGTATATGGGGCCTTATTGCACCTGATACAAATTGAGGCATTGGCTCTGTCATCCCCGACACACGTTTTGTACCATACTGACTTAGAAACTGCTCATCCGTTATAGAAGAAAAATCTTTGCCAAGGTCATGGGTTTTCATACCATATAATGAATGCGAATAACTACCTTCTTTTTTATGAGCAGTCATATCATGTAATATATCCATTAATGCATCATGATGTCTACCCATACCTCCTAGATGCCGATAAGGTTGTCTCCAATGAGTAGCCAAAGTTGTATTATCATCTGCATGTTCATGGCTGTCAGGGTCTACCCAACCTGCTCTATGATACGCTATTGAATTTCTTGCCTTTCTACCAGCATACATACTGGATGCTTTATCTTCAAGTGATTTTATAGTGTTATTGAAATATTCCATCAACTCTGGTTTATCTACATATTGCTCTAAGGCTTCGCCAAGTTCTTCAGGGCTTAATTTATTGGTTTCATCTACTTTATCAGGTGCATTTAAAGGATGTAATACATTTTTTAATGAATTAGGGTCCCAGTCTAAACCGTAAAAAGGGTGCTCACCTTCTCTATAAAATACACCAGTTTCAGGGTCAATTCCCGCTAAAGCACGAATGGTTGAAATTGATAAATGGTCGTCATCTTTTGGTTTTGCTACAAATTCTTTATCTTTAACGTGCCAATTAGGTAAAAATTTTAAATTACTATTTGTTAAATCATTGAACTGCTCTAGTAATTTATCATACATAGAGTCATCACTCCTTCTTAATAAACTATTTATCAACATAGGATTTAAACTACCAGTGCTTAATGGTATTTTTTGATGTTCTATATTTTCACCTGTAACATCGGGGTCTCTTCCCCACCAATCGTATAAGCCACCAAACCGTTGGTAATTATTACGCTTCAATCTACCCATTCTTAAATTACCTAAACTGGTTGTAACAACCCTTCCTTCTTTTGTGTTTGAGTCTGTTCCATGCTCATATAAATGATTATAAATTTTAGTGCGGTCTTCGGGAGATTCTAACTCTAAGCCTAAATGGTAACAATTATGACCTAGCCCTGTCATATGACCGTTTTCATCTACTTCTTGAGATAGCCACCCATCTATCAATTCTTGCATGTGCCTTGTTCTTAATTCCTTTTCTGTAGGCTCTTCGTCTGTTGGTACAGTTTGTAAATTATCCTTTTTCCAATTTTCGTAATGTTTATTGAACCTTTGAGCATTAGTATTGAAAGTTTTACCTAACATGTTATTATTAATTATCATATGTGGTTGATTAGTATCTTTGTCAACAGCATGTTGCTTTTCCCAAGCCATTTCTTTATCATGGTCATCCTCCGCTTTAGATTGACCTATTTTGTTACCATTCTCATTATAATTTTGATGATAATAAAAGTCAACAAGCCTTTCACACCAAGCAGGCATTAAACCAAACTCAGGGTGATGCTTTGTCGCAGATAATGGATGTAAATCTGTACTCAACGGATTATCAGATGGGTGGTTATAATCACCATGTTGAGGTTGTGCTAAACGGGGACTCATGCCAGTTCTACCAGCGGTTTGCTCTGATTCAGGGAGTATTGTACGATTGTAAAAGGTACTACCCTGTCCACTTTGATGTGCAGGCTGTACTATACTAAAAGCACCACCACCTTTGGATGCACCGGGTGACCATTCATCTAATTTGGGCATATCAGCACCTCCAAAAGCAATCTGTTCTGTTTCATCTTCAACTTGTTTTAGAACAGGTTTTAACATCTTCTGTAGAGTACTGTCAATACTCTCATTAGGTATATCTATACCATGCCTTGAGAGATTAAGTAATGAGAAATAATATTCAGCGGCTGCATCAGCCTTTCCTATATTGTCTATTATAGACTTAAAAAATGTATTACGGTGGCGATTATAGATATCTAAAGCAGATTCACGCACACCAACACCACCATCAAACGTGGCGGGATAATCGGTCTATAGATTTAGTAATGATATCTAATTGATTTTGCCTTCCATCTGTACCTAGTGTTTTAGTTAATGCAGGTGGTTGTTCATCACTACCAATCTCATGACTACCTAGTGTTGATTCATTTGTTGGATAGTGAGTATTGTAAGCACCAAAGACATCTACATTTTCAGATGTAGCCCCTTTGTTAGCCACATCTTCAGATTCTATCAAAGAGTTATTAGTAGTATAGTGTGCACTTCTAATAGGGGTGTTTCCACCAGTTTCACTAGCAAACATAGAAGGTCCTACTTTAGAGCCCTCTGTTGTTTTATATTCAGGTTGTGAAGACCTTTTGGCTATTCTGTCTGCTACCTTTTTAGTTTCTTTTAAAATAGCATCAAATTTTTCGTCTCTTGGTTCAAATCTTGGTTTCATTTTATTCACCTATTCCTTTAGCACTTTCTGCAAGTGCATGTATATCTTCCCATTTCATATTATGAAATTCTTCATTAGTTGCTGGGATTGCTATGCCACTTTCATCAATGGCTTTTAAGATATTATCTCCCCCTCCTCTAAATATGTCATCTCTTACATCTTCTGCTATTGGTGTACTCATTGGTACAAATCCCATTTTCTTTAACAAACCAGTAGGATTAGTCATATTTTGTTTAATTAATTGGTTTTCAATCTTTAGTGATTCAATTGTTGCGTCCATTGCTTCCATTTTATTAATTAAAACTTCAACTAACTTTTCTGCAGCATTACCCTCTTCTAACTGCTCTGTCATTAAATCACCTATTGTAGTGTCCTGTTACTTTGCGGTCTCATAATACTACCTATACGGTTAGTACGAATAGTTCCGGGTAACACATCATTAGAGTGTTTGTGCACTTTTTCTACTTGACTAAACTTACTTACAGGGAATCCACCTGCAAATATATCATTAACACCTTTTGTACTTTCTTGTTTATTAATCATACTTTCAATATCAGTTGATAAATAGTCTGCATATTTCATAATTTCATTGATGTGGTTTCTAGCAGAACTGGAATCACTTTGTTCTATTGCTTTGTAAAATTCATCCACATGAACTTTCATTTTCCGAGCCATCGGGTCTAACTTTAACAAATCGGCCATGCTCCACCCAACACCTCTAATATATTGAACCTTTCTCATGCTCCCCTGTATCTACCTGCGTTCTGAACCGCATTAGATGTCTGTTCCATTAACCCCGGTGTAGGGCCTCTTTGCTGCACAGAAGACACTGGAGAGCCTGAGCCTGCTGTTGTTCTATTTTGGGGACTTGCTGGACCACGGTTTCTCATTCCCACACCTTGCCCACCGGGGTTTTGTAGACCCGCTTGAGCCTGTGCTCCCATAGCACCTGCTAATTGTGGTGGGATATTACGACCCGGTAAAGCACCGGGTTGACCCATGCCACCGCCCATCATCATACCGCCCATACCTCCACCCATTCCGGGTTGTTGCATTTGCTGACCCGGTGGTGGTTGTTGGTAAACGAATCTAATATCTCTAGTACCTTCTTCTAACAATTCTGCATGATATCCTAACATAGCCATACGCTGAGCAATATTAACTTCCATTTCATCTCTACGTAGTCTTGTAATTTCATCTTCTTCTTCTGATGGGTATAATGTAATTTTCCAGTCAGATACATTCATTTCTTTCATTAATCTAGGAAATAAATTTTCAGTATATACTTTATGACCAAATTCTACTGCACGATTTGTAACTAATACTTGTAAACCTTCATTGTTCAGACCGCCAGATTTACCAGTGTCCATCATAAATACATTTGACACTCCATAAAATGATGCTATGCGTTGCCTCATTTCATCTCTTGTAGCAGTATATTGCATTTCTTCCATAGTGTCCATAAACTTAACCCAGTTAACTCCACCACGACCTGTAGTAGATTCTATACCAATTTTAGGAATATAATGTGGGTCTCTTTCAAGTTTCTCATCAACACCTTTCCAGAAAGATTTCATAGATTCTAAGTTATCTGTTGTAATTGAAATTAAACCTCTAGGCATTCTACGTTTAGAATACATAGTATACATGTAATTATCCATAGCAGTCAGAGTCATTGCTTGTCTCCATAATGTAGAGACAGGAGAGCGACCATACAATTTACTAGGATTATATTTAGACACATGCAATACTTCTCCATCTAAATAATATTGAGTTTTTCCAGAGCCTGCTGTATTTACATAATGTACATCTTCTAGTTTGTGACCACAGATGTTACATTCTTTTTCTTGTTCATGATACCCTCTAACTTCATCTCGGTGTATAGGGCAAACTCTAAATCTTCCCCCACGAACTCCTCTTTTATCAGCGACTATTCTCATAAAGATAGGGTCACCACGCATAACCTCTTTTACTCTATAAAATACAGGTTCATTACTTTCTTCATCAATATAATATTCTTTGATTAAAATCATAAAAGCATCATCTGTAATATTTAAATCATATTCTATTTCTCTTAAAACATCTAAAAATGATTGGTCCATTGAGTTTCTTTCTTCTAAAAACCATCTTGGATAAATTAACTCACCAGCATCAGGGGTCTTTAAATCAGAACTTGGACACTCTTTACAAACTTCTACATCATGTTGATACTCTGCGTCACAGTCTACACATTTTTTATGAAAAGCCTTTTCCCAATAATAACCACGTCTAAATATTTCTTGTTGTAAAGTAGTAAGTACAGTTCTAAGAATTAAACACTCATTAGATACAGCGTACAATGCAGGTAAAGTAACACCCTGTACTAACACTGGTTCTTGTATACCAGTGGTCCAAAGTGGCATTGTAGGAGCAGGTGTTGGTCTACGTTTGAATGGTGATGCTAATGCTGATAAAAACTTACCA
>CEQR01006530.1_pt1 | contig 16657 bp, 23 predicted proteins | sample 530901 | NCBI WGS metagenome assembly CEQR01 (sample SAMEA2621085, study PRJEB7988) | marine metagenome | isolation source: saline water (ENVO:00002010), including | reverse complement strand
GAATACAAAAAGAATCTAAAACGACAAATGCTACAAAAAGAAATCAAGGAGATTATAGCCAGAAATACTGGAATTAGGTTACGGATTATTAAGATGACGTCTGAGATGAATTACAATATAACACTAATAGAAGATTATGAAAAAGAACTCAAGAACTTATAAGACCGTACAGGACGCTCTGAATCGCGTAAAGCGTAATATGCGTGTGCGAAAAGAACGTAAAGAAAAACTAGAGAAAGTATTTTTTTATTGTATATTTACAATTACACTATTCATTATTACAATAATTTTTTTAAAATTAGAGTATTGGATAGATAAGATTTTACAGATAACCTGATTGTTTTCTTTGTAAATTTGGTTTTTTAGTCCGAGACCCTTACTGTTGTGAGGGTCTTTTTTTTGTTTTATACGTTTTTTGGCATTTTGCGGTAAGATTTTGTATATTGGTAGGTGATACACCTTAAAATCAGCAAACATTGCTTAAAACGTCCAAAAATGAGCTTAAAACGTATATTGACGACAAAAATTTGGTGGGCTGTTGCGCTGAATATATTTTTGCAACTCGCTGTATGCAACAAGGGTATTTAGTTAGTATGCCTTTATTACAAACTTCTAAGTATGACTGTATACTAGATGTTAATAAAAAATTACTAAAGATACAGATTAAAAGTATAGGCGTAAATAGGAGGAGAGATAAAGGAAAAAATAGTGTACAAATTGTACTAGCCAGGACTCAGGACTTTTATAATAGAGAAGATGTTGATTACTTTGCAATATATCATAGAGAGCTTGACGGCTTCTTTATCATAAAAAATAATCAACAAAGGAGCATAAGAATTAACATTAACGGAAAGTATAAAGAAAATTTTAATAACTTTGCTCTATTCTTACATTAAGTTAAGTTTGTTTTCTTACATAAGTTATAGTTTGTTACTAAAAGGGCTACTAAATAAGTAGCTCTTTTTTTTGTATCTTTACTAAAAATATTTTACTAATGAGGCAAATAAAGATAATAGCTACTTCAGGCTCAGAGATTGTTAGTACAAGTGAAGCTAAGGCTTACTTAAGGGTAGATTTCTCAGATGATGATACACTAATCGACCGTATGATTGTACAGGCGCGTATTTGGTGCGAAAACTATATATCTAGAGATATAGTAGCCAAAACAAGGGTATACTATTTGCCTAGTACTAACGGTACATTTGACTTACCGTTTGCTCCTGTAGATAGTATTACGCACGTTAAGATTGACTCTGTTGTTGCTACATATAATGTACTAGGCCTTAATAATGAAACTATCGAGCTCAACGCTGGAGAATCTGAAAAGGTAGATGTACGCTATGTAACTCTAGGAATGTCTGATGATTTACTAAAGAATGCAGTACTACAATTAGTAGCGTCTTACTATGAAAATAGAGGGGACTTTATGGTTGGTAGTACAGTAAACGAAGTGCCTACTAATGTCAAATCTATATTAGCCTCCTTTAAGTCAATGTACATATAATGGCAAAACAATTTCAACCTGGTAAACTAAACAAAAGAATACAATTTCTAGATTGGACTACTATTGACGATGGTTTCGGTGGTCTTTCTGAAAGTAGTGTATCAGTAGTGGCTACAGTTTGGGCGCACGTGAAAGAGGTTAGAAGTACAGTAAATGACCTAACAAAACACGGAGAGGTAGGTAATAGAGTAGAAACTGAATTTTATATTAGAAAAAAAGCAGTAAATATACAAGACGATTTTCTTATTAGATTTAACAGTAAAGATTATAGAATTAACGCCTTTTATGATAGTGAATTAGATTACTACATAAAAATAATAGCTACTATACAAGATGACTAATAGTGCAGTAATAGTATCTCCAGCTGATATGAAGCGCCTACAGAAAAAAATGGGTAAGCTAAAGTTATTTAGTACTGCTGGCTTATCTACTGAAATAGCGCATACGTTATTAGATATAACTAAAAAAGCTGTTAGGAGAGCTCCTGTTGCTGGTAAAGGTAAAAGTGGTGGTACACTAAGACAAAGTATTAAACCAACTATACAAGGTCTTACAGGTTATGTAGAGGCTTCAGCTCATTATGCTCCATATATGGAGTTTGGTACAGGTAGTGCTTATAGTAGCTCACAATTAGACGCTTTAGGTATACCTACTAGCTACTCAGCTCAATTTTTGGGTAAAGGCATTAGAGAAGTAACTCTAGAGCCTAGACCATTTTTATTTAACTCAGCTAGAGAAGCATTTGGAGCTATGTTAGGTAGGTTAGATATTAAAATTAGAAAAGAACTAAACAAATGAGGTCAGTAACACAATACATAAGAAAAACATTTATAGACGCCCTTAGTAATAAAATCTATCCTACTATAGGAGGAGAACTATTAAAAGACGGTAGCTTTACTAATGCTAGTAATTGGTCTGCTGGTGGTGGCTGGTCTATTACTAATGGTGCTGGTGCTTTTAGTGATAATAGTAGTGGCGGTCTTACAGCTCAAACCTTACTCACTAGTACAGGTTATCTAACAAACGGTAAAAAATATTTAATATCCTTTGATATTGTTACTGATTACGCACACGCTAGCATATGGATTGGCACCTCTAACGGACAAGACGCCTATGTAAATGGTAACTATACTCAGTACGCTAATGGACATCACGAAATACCTTTTACTATTAGCACTACACAAGACCCTATTAACTTAGCATTCTATGCTACTACAGGCAATCCAGGTCCATTTAATATAGATAACATTAGATTAATACAATTAAGCAGTACTACAGCTATCAAGTTATATAATAAAGTGCCTAGTAATGTATCATATCCTTTCATAAGAATATACAGCCAAGAAGAAAGACAAATAGATAACAACAATAGTAGATTTATGAAAGACGTTATTACTCGCTTAGAAGTAGTGCATAGAAACACTACAGCTAGTGGTGGAGAGCTACTAAATAACAGTATAGTAAATCAAATTACTAGTATATTATTACCAAATCCTGGAGAATCTCTACCTATAACAGATTACAATATCAGTATATATAGTACTGAGCTTCTTGGTGTTACAAACTTTCAAGACACCTTTAAGGACTTCACATATCACCGCTCAATTATAGAAATTTCTACTAGAGTAGAGTTAGTATAATTATATTAAATATTTTTATTATATTTGTAGTGTAATCTTGTAAAAATTACTGGCAGAGAAGTAAGTTTTTGTGGGTCGCTCTGAGGCCTGGAGATTACTAAGAACTAAGGGGTACCTCTTTGGATTAATAGAGATTCCTCTGTGATTCCCTACTTGCCGTAAGGTATTGTATATTCATATGTTTCTCTTAAAGTTAGAGGTACACTCCTGGTTCCGATTTGATAAATGAACAGGAGCTAATGAACGATTTTAATACACCTTTCCGCACTTTTTTCTACTCACTTAAAGCAAAAGCTATACGCTCCTGGAATAGTGCCTTAAACAGGCTTAAAATCGGTTGCAAATGCAGAGTATACAAGGACGATTACAAGAACGCTAAATGTTGTGATTGGTCGTGGAGGTAAGTGAGAACAGTAAAGTAACTTTAGACCTAAAGACAATAGGTATGATAATAGGGTTTGTTATCAGTTTAAGCTCTATGTACTTTGTTCTTAAATCAGATATAGCTTTAGCAATGCAATTACCAGAGCCAGAAGTAAGTAAAACAGAGTACGAGCTTAAGGATAAAATAATTAGAGAAGCTGTATTATCTACACAAGAAGATGTTAAGGAGATAAAAACAACACTAGAAAAATTAGAGGTAAGAATATATGAGCTTAAAAAATGAGAAATTTCTTACTAATATCGTTTCTAATGTTTTTTACTGCTACATTTGGTCAATATAAGAACGATATATCAGTAGTGCAGTTTACCGCTGAGTTTGTTACTAGCGCTTCACTAAAAGAATTTTCAAAACACAATACATATACATTTTTTATAGAGGAAGAATCTGATAAATTCGATAAGGAAAATATATCATTCGTGCCTACTATAATACTATATCATAACGGTAAGGAGATTAAGAGAATAGAATCTAATATAATGCTAGAGCTACCTAAGGAATGGAAAAAAGAAATACTAGAAGAAGTAGAAGCTATAACCTCACAAAAATTCTAATCTTATACTGTACACTAACTCAAGCACAAATTATAGAAGCAGATAAGATAAGCCATTTTTTAGGAGGTGGTCTTACTAGCGCTGTTACATATGAATATACCGACTATAGGACCTCTAGTAAGAGGGTAGCTCTAAAAAACTCAATTTTTTCTAGTATCTTTATAGGCACGATTAAAGAGGTATATGATAGCACAAGACCTAACAACGTATTTGACGGTCAAGATTTAGCCTTTAGCGTTTTAGGAGGTGTTACAATTGCTTTAACGTTTAACCTATTAAATAGAAATAAAAATGAAAAAATTAATGATAATCTTGTTCGCTCTTATCGTAAGCATAGGAAACGCTCAGGAAAAAAAGAAAAAAAATAATTTCTTAAAAGAAATATTCAAGTATAGCACATTCTACAGTAGCTTTACAGAATCAAGTCCTCTTATAACACCAGATAACTACTTTGTAACACAATTAGGAGATGTTATCAATATAACACCTGATAAAGAAAATGACTATAATATATCTGTAGGTATTAGAAAGATAGCTAGATTTGACTACGAGAATAAAGCTAAAAATTATTATGACGGTACAGAGAATAACTCTAGCTTAAATAGTAATGTAGGCTCTATTAGAGGCCTTGAGTATTTATTTCAATACTCTAAAGGAATGCAAAGAGGTATGGATTTTACTAGTGAAAGATACTATATGAGATACTCTGGTAAATGGTGGAGCTCTAAGCTAGAAATGAATAATAACGGATTAATAGACCTTAACTATAAATCTGCTGACCTTAGATTAAGATTACCTATAAAAGGTAATTTTTCTATTAGTATAGGCGCTACATTAAGAACACATAAACCTTATGGCTACAACCCTATAGAGAATTATTTGAGTGATAATAATTGGTGGGACCTTGCCTACTCTTATAATTATCAAGACCACTACTACGGTATAGATTACGACAATGACGGCCTTACTGATGACGCTGATTGGTGGTGGAGTAATTCAGAGGGTAATAGAGTAGCTGATACTGATTTAGATTTTAGAAGAAACGTATATCAAAACATAGTAAACGATTATAACAGGCGCGAATTGGACAAAATAGGCACTTTAGGGACACTTTCAGGAGTTTTAGGTATTGATTACTATATCTATAGAAATAATTGGTATTTGCACGCCTTTGCTAATATGTACCCAATACATAAGCATATGTTCGGAGATGAACAGTATAGTTATGAGGTATTTGTAGGTAAGGATAATTGGCTAGATTACAACGCTGGATTAATGTATGGCTGGGATATTAGTAGCAAATTAGGTTTATTTACAGAGTATGAGATTACTAAATTCTGGGACAAAGAGCTGAGCTTTTTAAAGGCTGGTATCAATTATAAATTTTAATTTTTGTACCTTTACTATAAAAATTTTTAAATATGGAATTGAAATGGTTTAGATTATCTGAGTTCGATGAGCCTAAGAAGAAAGGCTCAGGCTCTAATATGAGTAAAGATTTATTACTAATGTTAGACGACCTTAGAAACAAGTTTGGCAAGCCTATGAAGATTACTTCAGGTTACAGGTCTGAAAGCTACAATAAAAAAATCGGTGGCGTTAAAGATTCTTCACATATAAAGGGCCTTGCTGTTGATATTGCCTGTAATAACAGTAGAGATAGATTTATGATTGTAAAACTAGCTCTAGAAGTAGGCTTCAGACGTATAGGAATTGCAGAAACATTTGTACACTTAGATATTGATACAGAAAAATCTGGTAAACTTATTTGGACTTACTAATGGCAAAAAAACGCTTTAAAGATACACAAGTAGGTAAATTTCTACTAAATAAAATTCCTGATGTTGTAGGAGCTATAGCAGAGGACACCCCTGTAGGTGGTGTGATAAAGGCTATTATTGGAGGGTCTGATATGCCTAAGGAAGATAAAGATATAGCTCTAGAAAAACTGAGAATTGAACAAGTAGAAATGGATTCTATTACTAAAAGGTGGGTTGCGGACAGTAAGAGTACTTGGTTAGCAAGTAATGTACGTCCTTTAACCTTAGTATTTTTTAGTATTAGTTATGTGGTAGGCTGGTATCTAAATTACCCTCTTGATAGTATTACTGGCCTACTATCATTAATAGTTGGAGCTTACTTTGGCTCTAGAGGAGTAGAAAAAGTAATGGGTAATAACAAACACCAATAATATGATTTGTCCGCATTGTGTTATACTAGGAATCGTTTTTTTGGGCTTTTGCGCTAGCAAATTATGCCGAAAAAAATAGTTGCTATATATAACCTTAAAAAACCGAAGAAACGTCCAGGAACACACTCCAAAAACGCTTCTCGCGGTCAAAACGCGTATAAAAAAAAGTATCGAGGTCAAGGCCGTTAAGATTTTGTATATTTGTATAAAATTATAGTATGAGCTTAAAGGATTCAGCAGTATTTGCACTAGTACCTGTAGTATATGGATTTCAAAAATTATATACAGTAATACCTAATTCCTCTAGTGGAGATTGTACATTTTCTAGAGGCACAACATCTTCAAGAATTAATAGCGGTGGTTTAGTAGAAATAACCCCAGCACATTTTCCTACAGTAAGGTATAAAATGGTAGACGCAGAAATTGTAGGCTGTCCTGAACAGAGTATACAAATGGGCAGAATTAATGTAGTTACATATAATGAATTATTTGATAGTAATTGGACTTTTAGTAACTGTACTAGAGTTGAAGATAGCACTATAGAAAAACCTACAGGTCAGTTTACCGCTGTTAGAGTAATGGAGGGCACTTCAGGAACTAATGATAAAAAAATGACTCAAACTGTAACAACAGTAAGCGGACGTAAATATTGTATGAGTATATATGTAAAGCCCTACAATACAGATAATTCACGTAATCCTTTTGACCAGGCTATTAGGCTTAAATTCGGCACTAAGAGCTGTAATTTTGACGTACAAACAGGTTGGTCAAATGATACTACTGATGACCCTCAGGTACAAAGATTACCTAATAATTGGCTTAGAGTTTCTTGTATTTTTGAAGCTAATAGCACTAGTACATCTGTCGAATATTGGCTATCTAAAAGTACAGGCTCTAGTTTTACTAATAATTATACAGGAGATACAGATAGAGGTTTAATATTGTATGGTGCACAGGTAGAATCAAATCCTGGTAGTAACGCTAATGAAGTAAGCTCATTAATACCTACAGAAAGCACAACAGTAACAAGAAGCAAGGACTCAGTATACAGAACAAGTTTTTTTAGTAGCTACATTCAAGACCCTTACTGTATTTATTGGGAAGGCACAATAGATAGAATGACCTCAGGTACTTGTCCTTTAGCTGTTTACGGTAGTTCTGGCACTGGTGTTGTTTTTGGTTTCTACTTAACAAATAGAGCTACTATTAATGTATTAAGTAAAGGCTCTGGAACAAGTGAAGTATTAACCTCTTATGACTTTAGGAAGTTTAGAGGAGATTATGTAAAAATTTTAGCACAATTTATCAGTTCAACAGAGGTATCTCTTACTGTAAATGGCAGTAATTTAGGCGTTAAAACTCACTCACAGACTAGTAATAATACCTCTATGACTAATATAGCGGTAGGTTATAAAGGTTATTCAGATAATCAACAAAGACAAAGTTGCGGTCAAGCTCTAATTTTCCCTAGAAAATTTACAGATTCAGAGGCTATAGAGGTTACAACATCTGATAGTTTTGATGCAACAATAAAGGAATATAAATTTTTAAAAGCGTAATATGGCTATTAGATTAGGTAATAAAAAATTTGGTATAGGTAACAATAAAGTTATCATATATAACGATGATAGCGGAAGATATGCTGTAGATAATCTACAAAATTTTAGACAAAGAAACGGAAGTTTTAAAGATTATAGAGGTAATCTAGTAAAAGGGCCTCAGTATTTAGGCCGTGTAGATTATGAAACAGGAGAGGGAGCTATATTATCAGAACACTCTTTTACTAATGTACAAAGTTATAGCGAAGAGCTAACAGGTGGCGCCTACACACATAACGATATGACTGTTACCAGAGAAGAACTAGCTGGCCCAGATAAACATAGTGTAATGCCTACATATAAATTACTAAATACAACTTCTACAGCTAGATTTACTAGAAATTATGGGACATCTGGTAATAGGCAAATAAATAACAGCCTTTTTGTTAAAGAGGGTAATGTAAAATATGTAGGGTATCAAATGGTTACTAATTTAGGTACTAGCTATGTTATATATAATATAAATACTGGTGTTATAACAGCTACTAATGAAGCTACTACAGACGTTAAACTAAAGGCTAAAATCATAGCATATAAAGACGGTTGGTATAGAATATCAGTAGCCTACAAAGAAATTGCTACTAGTGGTACTAATAGATTTGATTTTTTAGTACTTAATAATCCTACAGATATTACAAGTATTGTAAAAGAAAAATACACATTTGCTACAGGTTATCAAAGAACTCAAACTGAGTGTCTGAATTCATATTTACCTACATATGAAAATCAAAAAACATCTTTTGAAAGTAGGTACAAAAGAGAAAATAATATGAAATATTGGCTACCTAACAACACTAATAATTCACAGTATGGAATTACCTTTACTGCTAGAGTTAGTATACTAGAATTTAATGAAACATTTTCTGGCTTTATTAGTATAGCAAATACATCTGGAAACTCAGATACAAGTGCTGGTACAGGTAGGTATATTACATTAGAGCACACTTTAAAAACTACAGACCCAATAGTTAGGTTTAGAACAAAAACTAACTCTAGTTCACAGCAGTATAGCCCTAACCTATTACCAAGTAGCGCTAATATAAATAACGCAATTGAAACAGCCTATCATTTTGGAGTGTCTTACACAGGAGCTGATACCTGGATATTTTCTTGTAATGGCTCAACTGTAGCTTTAGGTGGTTTTATTAGTCCTAGTATAGATACAAATATGAATTTTGATACATTTGCACTAGCTCAGCCCTCAGGTAATAAACACGGCTGGAATGGTAGAGTATACTCAGTAAATATATTAGACAAACCTAGTAGCCAGACAGAATTAAACGCATTAACCGCACAAAATATTTAGAGATGATAACATTTTTAGTAAAAAAATATGAATTTGAAAATATAGAAGATTATGAAGCTCTTAAAGAAACCTACGCTTCTAGCGCCCATACTATGGTAGAGCTAGGACATATAGACGGAGCTGATAATTTTTCAGTAGACGTCCTTTGGGAGGGTTTAGAAGAACAGCCTGAAGATTGGGCTACTTATGAATTGGTCTTAGATAATGACGGAATACATATTTTTGACGGAGTACCTTACATTATAGAATAGATAATAATTTTTTGTATATTTGTAGGGTAATAATAATTTAAAAAAATATAAGTAATGGCAAGTAATGTTTTCAACGGAACTAATCTACTATTAAAATTCGCTCAAGACGGGAGTTCTCCTGTAGTAATTGGGCACTCTACTAGCGCATCTTTATCGCTTAGTAATGACTTACCTGAAATAACTAGTAAAGATTCTGCTGGTTTTCAAGAAGTTATACCAGGTGTAAAATCTGCTGAGATTTCTTTTGAGGGATTAGTAAGTTATACTGATACAAACAACGTAAAAGAAATATCTGAATTATTACTAAATAGAAGCAAGTTAGATTGGAGCTTTGCGACAGCTACTTCAGGCGACCAGGTTTTTACAGGAGAGGGTTTCCTTTCTAGTGTTGAGGTTTCTAGTGAAGCTGAAAGCCCTGTAACATACTCTGGCTCTATTACAGTAACAGGTACAATTACGTCTGGTACAGTATCTTAATAGTATAATCATATGAACAAGAAAAGAGGGTATTATACCACTAAATTAGGTGGTAAATCAAGGACGCTACATTTTAGCTTCAATTTCTGGGCAAATCTAACTGAGGAGCTTAATATTGGGTTAGAACAGGTTGGCGAAGCATTTGGTACAGGTTTTAATATGACCGCCTTTAGAGCTTTAATATACGCTGGCTGTAAGGCATATGACCAGGAAAACAACATTGAAATAGATTATAATATCTATAATGTTGGAGAATGGTTATCTGACTTAGAAGCTGAAGAAATAGAGAAGATAATGACGGCTATGAGTGAAACCAGAATATTAGGTAATGACTTAAATATGGGTATACAAAGAAACCCAGAAGCAAAAAAGCCTACTACTAAAGCAAAAAAAAAGAGTTAGATAAACTAACTTGGGATAACATTACTGATTATTACATTGGCCAAATAGGTATCAGCCCTAATGATTTTTGGCAATACACCTGGAATGAAGCTCAGCTAGTAGCAGAATCATATCACATTAGATTAAATATAGAATGGGAGCAAACAAGATTTATTGCTACTATGATACATAATGTTAATGTTCGTAAGCGCTCACAAGTAATAAAGCCAGAAAAATTATTCAAATTACCTCAAGATACTTACAGGCAAGAAGATATATATATACCTACATTAGAAGATACTCTAGCATTTGAAAATAAGCTAAATAGAGTAACCAATAAAAAAGTGTTCGATTTTTAGTAAATTTGTAAAAATCCCTTAAATATGGCACAAGCTAAATTACAAGTAAATTTATTAGCAAATCCAGCTGGCCTTACAGCTGGTTTAAATGTAGCTTCAGCTAGGCTATCAGCTTTTGGTAAAAAAGCTACTATGCTAGGCGCTAAATTAGGTAGGAGCTTTAGCTTACCTTTCGCTTTAATAGCTGGAGGGTCAATGAAAATGGCTAACGACTTTGAGAAGAATATGACTAAGATTAAAACCTTAGTAGGTCTTTCAGGCGACGCTGTAGACGGTATGTCTGATAAAGTAAAAGCTCTAGCAAGACAAACAGGTGTTTCAGCTACTGAAGCCTCAGAAGCGCTATTCTTTATTACTTCTGCTGGTCAATCAGGGGATTTAGCACTAGAAACATTATCAGCCTCATTAAAAGCCTCTGCTGTAGGTTTAGGGGACGTTTCTACTGTTGCAGATAGTGCAACCTCAGCTATGAACGCTTACGGTGCTGAGGTACTAGGAGCTTCTGACGCTACAGACGTGCTTATGTCTACAGTTAGGTTAGGTAAAATAGAATCCGAGGAATTAGCTGGTAGTATAGGTCAAGTAATACCTATAGCTAGTAATTTAGGCGTTGCTTTCGACGAGGTAGGAGCTACTTTAGCCTCTATGAGTAGAACAGGTACAAACGCTACAACTGCCTCTATGCAGTTAAAAAATATTTTAATGTCTATTAATAAACCTAGTTCAGAGGCTCAAAAGCAATTATCTGCTATGGGTATGAGCTCAGAGATGTTAAAGAAAAAAATTAAAGATGACGGCCTGTTATCTGTATTGACTTTACTAAAAGACAAGTTTGGAGAAAATGAGGACGCTCAGGCTAAGGTATTCGGTAATGCTAGGGCCTTAATGGGAGTTATGGATTTATTAGGAGCTGGATTTGAAGATACTACTATGATTTTCAATGAAATGACTAAAGCTACAGGCTCTACAGATAAAGGATTTAAAGAGCTACAAAAATCTTCAGAGTTTCAATTAAGAAAATCTATGAACGGCCTAAAGGAGGACTTTAGGAATATGGGAGGCGTTATGATGCAAGTCTTAGGCCCAGCTGTAAAAAACATAATGGGTGGTATCAGTTCTCTATTTAAGAAATTTCAAAATCTTGACTCAGGTACACAACAGCTTATACTAGGGTTTGGCGCGCTTGTAGCTCTAGCGCCTATACTAATATCAGGTGTCGGATTAATAGCTAAAGCTCTAGCCTTTCTAGTGAGCCCTATCGGTTTAGTGGTTGCTGGTTTAGCTGGTGTTGCTTATGTAGTGTACACACAATGGGACGGTATTAAAAAATATATAGTAGATATAGCAAACTACTTTATAGACCTGTATAATGAATCTGACGCATTTGCTATACTAATACAAGGAATAGGAGCACATTTCAAGAGCTTCTACGATATTGGTACATTTTTCCTAGAAGCATTAGTAAAATCATTCCAAAACGGCTTAAAAGTGATAAAGGACCTGTTCAGCGGTCTAGGAGGTATAATCAAAGGTGTATTTACGTTTGATTATGAAGAAATAAAGGCTGGAGTAACCAAAATGGGTAAAGCTGTAGCAGATAACTTCAAAAACGCTATTGAAACAGGTAGTGAGTTTGTAGAAAAATCAGCTGGTGCTGTAGCAGATAACTTTACTGAAGCGTTTAATAATGCGAAAACTAGACAAAAAATAGAGTTTATTACTGAAGATGATATAGATAATAGCGTAAATGACGCTGTAGATTATCTAAAGACAAAGAAAGACCAAATATTCGAGGCGTTTAATTTCGGTAGTGGAGGCGGTACCAATATGGACGTTGATACTAGTTCACTAGAGGACCCTAAAAACAAAGGAGATGATGATACTAGTAAAATCAAATCAACTACTACAGCGCTACAAGAACAAAGTACAGTAATGGAAGATTTAGGCCTTACTACTGAGTTTGCTAGTGAGCAAATGAGTAATTCATTTGGTAAGTTAAGCTCTGGCATTGTAGATAATCTAGGTATTGCTAATACAGCTCTAGGAGATTTTATGCAGAACTTAATTAACAGCGTTACAGAGCAGTTACAAGCAAATCTAATGTTAGGCTTAAGTGAAGAACAGAAAACACAGCAAAAAGTAACTAATACTGCTACAGAAATGGGTGCAAATGCTATGTCAGTAGCTAGTAATACAGCTACAGGAGGCGCTAATATAGGCATCAACACAGGAGAAGCTATATCAGGTGCAACAGTAACGGCTACAAACACAGCTAAAGGTATGGGGCCTATAGGAGCATTTATACTACCAGCCTTAATAGCTGGAGCTGTAGGCTTAGTAATGAGCTCAATGAAAAAAGCTAAAAAATTTAAAACAGGTGGTATTGTATCAGGTACTACTCTAGGTATGGTCGGAGAATATCCAGGTGCCAAATCTAATCCTGAGGTTATTGCGCCTCTAGATAGGTTAAAGTCAATGATAGGTACACCACAAGCTACTAACGTAAATGTAGGTGGTAGTTTTAGAGTAGAGGGTCAAGACCTTGTACTAGCTCTTAATAGAGCAAATAATGTATCTAATAGAATAAACTAATGGCATATCAAGTAAAGTATAGATTACAATTTTCAGATTTACAAAACAACCCTCGTAAAGTAGAAATTTGGCAAAAAAATTATACAGGAGATATACTGCCTATGATAGGTACTGACTCTCCTGTTGTTATAGAATATCAATCTGATAATGATTTTTTTAAACCTATACAAGGCTCAAAATGTAATCTTAATCTAATGGTTACTAAAGACGTTGAGTATGATGAATTTTATAGATTTGATGAACAGGAGTTTTTGATAAAGGTTTACGCTGGTATGACTAGGTCAAAAACAGTATATAACAGAAGCGGACTTGAACATAGGTATATAGATAGCTACTGTTCAATAGATAATTTTAGTTATGTATATCCTAATATCAGTGATAACCTGATTAATAGAGTAGCTAATGCAGGTGGTATAGTAGAAGCTCCTAGTTGTATTATGGGCGGTATTACTGATTCTCTTGATTGTGATTGGGATTTATATTGGCAAGGGTTTTTAGTAGCAGATACATATAAAGAAGCTCTAACACAAAAACCTTACCCTATTAGCTTGAGCGCGTTAGACGGCTTAGGAACACTAAAGCTAAATAATAGCGCTGTAACAGGTGTGGAATATCCTACTAGTATCAGTAGTGCTAAAACATTTGTAGACTATATGATTCAGCTAATAAACTTATCTAATATAACAGAGCTGTATACTAAAATAAATTTTTGGGCTTCTAAACAATATCAAACAGACGGCTCTAGTAATGTATCTTGGGACGATTTTATTAGTGAAAATATTTGTGGAGATTCAGTTTTTAAAAGTGGTCTTAAGATAAGAAACATTAAAGATATGATGTCTGAAATGTTAAATTATACTAATAGTCGTATGTATCAATATGGAGGAGAGTTATATATAGAGCCTATATCAGTAGACAATACAATAGTATCTAATGTGCCTTCAAATCCAAATATAACAACACAGGACTATATAAAGTCAATAGTAGGTGGTATAATGGCTAATCCTTATACAGGTATGCAGTTTTATACTAGGTATTTTCAACAAGGCTCAGAGAATTCACAGCCTGATAGATATGAGGGCTTTCCAGCTATTAAGCGCGTAAATAACGAGCTTTTGCCAATGAATAATGATATTCAGATTGAATACCTACCTCCATATCAAAAGGTGCAAATTGAAGCCGATTTGAGCGCTGTTGCTAGACGTATTACAGCTATGACTCAAAATCCTACTATGGAATATACTACAGGTATTACAGTAATATCTGGCCAAGCTACACTAGGCACACACGCTATTGCTAATAGTGGCACCAGGTCTATTAAAGTTACTAATGTAATAAGCTCTGGTACACCTACAAATACAGCTTTTAGAATGCTTCCTATTAGTGGAGCTACAGGCTCTGATAGATATTTTATAGAAACAAAACCAAATTTTGATTTTAACCTAGATTATTACATTGAAACAGACGGTACTGCAACACCTACAGCTGTAGTATATTATAGTGTAAATTTCTATCGTGCTAATAGTTTCGGCACTTCTAATTATTTGAATTGGTTTACATATGATGAAAATGATAATACCTGGTTACAAGCTAATAACTCTAGCTTTGGTAATATGGTTAAAAATCCTATTACAAATTCAGAGGAGGACCAGATGAACTCCTGGAATAATGTAAGTGGCTTACCAGGTTTACCAGACGGTCAAGGTGCTACTAATGGGGTTATGCAAATAACAGTATGGCAACCTAAAGTACTTAATAATGGTAGTGAGAGTGCTTTTCAAGCTCTATATTTCGATAATACTTTTGCTACTTATCAAAGAGATACCAAGAAAAAATTACAGGCTAACCTTACTAATACTAATACTAATAATTCTGCTGTATACGAAACTAAAATACCAGCTATTAAAGCTACTATACTAAATGAACTGCGCTCTGATTTCTTAATAGATAGTTCTGGTGCTGTTACAGGTGGATTAGTAAAAAAAGCAAATTCTATACTAAAACTATATCAAGATTATGTATATAGATATGAGATGACTTTAAAGAATATGACTAACTATCCTATCTGCATTAATAGTAAGGCGTATATGAATTTCAACACTTATAAAGACGACGCTCAACAACAAATAGATAGGCTTACATATTATGTAAAGAAAAATGAGTATAAAACAGTAACTCATAAAGCCTCAGCTAAAGGAGACCCTACATTAACAGCAACTTTTGACTTCCGATAGCGGTATTTTTTCATAGCCCAACGTACGATTTAAGCACATTTTTAAGCGATTTGCGGAACTTTCGCTGTATTTTGATGTATTATATTATCCTCTTTTTTTTCTTACCGCAAAACCACACAAAAATATATATTCCGTATTTTAAAAAATTTTTTTATAATCGTTTGGAAAATTGAAAAAAAATCCCGATAATTGCAGGAAAATTATAACTTATGACGTACACTACACCCCCTACTAAAGGCACGTTCAGCGAGCTTTTTAGTAGAACGCTTAAACAGCGTAAAATTAAGAGATATGACGTCTGCGATATGTTAGGTATTACTATGCCAACATTAAAGAGCAGAGTTGAATCTCCTATTGATTTTAGTATGAGAGAGCTATTAATACTCTATCAGAACGGATTAAATTTTTTCGATTATTTTTTTACAGTAACTATAACTAAAGATTAAAACTTATGGAAGAAAAAACACTTTATGACTATCTCCTTAGAGTACAAAGCGAGATAGGAGCTATACAAAAAAGCTCAGAGAATAACTACTATAAAAGCAGTTATTTCGATATTAACGATTTACTACAAGAGGTTAAGCCAATACTTACTAAATATGGCTTAGTACTAACCCAGCCACTCACTACTAAAGACGGCAGAATGTATGTATCTTCAGTAATTAGTAATGGTGTAGAAGTAGTAGAATCAACACTAGTATTACCAGATATAGTAAAACCTCAGGAGCTAGGCTCTTGTATTACTTACTTTAGGCGTTATACTTTAGTATCATTATTAGCTTTACAAGCTGAAGATGATGACGGTAACGCTACTAAAGAGGCTACACAAAAAGGATTAGATAGGCATATTAACGCTATTATCAAATCAGGAGATGTAAAAAAAGCTAAGAGATATATGAAAGAATATAAACTCACACCTCCACAATCCAAGAAATTACGAGAATTTTTTAACCTTTAAATTTTATAAATATGGCAAAATCAATTTATGTAAAGGGATTCAGGACCTTTAAAAAGAACGATAACGCACCTGAACAGCTAGTATGTAAGCTACTAGTAACACCTGAAATGCTTTTTGAGCAGATGAAATCAGGAGAATTAGATGAGGCTCAGTCAGAGTATCAAGGTAAG
>CEQR01006017.1_pt1 | contig 16747 bp, 6 predicted proteins | sample 530901 | NCBI WGS metagenome assembly CEQR01 (sample SAMEA2621085, study PRJEB7988) | marine metagenome | isolation source: saline water (ENVO:00002010), including | reverse complement strand
CCAGCCTTAGTTAATCCATTATCTGTAGACTGTGGTATTATTGCTACATGATAATTGTCAAGTAATTTTTCAAAATCTTTTCTACTTACTTTACCATTTATATAAGCAGCCATATAGCTTGCTATTATTTTTCTAGGTATAGTATGCTCGTATCTAAACGGACCTTTTATATCTGCAGCTGGAACATATCTTACTGGTGCTGCTTTAGCTATTGCTGTATTCATGCCAGCGTTAGCCATAGACATCACAATCATTGCAGCATCGTTTCTACTTACTCGCGACTGCGGATCTTTTACTAAATTTATTAAAATATCAGAAAGCTCTAATAAAAAATCTTGCTCAGCTTTAGCTTTTGAAGATATGTCGTTATAATCTAAATTAGCTTTATTTCTTATGTACGGCCCAACAGTCTGTGAGTTAGACTCTAAAAAACTTATATTATCTTGAGCTACGTCTTCATTAGATAAAAAGTTGTTTTCAAAATCACTGACGCCATCAAGTAAACCATATCTTTTATCAAGCTTTGTAACTTTTTCAGCTATTCTAGTTTTATAGTCTTCTATTTTTCTTTTGTCTCTACTTGTTCTTTTCTTTTTTGGTTTAGCTAGTAAAGCATCTAGTCTTCTTTGTGTTAAACCGACCTCTAAAATATCAACACCTCTAGCTATAAGATCTGTAGAGCCTATTTGAGAAGAAGTAGTTAAACCTCTTAAAAATCTATTAGCTTTACTTCTACCTAAAACTTTAACAAGTTCAAGAAGAGCTTTTCTACCACTAATTATTTGATCTTTATTGCTAAAGTCACCCATGCCTTCATCTAAGTCAAATATAGCTTTAGCGCTTGTTGAGGCAAACTCAGCTGTAGGTTGTGTTTGTTCGTTAAAATAATCTAACAGTGTAGTTTCGTCTGATATGCCTTGAGACTTTCTTATAACAACTACATCATCATAATCTCCTAGTATTTTGCTAATATCTTGCTTAACACCTTTTCTTTGGCCTTCAAAATTATAAGCGTTATTGCCTTTTGGATAGACAAAATCAAAAGCTTCGTCAAAGTTTACACCTGCTTGTATTCGGCTTACTAGTTGATCTAATCCATTAGCTAAATATGTTTGACCAAAAACATCTAAGTTACTTATTCTTTTACTAAATAAAGTTACATCTTGATTTGTATTTATCCTAGCTTTTAAAGCTTTAATGCCAGCTTCACCACCAATAGCTTTTTTAACTTTATCATTTTTATTGACTACAGGAAATACAGCGTCTCTAGATATATTAAAAGCTAAAGCTCTTGCTAAAGCGTTTTCTCTACCTCTTACTGAAAAGAATTCTACAAACTGATCTTCATTAATATCTGTTTTCTTTTTGTATATATTGTTTCCAGCCTCTAAGTTTTCTACTTCAAACGGTTGTATTAACCCGTCGTTAATAGCCTGCTTTATTACTTCTGGGCCTTGGTTAGTAGAAACTAAATCTGCGAATATTTTGTTTGTTTCACGTTTTTCAAACTGAACAAAAGCAGCTGTATTAACAATACGCATTATATCGTTCTTATGTTTTCGTAAAAACTGCTCTCTACCTTTAACGCCTTTACCCATCATAGACTTTATCTTTTTATAAAGAGCGTCTTCAACTTTGCTTTTAAACTTCTGCGTAAACTCAAACTTAGATATATCAGTTATATCAGATTCAATTAATATTTCTTCTACTACATTTTCTATTTCTGCAGCAAAGTTATCATCAATGCCTATAGCTTTTCTTGAGTTATATTCTGTAGCTTTCTCTAATAGAGTTTGCTTTTGTTTTTGTTTAGCTAATATAGCATCTACATCTTGATCGCTTGTTAATTCTAAAACTCGACCAGTTTCTGTTTCTGCGTCTAGCGCTACAGTTTTCATACCTAACCTTGGAAACTTACGGTCTATAATACCGTCTTTAGCCATAAGTCTAGTATTTATTAAGCCAAAAATATGTGAGTTTAAAGATCTTATGTTGCCAGACGACATGTCTTCGTCTAACCAAGATCTTACAATGTAAGGTATTCCGTTGTCGCCAGGCTGTACACCTATAGTTAACACGTCAAGTATATCATCTTTTAATAAGCCGTAGTTTGTAGCTTTGTCTCTTTTGCTTAAGTAGTTTACTTCAGAGAAAGTTCTCCATACAGGGCCTAGCGAACTTCCAAGCCAAAGTCTTGAGTCACCTAAATTGTTCCAGTCTTTAACCATTTTATTAAAAACTTCTGGCTGAGTTTCTCTTATGTTGGTTAAACCTTCAGCATCTAAAGCAAACAAGTCAGCGTTTTCTAAACCTAACATTTGTAAGCCTTCTATCAAAGCATCGTTGCTATCTTTAAATACGCCTTGTTGGTTTCTACTAGATTTTAAAGTAGACTTTTCTAGTAATACGGTAGATAAAAATTCATTACGATCAGCAAAATCTTCTTGTAATCTTTTTTTAGCAGTTTGAGTATCTTTAAGAGTAAGCGCACCTTGTTTTATTTTTGTAGCTAAACCTATTAAAAATTTAACAGCATCTTGTTCGCCTGCTAAGTCTATGTTCATGCCTTTCTTTTTAGCGCCGTCTCTAACAAAATACCCTAATAAACCAGCAAATCTACCATCATTGTTTAAGTTTATTTTACCTGCTGCAACTTCTTCAAAAAACACCGCTAGTACTTCGTAAGATAACAAATTGCCTTCAGCGTTTCTTTCTGCAAAAGTGTTAACTCGTTTAAAAGCAGATTTATTATTAACTTCAAGCCATTTCATAACTTGATCAGCCATGTCTTGATAAGCGTCAGGATCAGTTCCTAGTATATCAACAAAAACTTGATGTTTTAATTCGTGAGTTCTTATTTCAAGCCTATCATCTTTAGCCATATTTTCTATAACTACTAAAGATTTTCTACCTTGCACAGTGTTTAAATTAAGACCGTGTCCGCCGTTCTTTAAAGTCTGTATGTCTGCATCTCTTTTAGCATTTATAGCATCAGCGTTGTTTGGATCTTGCTGTATTTTAGCATCAGCTACTTTATTTAGATATTCTGTAGCTTGTTCTACAGTATTAAAATCTACTAAAGTTCTACTTAAATTAGTCCCTCTAGATCTATTTAGTTTTATATCTGCTTGTATTTGTTCAGTGTTATATATAAGCCTAGCTCTATTTTCTATCTTACTAATATCTATTTTATCTCCTTCTTGCTCTAACTGTTGCTCTGCTAAATTTTTAATTCTTTTTACGTCAGATTTATTTTTTCTTTTAGCACTATATAAAGCCCACTGATTATCAAAATCTTTAGATTTTTTAAACTCTCTTATACCTTGTTCTAAACCAATATATTCAGCTTCTAACTGTTTTAATACAACTTCTTTATTATTTATATCGCTATCATATATTTTTTGATATTCAACTCTAATTTTAGACAAGTCATTTATAGCACCTACAAATTGCTCTGATACTTGCCCATATATTTTAGTTGTTTTTAATTCAATCTCTGCTACTTCATCTATAATTTCTTTTTGAAGCTCTTCTATTCTCTGTGTATTTCTATTTTGTAAATCAACTTCAACGCCTACTACAGCATCTGGAAGTATGCCTCTACGACCTTGATTATCTATTTTTGATTGTAAAGTTAAATTAATTTGTTCTAATTTTTCAATTTCAGCATTTTTAACATCAATATTTTTAAATTGATCAGCCGTTGAATAATATCTAAGAACTTGACCTTTTATAATAGGTACACTAGCAAAAGTAGTACCAAATAAAAGACCAGAAAACATAGCATGATCTACGTTTTCCATTAAGTCAATTCCGTTTATTGCATTTTGAGTAACTATAGTTAATCCTTCACCAATACTTTCTGCGCTAGCACCAGCTACACCTACAGCTATTTCTTTAGTGTTCCACTCTCTAAACTTGTTTCTTATTATAGCTTTTGTAGCTGTACTTCTAGTTATACCTTTTAATAAAAAGTATGTAGGTAAAGATCCAAAGACTACCTCAGCACCACCGTAGCCTAGAGAAGCAAAAAACTTTTCCATATCACTGTACTCTGCTCTAATTTTAGGATCTAATTGCCTAGTAGTCATATTGTAGTATTGCTCACCAAAGCCAGACATGCCTATTATTCCAAAACCAGCTCCACCTGGAAGAGCTAACGCGGCAAATATAGGAAGCTGATTAGCTGTTTCTTGAGCTAAAAAAGTACCAAAATTTTCTAAAGAAGAAAAAGCGTCATCAAAGTCTACGTCTTTTTCAAATTTATCTCTTATTTCTTGATACCTTTGTTTTCGTTTATTAAAATCTACATAACTTAAAGCAGAAGCATGAGGATTATTCATTTGCCGTATACCGTACTGCATGTTGTCTAACAACTCAACTGTTCTAAGACCAGTAGTTGTAAAAAACTTATGTACTCCATCGTAGTTTCTTCTAAGCAAATCCATTTTTAAACCAACATCAGTTAAACCAGATATGTTATCAGATATATCCTGTTGTAACGAATTAAAATGTGATATACTAATATTATACTGCTTTTGTAGTTCATCAAATTCGTTTAGTATTCTAACAGGCACGTATCTTCCGTCTTGCAAGTACACTATAGGTTCTTCTTCTCTAGCTTCAAAATTATATTCAGTATCATTTATTTTGCTTTGAATATCTTGTAATCTTTTTAAAGCTTCACCATCTGTTAGTTCATTTTTTAAAGTGTCATAAAGTTTTATTTTAGACGAATATTTATTCGCAAACTCTTTAGCACCTCTGTCTAGTAAAAATTGATACTCTTCACTACTCTCTATTATAGCGTCAGCTACTTGCTCTCTTTGAGCTATTATATCTTTTTGTATTAACTTTTGTACTACATAATCTTGAGCTTGCTCTTCAGTAGCTTTATCACCAAGAGCTTTGCGAGCTTCAGCTAGTTCTTTTTCGTAAGGAATTGTTGTTACTGATCTTGACGTTACGCCTGTGCCAGATAACACGCCACCTGTATTACTAATTGTATTTACAATATTAGTTTGAGGCTTAAATATGTCTCTATTAGTTATTTTTCTAGGATTATCTTTGCTTTCTGGTTTATTAAAATCAAAGTTAATATTATCAATAAGATATTCGTCTTCTATACCTTGCTTATCTATTTCTTCTTCTAAACGAGCACTAAATAGTTTGTATTGAAACTCATCAGATTTAGCCTTTTCTTGATAAGCTTGTAAATCTTTTTCTGTAGATTTATTATCTATAAAAGAAGTTAATTTTTCAAATTGATCTTGCTGACGCTTAAACATGTACTCAGGTGAATTAGTATCTACCTTAGTAACTACGCCAGTTTCTGGATCAATACTAGGAGTAAGCCCTGTTAATACTTGTGGGCCTAAATTGTCAGATATTTCTACAGATTCAGTTCCGTCTGGCGCTATAGCTCTAAACCCATAGTTAGATGTTCTAAAATTAAAGTTTGGATAATACTGTTCTAAAGCTTTAACAATATCACTAGATTTTTTTTCAAAAAGACTATATCCTACTACATTTCCTTCTTTATCTTTATCTTTTAAAAAATCATGACGCTCAAACACAAACTCCGAAGAAGTATCTTCCAAGCTGGATGCCGTATCTACTTCCGACGCTACAGGGGCATCCTGCGTCGCAACGTCGAGTGTCTTTTCCACTTCTATCTTGTTTATAGAAGGATTATTAGTTAAATATTGCTCTGTTGACAGGCCTTTTTCTTTAGCTCTATTGTCAATTTGTTCTTGAGTGAACATTGTGTCTTCAAACTCGTATTCAAACATATTTTATATAATTAAGGTAGTTTTACTTCATTGATAGCATTACCAATAGTATTGCTTGTAGGATCTTGTTTTCTAGATGTATAGTAATAGTATTGCTCACTAGTTCTAGCGTAGTAGTTAATAAGCTCTTCGCGTATATATTCTCTAACTGTTTTACCATCTTGAGTTGTAGCGTCCCAGTCTTTAGTGTCAGGATCAAACAATATATCTATAGCTTCTTGAGTCATCACTAAAGGCTCACCGTCTGAAGTTATAGCAAGCTCTTTGTTTAAAAAATAAGATTTAAACTCATCGTAAAAAGAATTTTTAGTATATATATTGTAAGGCTTATCATGAATCCAAGACAATAACTCGCCATCGTTAAGCGCGTCTTTGTCGTCAGGAGCAATAAGTGTGTTCCAAAAACTTTGAGCTTCACTTTTATTAAACTCTTTTTTATCTATTATATCTTTATATATTCTTCTATGATAATCTGCTATAGTACTTGATTCGTCTACTTTTAAAAATAAATTTTTATTTAAATCATCAAATCTTACTTGCGTTGTTTGCGTCGGATCATCTAATGTAGCAACGTTAAATACAACTTGACCGTTTTCGTCTAGCTCCATGCCAGCGGTTTTACTCATCACTTGATTTAAGTAATGCATTGTAGTTTTAGAAGAGCCTTTTGAGTACAAACTTTCAGCACTACTATTGCCCCACTCTTTTTTTAAATTTTTAAGACGTGTTTGTTCTAAATTTAAGTTTTTAGTACTTTCAACTAATGAGTTTATTTCTGCCATAGTTTCTTTGTACTTCATAGAGTATGGATTGAGCTTTAACGCTGCATCTCTTTTTTCTGCTATTTTTTGTTTTAAATCAATACCAAAGTTTGTAACAGCATTTTTACCGTTCATAAAACCGTTAAAACCTTCTAAGTCTACAACTTCTGGCGAAAAGTCTTCTAACTCTTTTACAACTTTATCTCTAAGAACTCTTTGTGTAGTTCTTCTAGCTTCTATAGCAGCACCAGCTAAATCATCTATAAATTTACTAATATTTTTAGTATCTTTTCTACTACTACCTGCAGCTGCTTTTGCGGCGCCAAACAAACTTTGTTTTATTGGGCTACGCATTTTTGCGCTTGATGTTGCATTCACATTAAACAAAGGCTGTGTATTTAGTTGATAATTCATGCTAGGATCATTATCTACATTTACTTCAGCGTCACTAGGGTACATACCAGAAGTAATAGTATCTTGAGCTTCTTCTGATGTAGTATTTTTTTTGTTAGGATCAAAGCCTTCAAGTTGCTTATCAAGCTCTTCTTTATTTTTTTTCATTTCTTTAACGCTTAAACCTGCTTCTTTAGCGTCTTGTCTAAGTGCTCTACGTTGAGCAGCAGCAATAGCCATTTGATCAGCGTAAGTTTCAAATACTTTGTTAGCAGCATCGACTAAAGCGTTGTTATTACTTTCTCTTCCACCGCCAGCAGCGCGATAAGCCATATCTCTTAAACTTGGTCCTGTATTTTTTTCGTCTGCCATACTTATTTCTTTTTATTTTGTTTTTTCATTGTTGCTGGACTACCACCGCCACCAAAATATTGCATACCAGCACCAGCTACAGCACCAATACCACCCATTATCATTTCGTTAGCTTGACCCATTTGTTCTTGCTGAGCAGCTGTTTGACCCATACGCATACCTAACATAGCTTCATCTCTAGCTAACTCTCTTTGTTGACGCTGCGCTTCACCTGCAGCTCTTTGCGACTGTACACTAGCAGCACCTTGTGCAGCTGCACGTTGATTAGCAGCTTCTTGTTGACCTATACTAGCAGAAGATCTAGCTGCGTCTTGAGTAGCTTTATTAGCCATAGCTTGTGCAAGCCCTGCAATACCAGAGCCACCAGCAGCGCCTTGAAGATTACCCATAATATCTGCTTGAGCTTGTTGGCTTTGTCTAGCTTGAAACTCTGCTTGCTGCGTGTTTACTTGTAAGTCTTCAAAAGTATTTTCTAAGTTTTCGTATGGATTAGTTATTTCTTGATTTTTAAAATCTTGCATAGCACGCTTTTGTCTTTTCTTAGCATTTTTAAGCTTTTTTTTAGCATTTCTTTTTCTGCCTAAGCCTATACCTACTTGTGCTAAACCAGCTGCTGCACCTATTATTGCTACTGTTGCAAATGACATATTATTGTTTTTTAATGTATTGTTCGTATTCTTCGTAGTCTTTAGCTACGTTATATTTTTCTAGTTCTATCAAGTCTTGAGTGTTATTAGGATTTGGATGTATATTAACAAATATAGTATCTTCAAGAGCTAATATAACTCTTTTACTACCGCCGGGTGAAACTACGTAGCAAGGAGCTTCGTATTCTTCTGTTTTATTTTCTGTAGCTACGCTAATGTAACCTTCTAGTAAAAACCAAACATGTTCTCTTTTATGTATCTTACCTATAACGGCAGTGTCTTTAGGCATATACATTTGTCTAACATACACGCCGTCTGCAAAAGTATGCTCTAGCGGCGCTAGCTTATTACCAAGGCCGTTATTATCACCAGCTACAATATTTTTATCGTCAGCCGCAGATAACAAGGCTTTTTCAAGCTTTTGTATTTTACTTCGCATGGCTAATACATGTTCAGCTTTTTGTAATTTACTCATTTAATTAAATTTATATGTTTACTATTACACTTATTTGCTACTTTCAAACACTTCAGCAGATATGTTAAACAGCTCTATTTTTTCATTACTACTGTTTTCAAACTTAGTTTCTGCAAAATAACCTATTATATGAGAATTGTTTGCAGATGCTTCTTTATTAAAAAATATAAAATCACCGTCGTTTGGAAAAGATACAGTATTGTCTTGATCAACTATTATAGTGCCTCCGCTAGAAGTTCTATTTACAGCTGTTATAACACCAACTCTAACTATATTGTTATACAACAAAACAGTATCTACAGGATGTGTAGTTACGCTAGCTGGCGCGTAATATAAAATATCGTTTACTTGTACAGATCTATTTATAGATGTTGTAAATGTATATGTGCATGATACTGTTGCCATATTATAATGTTGTTAATATCCCAGGTGCTGTAACTGCAGGATCTATTTTAGTTTTTAAATGAATTAATGTTATTGCTATAGATTTTTGAGCCATAGTTAAGTCTGTTGGTGTAAATAATATTTTAACAACAAGCGCTCTATTTTTACTAGCTGCATCAACTAAAAAAGTTTGAGAAACATTAATAAAAGATGTAGCGTCAGTAGAGTCATCTGTAAATTCAGCTTGAACATTATTAAATCCTCCGAAACTTACAAATTCATCAGTAAACTTTTTATTTTGTCCTGCACAAAACACTATATTTATAATATTATTTTCATCGTTAACACCTGGCGAACCTATTAAAGTAGCTGTACTTGTTGCAGTTTCTTGAGTAGGCCCTAAACTTTTTCCATCATATACTATTTCATCATTGTTTAAAGTATAATTAGTTCCAGGTGTAAAGTTTTTAAAACTTAAAGTAGTTCCTGTAGAAACTGCATTGTTAGCAGACATTTCAAAAGTATTATTATCTGTTACACTAGCTACAGTTATACCAGCGGCTATACCTGTGCCAGAAACTCTAGAAGCTTGATTAAACTCAAAAGCTCTATTAGCAGCTAACTCAACAGTAGCGTCGTTGCTAGCAGTTGCAGTTGATCCACTTACATCTTGAGAGCTAGTTAAAAACGGATAAAATTCAGCAGCTCCAGCTTGAGTGTTATGAGCATCGTTAACTAATAAGGCTTTAATTAAAACTGTATGAGGTCTACCTTGAATAGGAGGTGCGCTTGACGTATTAGTTCCTTCACCACTAGTTGCTACAGGCTGAGTCATTCTTATATCTAGTGAGTAAGTTAAGTTAGAACTTAAAGTTCTATCTGGAAAAATAATTTTAACTTTCACTGTATTTGTAGCTGAAGCAGCTGTATCAGTATCTTCAAAAGTAACAGCTAATAAGTTGTTACTTCCAGATGTGTCATTAAGTGTTATACCATTAGTTCCATGTGTAAATGTTGTTCCTGAAGCTGCATCTGCTATTGTTCCAGCAGAACCTCCACCAATAAAAAAGTCTGCAGCAGAAACACTAGCTCCTTCAGCAGGAGTTATAGTTAAAAACGTTTCTGTTGTAACTCCATCAAAAGTTATAGTTCCATCTACACCATCGTTAGAATTTAATATATTTAATATATCAGTTTTAACAACAGAATCTATAGTATAAAAATCTGCTTGACCAACCACGTCTGTTTGACCATCATGTTCAAAAGTCATGTCAAAAAAAGTTCCTGGAGTAGTTCCTCCAGAAGTTAAAGCAGTAGAAGAAACTCTAGCTATACCTTGAACAGAGAACTCTTTAGAATCAATATTTCCTACAGCGTCTTGATTTGTTTTAGCATTTGTAAAAGACGAGTTAATACCTTTAAAATAATTAAACCATTTGCCTTCTTTTTTAATAAATTCTAAAACTTTAGCGCTTTGTAAGTCTGTTTCTACAGAAGAAACAAACCAACCATCTTTAGCAAAATTGTTATAATATTCTTGATCTGCAAAAGTTAAACTAGCACCACCACCTACTATAGTAGCTACTGCAGCTGTTAAAGTTAAAGTTGTACCACTTATTGCTTGCACTGTACCTACTTCAACACCAGTAGTTGTTAAAAATACAGTTTGACCAGTAGCAATAGCATCGTTTGAAGCTGCTAGCGTAATGCTTGTGCCACTACTTACAGCAGCGCCACTATTTAAAACTGTAACATCAGGCTTTAACACTCTTGATTGAGTACCTTCATATTTTAAATACATAAAACTTTTAACAGAACTTGGCGCACCGTTAAATATCGTAGTCACTGTGCTGTTGTAAAATCTACCTTTAACAATAAAAACACCTGTACTAATATTGCTTGTGTTAGTACTAGCTTGATCTATGGTTATAGTAGGAGCTGTTGCCGTGCCCCCAATAGCTGTAATTTTTGTACCTGCAGATATAAATCCACTATCAGTAAACTCTGCACTTGACTGTGCTGTAGAGTGAAATATTTCATCACCAACTTTTACACTTTCATCTAAAGGTCCGACAACATCTAAAATAGTATCACCAGCACTCATAGCTGCTCTAATAGTTAGTATTGATGGGTAAAATGTATTTCTATAGCTTTCAACAGAGTGTTGAAATATATTACCTTTTTTAAACGTGTAGTATTCTCCGTTTAAACTTTCGCCAGCTTCAGGTATATACGCTTTAAAACTACTCCAGCCGTTTGAAGTTTCGTTGAAAGATACGTTTTGAGCTGTTTTAGTTAACGCAGAGCTAGGTCTACTATGTATAGTTAAATCGTATTCTTGAAGTCTATCATTAAAAGAGCCTATACAAGCCACAGCGTTTTTAAGATTATCTTGAAAATAATCTCTCATGCCGTAAGCTGATATGTCTGTTAAACCGTCGTTAGAAAGCCTTAAAACTGCTCCTCTAAATTTATCTGTAAAATAAACTCTAAATCCACTAACAACTACAGACTCTGGATTTTTTGAAACACCATACTCACCGCTAAAAGGTATAGCTGTACCTAAAACAGCGGTATTAGAAGTTACATTAGTATTGCCATCTGCGTTAAATAAAGCGTTTTTATTAGCAAGAACTTTTAATATTTTATCTTCGCACATAGCTAAAACATCAGTATCTCTTGCAACTAGCTTTTGTATTCCGCCGTATATAGGATTTAAATCTTTTGTTATAGGTTCTGCGACAATAAATTGATTAAGTCTATTTACACCTGATGTAGAGTTGTATATTCCTGAAAATATCATACCATGCTCTCTTTTTTCTTCAGCATAATCAGATAAAGTTGTAGAAGCTTTAACGCCATTAGCTATAGTTGCTGCATTAAAATCGTCCCTAATTCTATTAGATTCAACGCCGTTAGCAAAAGAAAAACAGTTTGACCAATCTAAATGTATAACAGTTACTGAAGGTGATTGATTTCCACCAGTGGCTAATGGATGCGTAAAAGATTTTATGTAAAATTTAGTTACATCATCTGTGTCGTAATAATCAGTGTCGTTAGCTGGAGCTACTATTTCAGATACAACTCTAGCGCCGTTAGCTTGTACAAAATGTGCTGTTGCGCCTACAAGAGTATTTTGAAAAGTAGCTGTACCATCATTACCAGCGTCATCTTTCATAGTAATAGCCCAAGCTTGAGCAGCATGCTCGTATACTATTGTGTTAACAAATAATATATCTGCGCTATCAGAAACTTCTGTAGTAACTCCTTGTGAAGTATTACCGGCTGTAAAATCAAATAGTTCTATTTTATCACCAGGATTTACCCACTCACAAATAGTTTCGTACGTTAGCTCTATAGGAAAACATTGACTAGCTTCATAAAATAATGGTACGTCTATAGATTCACTAGGCAACACTTCAAATACCGCCGCGTCTGTTGTTACAGGGCTAGCTGCGCTAGTACTACCGCTTTTTAATTCTCCAGCTGTACCTGATAAAAGATTAGTTATATTTCTAACTTTAACAAAAAATTTACCTTCTCTTTCAGTTTGATCTGTAGCAATACCTTCTGGCGCTTCATTTTTTATTTCAAGAACTTTTATTTTATTTTCTACAGTTTTATAAGTAGTAGCGTTAGAATCTCTTCCTTTTTTAATAGACAAGTAATCACCTTCTTGAACTTTATTTCTATCAAGAGATTGAAACGCTAAATAAACAAATTGATTAGCTATAGGAGGATCGGTATCGTTTTCACCAGTTGGCGCGCCAGCAAAGTCGTATGATTTATGTAAAACTAAATTATGATATTCATTTGAGTTTTCTTTAATATAAAACTTATAATGTGTAGCCCAACTAGGCGCTTGATTTCTTATTTCAGCTCTTATCTTTATATATTGATCTGATATATCTATAGGTATATCTATTGAAGCGCTTTTGTCTAATAGTACAGGTGTTTGTCTTCCAAGATTATCTTGATATACTACACCTACTTGATATGTTCTATTTGACTTAACTGATTGTTTAGGTGTTCCAGCGGTAGGACCGGTTAAAACATGATAAGATAATCCTAACTCTGGATTTATCGATATTTCATTTCCAGAACCATCTATAGATGTTAAGTTGTAGTTTTGACTATAGTTTGCGTATATTAATCTATTAGCACTTATAGCTTGACCTTTAGCTGTTTTAGGCACACCGTCCCAAGTTCTTAATAACTGATTAGACTGTATTGCAGATCCAAATTGTTCAGATGTTATTTCTATAGACCCTCTATTTAACAACATGTTTCCTGATAATCCTGTATCTGTTGTTTCTAAAGTGTCGCTTGTAGCCCAACCAAAAGGTTGAGTCGCGCTAATTGTAGCTATATAATCTGAATCTTTGCTTAATGTTTCGTTTATAAAACCGTGAGCAGAAAACTCTGAGTCTGTAGCGTTTTCGTTTATACTAGAAGTTCCGCTGCCTAACAGTATTCTGTTGCCTCTAACAGTTCTAATGTAATATATATTAGTTGAGTTTTCTTGTTTGAAAAGTATATCAACACCAATTACATCTTTAGGTATATTTCCAGGAGCAAAATTTTGAACTTTTAAAAAAGATAAATCATTTTCCATACCTTTATTAAAAGCTTCTTTTGGATCGTAGCTGTAAGATCTAGGTAAAAAAGCTGGCTCAGAAAAAGGCGATAACGTAGAAGCTTCGCCGTCTAAATATTTATATCTATATGCAAATCTAACAAAATTATCTTTATAAAACTTTTCAGTTTCACTAGATATTCTAGTTATATTATGTGCAGCAGAAGCGTCTGAGTTTGTTCCAACTATAGAAGTAACTTCGACTAAAAGATCACCAGAAGAACTTCCAGCGTCAGGTGTTTGTATTATAACACCTCTAATACCTTTACTTTCATCGCTAGTTAATAACACACTAATTCTATCATTTACTTCAAAACCGTTAGCGGCAGCAAAAGGTATTGTAATATTTACACCTACTACAGGGTTTAAGCCATTAGCATGTAGATTTATATTACCAGTGTTAATATCTGTTATGTCACTAGTTCCTTCTATTGTACCTTGCAACTTCGGTTCGTTAAGCATGTAAAGCTTAGGCGCAAATTTAGGCGAAGGTCTCATAACTGTAACATGAGACTCTTCAATATAGTTAGGATCGTAAGTTGTATTTGAAGTATTCCATTGATCTTCCGCGCTGTTTAAATTAGCACTTTCGTTTTTAGGTATTCTAAGATGCGTAGTATTAAATATACCTCCAGGATTTATAAAATTATTACCGCCTGTAGTTCCTTTAATACATCTTTCAATGTTTATTTTTTTAGGCTCGTTTCTTCCATCAGTAAAAAAAAGCATACCATCAAAAACATCTATAGCAGTTATAATACTTGTTTCAGTTTTACTTGAATCTAAATAAGGTGTTGATGATAAAACAGATTCGTTGTTAGCGTCTGTATAAGTAGCAGCTTGACCTGTTTCAAACTTTAATACTTTAGACTTTTTAAATACTAAAACTGCTCCTGCAGCAACTTGAACATCACTTAAAACAGTGTTTATATTAGTAGTTATTTTAGCAGCGTTATTAGTAGCATGATTACCGTCTACAACTTCGACTTTCGTTACTATAACTTCTTCAGAAGCAAAAGATGAAATAACATTTTCACTCGAATCTATAGCTTCAACAGTCATACCAACTTCTATACCATTTATATCAATTGCTGTGCCATGCATATCTGAGTTGCCAGCTGTACCACCAATAACGTTGCCACTAGAGTAATGCACAAAAGCTCTTCTTACTTCGTGTATGTCTACTAGTACTGGTATTATCGATTGACCACTATATCTACGAAGTGATTCTTCAGGGGTTACTTCAAATATAGCGTCACCGCGTTCACCAGTATATATTGTGTTACCACCAGAAGCCGTGCTTTGAGTAAAGCCTACGTGATCTTTTACTAAATAATAAATTCTATCTTCTTTGTAATCTACAGTAGTTCCAACTACTTCGGCAGGTGGAAATAAAAAATCAGTACCACTACTGTTTTTAATTCCTCTGTAAAGATGCTTTGTAGAACTATCAAATTCAAACCTATTATTACCTTCGTCAGCTGCTCCGTTTAAATCTTTAAAATGCTTAGGCTTTTTAAAAGTATTGTTGTCTAAAAAGTTATTACTTAATATATTTTCAATAGCGCCGACATCAGATCCTTCTGAACTAGACACGGCAATATTCATAGCATCTCTATACTCATTAGGTGGCAATAACCTTTCATCAAGGTCTTTATTCATTTTGCCTTTAATAAAACTTCTATTTAATTCAGGCATGTATTAGTGTTTTATATGTTTAGCTTTACCTCTTAATTGTTGTACTATTTCTTGTAACTTAATATTTGATAATCTAAGCTTAGCAGTTCTTTTTGTAGCAAAAGCTTCACGTCTAAATCTTTGTATTATAAACTCAGGTACATTAGCTCTAGTAGTTAATACAGCATAAGCTATATTTTTGTACATTGCTTCTTCAGCAAACTTGTGCACTTTCATTTCAGCGTCTGTACCTAAGCTATCGCTAATATAATCTAGTATAATTGTTTGACCAGATAAATTAGAACTAAAGTGTATTTTACCTTTTTTCTCATCTATATAAAAGCTACCATTAACTTGAGCTTCACTTGGATCTATACCGTAGCGCTGACCAACAATATCATTATATATATCGTCGTCATAATCGTAATTAGCTGATTCATTTTCTGCAGGAGTTTCTCCTTTATAAGCAGTCCAAGTATCAGAGTCTGATGTTTGTATTTCATCAGTATCAAGTGTGTAACTACCGTCAGCTGCTTGAGTTATAGCATCTGGATTACTAGTGAGTCTAGTTGGATATATTACTCTTTTAATACCAGCGCTGTCAGAAAATGATACCTTAACGTAGTTAACATAATCGTGTGGTAACACCATTTGCAGAGTTGCAGGTACTTCTATTTCTTGCGCTTTAGTAGATTTAAAAACGTCAAAGCTAAATTCTTGTAATGCTCTTTGCGCATGAAAAGCTACATCAGCTCTTCTTATTTTACTTATTAATTTTTCTTCACCAACATATGCTAATATAAATTGATTTATAATATGCTCTAATGAAGTAAACTGATAATTCCCGTATTGAGTATCATCAGCTGTATTTTGAGTATTATCTGTTCCTTGATAATAATTTCCTGTTGTTCCTTCAAATAATCCCATATTATGTTACTTGTACGTTTCTATTATCTTTATCTTTACCTGCGGCTATTTGTACTAAACCTGGTTTGTTTAATAATATACCTGCAAGTTCTAGTATTTTAAATACTAATGTGTCTTCTTCAGACGGATGTAACTCAAAGTCTACTGTATTAGTTGAATCATGCAAAGGGTATTCGTTACCTCCAGCAGACTGTGGTACAACAACATAATTCCAGTAAGGTGTAGTAGGTTTAGCTATATAATTACACGTAACATTAGATGTAGAATAGTTGCCAGTAACACTAGCTGGAAAAAGCTTTATAACTGAGTTTGATTTATAAACGTATACAGGCCGAGACTCTGTAGGCTTTAACAAAGCTGTACGCTCCATCATGTGTAAGTCGTTAATCTCTACACGCTCTACTTCAACATCGTAAGTAGTACCACTTTGATTAAAAAATACTGTACCTAATCTATGTACAGCTGTAGACGTTGGAAGTGTTAATTCATTTGTATTTGCAACAGCAGACATTTGTACTTTAAACTGTTGAAACGGTGCTATTTTAGAAGCTAACGTATCTACCATATCACCGTATTCTGTAGATATACCTTTAGTTAACTGTGCTTGATCTAAATCCGCGAAGTAGTTTTCAAATATATCTAACTGAGCTTGCTCTGCAAATAAGTTAAATTCTATCGGCGTA
>CEQR01110918.1_pt1 | contig 17019 bp, 26 predicted proteins | sample 530901 | NCBI WGS metagenome assembly CEQR01 (sample SAMEA2621085, study PRJEB7988) | marine metagenome | isolation source: saline water (ENVO:00002010), including | reverse complement strand
CTATCCATAACTCTTGTAGCTGTATATTCATTACCTATATTAGCAGTAGCTATGAATGTAACTCCTTTTGCTACCTCTATAGTTGGCGAATCGTCAGCTTCATCCAATCTTAGGTACCTTTGGCCTTCGTCCAATACCGTCATTAGGATATTGTGGGCATCAGGGTGAGCTCTTGATAATTCGTCTAATAGTATAACCGCATCCTCGGTCTGTATAGCTTTGACGAATAGAGCTTCTGAGAAGAACGTTCCATCTTGTTTATTGAAGTGTGTATTACCTATTAAGGTAGAACGTGGGTCCTGAGTGGCACCTAAGTTGAAATAAAAGCTTGGCCTATCCAGTACTTCAGATACTGATTTTGCAGCCATTGTCTTACCACATCCAGCCGGACCAGTCATCATGATGTTTTTACCACGAGCTGCCGACCTCATCAAGTATTTCCATTTAAGAGGCTGCATTTTCAATACCTCTGGTTTAAGGTCCACAGAAGTCTTGATAAAATCCATAAGGGCAACTTGCTCTTCCGGTAAATCTACAACCTCAGCTTTAGCTGCCTTAAATTTGGTATCAGGTAGAGGTTGTGACCAGTTAGTGATATTACCACTAGATGAGGTACCAAATGTAGCTCTGCCGTCCCATCCTTGGTCGGCGTCGTCATCCAACTTAACGGATACCAATATTTCGTTTTTGTACGAATATTTAATCTTTTCAGCCGCCTTCGTATTTGGCTTAGCTGTCCAAACATCACCTGATTTGTTAACCATTTGTGTGTCTGAGATAGGTGTAAAAAATAATTTTGTCATAATTAGGGTTTAATGATTATTGATTTATACTATAAATCTACGCAATTTTTTTGATATATGAAAGGAAAAAGAGCAAAACTTATTAACAAGTTATTAACAATTATACGTTTGGCCATGTAGAAGAGCGGTCCCCTACTGCTTCGTAATAGTTGAATATACTCCATCCTGGGTACATAGATAATGCTTTTTGCTTTGCAGATTGTAAATTTTCTGCCTCTACAGTAGATAGTTTTACTTTTCCTGGGAATACAGGGTTGGATAGATAGATTTGCCAGATGTTTTCGTTGTCTAGATTCATAATTGATATTTGTTATTAGTTATTTATACTATAAATATACGCTATTTATACGACATAAAAAAATTTTTCAGCGATTATTTTTATGACAATGTGGCAAAAGTTATTAACAATTGGTGACAAACTGTCATTGCTCTATTTCAGTGTCTAAGTATGCTTTAAGCTACCCCGCCACACCCTATACTACAGCTCTAGAGTACGTATAACAACGCCAAATTTCAGTATAATGTACCACTCGATACACTCCAGATATGCTCTCTAGGGCTCTAAAAATGCGACTACGACGCGAATGTGCAAGGTCAAAATGAAATTCTGATATATCTTAAGCACCATATATAGGTATATATCCATCGTTATCCTCCATGAAACGAGTATATGAGTAGTCTTGATATATGTGAATAGAAGGGTGGGGAGATATTAAGCTACCCGATGTCGTTAAGCTACCTATTCTCAATCTCCCCCATGCCTTCCGTATACTAGAAGTTAGTGTCATCTGAATCTATTTGTTCGCTATCCCATATTATACTGTATATCATATAAGCCATTCCTATAACTAGTATTCCTGCTACTATCATCTTGATTCCTTTAATCTTTCTTGATGCATTTTAATCTGCTTATCAATCTTTCTCTTCTGCTCTTTCAATACTCTTATTCTTGCTCTGTGATAAAATTTACCTGTCATTGTATATCTCTTCTATTACTATGATTCCTATTATTGCTATCCCAAATAAGGCTGCAATTGGCCACCACCACCAAATAGGTAAAAATACCCATATCCATCCTATATCTATTATACCTGCTATCTTTAATATAGCCAATAATATCATTAATGATGTCCACGGATTAGCTTTTATTTTTTTCATCCCATTCTCTTAAATTCTTTTCAAGCTCTTTATGTCTTTGTCTGTTATCTATATGTGATGCTATTTGACTAGTCACGTATATACCTATTACGACTCCAACTCCTATTCCTATAACTAACTCCATGGGAATACTATTCTAACCTTTCCGCCTTTATATACAATAGGATATTCGTAGTCCTTGCTACCAAATCTTACCTTTACGTTTGCATCCGGATTACTCGCGAATATACGCATAGCGTACGCAAGTGGATTTGCCACGTTATCGTATACCCCACCGTCATGGACTATTTCTACCGCTCCGGGCCTCGCCTGGGATGATAGATAATGGGCGTCGTGTTGTGATTTACTTCTGTCTACTTTGAATTCTGTTTTCATAACCGTTTCCTTTTTTTAATTGTTAATTAGTGTTAATATAAATACTGTTGATAATATACCCATAGCTGCAATTAGAAATATTGTCATACTATCAGCATATTGCTTTTCTGTTCTACCTTGTAGCCAATCATGTCTTTTCTTTCCTATCTCTCTCCACTGTTCTCCTATTTTCTTTCTGCCTGTCCCTATATATGTTTGGCCTGTTTCCATATCTTTTAATAACCATTTGGCTGGTACTTTTGTAATGATTTTTAGCTCCACTGGTTTATTCAATTCTTTTACTTTTGTACCTGCAACTTTTCTTATCTTACTCATATCTTATCTTTTATATACAGATTCGTCTGTAACTACATTTACAATTAGTCTAGTTACTGATATACCTGCTAGTACTAATGCCATAGTTGTTGAACCTTCAATATATGTTCCTAATGCTATGGTCAATAGGTATATTGGTACTTCTAATATTCTTATCATCTTAATCATCTTTATTCTCCTTATATTTTAGGTAGTGCTCTTGTTGGTCTTTATCTACCTCTCTCTTTTTTACCTCTTCGAATATATCTCTGTATGATAGTGGACTGCCTTGTGGCAATACAATATCGCTATCTACCTTATCAGGGTCTATATCTACATTATCGAAGTCTTTTAGATTTGTTGGATATCCTTCATCATCTACCTGTATACCTTCATATCCTTTGCCAAGCTTTTTAAGCCAATCCTTTGGCATTCTTTTATCTCTACCAAATACGTTACCAGATATAAGAAAATAACAATTATAGCAAAGTATTTCCAAATTATCTATATCGTAATTCTCTCTATTACCATCTTTTTGTGATAACAATAATGGTATTTTACCATCTATTACTCTTGCGTGGTCAAAGCCACATGATTCACAACAATTAGGCTTTAATCCTGCATTAAACAATCTATCCTTCAAATGATTTAATGGATATTTTTCGTACTTACCATCAAGTACATCTTCCAATTTTTGCTTGTGCCTACCTTTGTTGATTTTTCTAGATTTACCTCTTGGTATATACGTTTTTATTGTATTTGTTTCGTAATCCCAAGCTGAATGTAATTCCAATAATGTTTTACCTGTTTCAGAATCTATATATGATTCTGCCCATTTCTTATATGTGTTGTATGATATACCTAGATATTTAGCCGCAGAAAGATTAGAACGCGTTACTCTCATAGCATCTCGAATATCAGATTCAAGTACTATATAGCCTTTACGAGTTCTTTTTACCTTTGGCTTTAATGGCTTCATCTTTTGATTTTACCTTTTATTCTGTATACAACATAACTCAATATTGGTGTACCCATTAACAATGTTAATAAGCTTGGATGTGGTTCTCCACAAAGTCCTAGTGCGTGTCTTAAAAATTCTACCATTATCCCCAGTCTTCCATTCTATCGTATGAGTAGTCTACCTCATCAAATACCTCCTCATCGATTTTAATTTTACTCTTTCTCTCTTTATCAATTGTAGGTTGGTTATGAGGTAAATTTGTATCGTCCCCAACCATATTAACAATTGATGCCTGTACCTTTTTAGGTTTTTTATTATACTGCCTAGTCCAAAATTCAGATGTAAATGCGTTGTGATAGGCATCATATACTGTATCTGCAAATTGTAAATCAGGCCACTCTGGATTAACTACGTTTTTGCCATTTGCCTGTATGGTATACCTACCACCTGTATATACGACTTTTGCTCCTTTGAACTTTCTTTGTACGACCTTTTTCATTTTTTGAAAATCAGCCTGTCTTTTTTCTATATTCATATTAGTTTCTTTTATTATCTTGTACGCCTCTTTGTAATTTATCAAACCTTTCCTTATCCTGCTCTGTCAATTTGCTATACCATCCTTGAAAATTACCTAATTTCATATCTTTGTATTCAGGAAATGCTTCGTATATAGTTCCAGTATAATCTTTTGATTCTCCTTCGTCCATATCCTCATCACCTTTATCTGCACCGTGATATACCTCGTTTCCATAATCGCCAGCCTTTCTGCTTCTTATCTGGCCAGTGTCTGGATTACGTTCGTGTATTACTCCATCAAACATACTGTTGATTTTTTCTACACCTCTATTCCAATTATCCTGGCAGTATTCCTGGTCATTAAGTCTAGCAAATTTGTCTTGTGTTATCGAAACCTGTACATAATCTGTTACCGGATATGTATACCAATTTTTTATGTTACCGCTGATTGCGTCTTCTTTTTTTATCCAAATGTGTATTTTCATATTAGTTTAATATTGTTTGTCTGTGAACATTTATATGCTCGATTAGTTTTTTACCAAAACGGCTTTCAATATCAACCTCTTCTGTGATATACCATTTGCCGTGTACATTAGTTACACTGTATATGTTTTCGTATCCATCTGCATCTTTAAGATGTATGTCGTATACAAATCCATTTTCGTGTCCCATTCCGTTTGTAATTGTTAGTTCTGCTTTCATAATTTTTATTTAGTTGCGAATTTTTTATTAAGTGATTTAGTTAATTGATTAAGTTGTGTAACAGATATCATTTCTGCATCTTTACCGTACATTTTTTTGAAGTTTTCTCCATCACCACCATAACCACCAGTAACAAAGAAGCTTAGTACCTTGATACCTCTTGCCTTCATATTGTCAACCTGTGTTTTAGTGTGTTTTTGTGCCTGCTGTCCCCAGTAATTGATATTTTTGTTTTCAAAGTATGGTTCGCCGTCACTGAAATTGATAAAGTAACTGTCAACACCAGTACCATCAAGTATGTGATTTTGTATAGCCTCAAAACATAATCCTTCAGGTGTTGTACCAGGGCAAGTAATGTATTTGAAAAGTTTTGTAATTTTTGTAATTTTATCTTTACGTGAATCGTAAGCAATAAATATAGCCGGTATAGTAACAGAGCCAACTTGTTCAGTGGTTCTGAATGAGATTACAATATCCAAATTAGATACCATAGATGCAGCTTTTGCAATAGCCACAGCTGATGTCATTGAATTGTACCATTTGTCACCAGACATAGAGCCTGAAGCATCGATTGAGATATGTGCAATACCTGGTTTGAATTTATCGATAAATGTTTGGCTGAATACCTGTTCGCTGCCAAATCCTAGTGATGATATCATTCGCTTATCGATTTTACCTTTTCGAAGTCTTGTATATGTTAATGAATTTGAATCGTTACGAACTTGAAGTTTTTTACCAAGCATTGTACCAAGTCTGATACCTTTTATAACTGATTCCTGATTTGCCTCTAATCTGTATTCGTATTGATTAGCTGTAATTGTTTCGTAAATATTTGCATCGATAAGAGCTTGTGTAATATTTTTTACAACCAAGCAATCTGTACCAGTACCTTTTTGATAATAGTTTTTTTGAATTCCATTACCAACAGATTTTATTTCTGAACCAGATTCCTGTACCGCATCCACCTTTTTCTTATCTGATTTTGAAATTGTTTTCTTTTTAGTTTCGCCATCATTAAATTCGTTTTGCTTTTTGATTGCGTTTCGTAACTGATGTTTTTGAGAATTAGTTAAAGGATTTGAAGCACCAGATGAACCATTTTGATTTTGGTTAACCTCGTTTCCATCACCTTCTTTGCCTTTACCATCATTACCTTCACCATCTTCATTATCTTCTTCGACAGGTTCCGGTATATAACTTTCAACAATTTTGAATATTTGAAATGCAACATCCAATGAATCCTGAGTTGATTTTAATCTGTCAACATTTCTTAAATCCAATAATTTCCAGATATCGTTAAGGCCAGGTAAAGCATTTAGGTCACGATTAGGATTTGTTAAATTGATAATCCTAAACATGTAAGATTCCCAATCGTTGTTACGCATTTCATCTGATTTAAGACCTTTGTCAACAATTTTTGAATTGAAATATTTATCGTACATTGCCTGGTAATAACCTTGATAACCAGGTGCCGAACGGTAAACAAAACTATCGATTCGTCTATCTTCTACATAATTAAGAAGAGATTTTACATGATTTCTAATATAATTACAAACAATCCATGTTTTATCCTCCAAGTCATCTGCATTTTTAGCATATTTATTAGCTATCATATCGAATATCTCTTGCGGAACTACATTAGGATTATCCATTAGATTTTTAAGAATTTTGAAGTCTGTAAGTTTACAGTGTGAACCTTCGTGAAGTGCCAAGCCAACCGTAGGGTCAAAGTCTTTTTCCTTGATGTTACCAGATATAACCACCTGTTTACCATCTGTAAAGCTTTCGTCCTTTGAAGAATATGTAACTGGTATAGATTGTCCAGTAACAATATTAACAAAGTTTCCAATAGCTCTTTTTGTAGCCGACATCTTTACGTAATCCTTGCCAGGTTTTATTGTTTCGCCTGTAAGAACATCGTAATTATCTGTGTCATCCATCCAGAAGCTTGAGTTGTTGTATTTTTGCCAGTTTGCCATATAGTTTATGTTTAATGTTTTTGATTTATACTATAAATCTACGCAATTTTTCCGATATATAAAAGGATTTTTGCATAAAGTTATTAACAAGTTATTAACAATTTTTTCTAACAATATTGTAATTCCATAATTCACCACAATCTTCATCTTCATCTACAAGATTTAGCTGCAAACAAAGGTGATTAGGTAAAATTTCATTGACCTTTACTACATCAGAGTCTGATAATTTTTGCCAATATCCGAATCTTAGTGTAAGTCCAGAATTATTACAACCAACCTGTATGTCATTACAGTCGAAGCGGTCTAGCTTGATTGTTGAAAGTGTTTGAATGTTTATTCTATCCATAGTTAATTTGTTTGATTTATACTATAAATCTACGCAATTTTTCCGACATAAAAAAATATTTTAGCAACTTTTTTTGTAAAATATGCTAATTTATATTCAGTCTAAATAAGCTTGAGGAAAGCTTTCTTTTTGTGCGTAAATATCATCTACATCTTCAACAGTATATGAAGTAGCATAAATATATTCATATATTATTTCCACCTCTTCATTCAATGTAGTTGTTGTTACCCAATCAATCATATTTATTCTCCACTGTTTTTCTTTTTAATGCGCATTTTTCCATAAGTTTTTTAGTTAATTCGTCACAGCCTTGCCATTTGCCAAATAGTACTCTAAAATTATGTATGAAATTATACGCACCTATTATATGCGAGCTGTTATTACAGCTGTATATAACTCTTAGTGCTTTTGTGTATGCTTTTTTCATAATACTAATATAACAAAATTTTCCGATATAAAAAAATTTATTGAGGTCTATTTGAAAAACTTGTAAACTGTTGTTCGTTTTTATAAGCACCGCCTGAACCTGTATAATGTCCCATTACAGCAGAAGCTCTACCTTGAGGACTTCTACTTTCTAATTTATATTGGTCGAATGTCCAGCAATTTAGTCCAATAAATCCTACGTACAATCCGTTTTCTAACATCAACATTCCATCTGTCAATACACTACCTGAATGGTTAGGTCCCCAATAATTTTTAGGATAGTCTGTTCGAACTTGATATGCGAAAGGTGTAAACTGTCCTTCTTGTTCTCCACATAAACCATTTTGTAATAAAAATTGAGCATTTGCCTGATTTGGTCCATATTCTGCCAAATGGTCAGGTGCGTGTGAAGGACTTACAACTCTTCTCTTTATACTTTTAAGTCGAACATATCCACTAGTTTTGGTAGTTCCTGGTATTATATCAGCACATTTAATAAATCCAATTGAGTTGTTATTGGTATATGTTGAAACACTTGCACTAACATATCCAAGATGTCCTAATACTGGTGCAGAACCTGTAAAGTGATATAATTCATGAACAGATACAGCTCTTAAATCTTTTGGCCAATCTGCAGAGTCTGGAATAAGTGGATGTATTGGTGTTCCTTCACTTGGAAATAAAGGATTGTATATATATAAATTTAGACCTCCAAGAGCTGAGAATTTATATCCATCTGTAAATTCTAAATCAAATACCTCATCATTTCTTACAGTTTTTAATGCTCTCCATGCAAATATTTCATTACACGTACATGTTGGCCGCTTTGAATAGTATTGCTGGTTATCTGCAAACGTTACCCATCTTCCATAATGCTGTAAAGTTACCTCAACACCTCCACCACCTGAACCAAGAGTTGTTCCAAAATTACTCCAGAAATGTCCAGCAACTGAATTGTCATCATTGAAGTCATGTATAACACCCATATCAAGGATGTTTGCACCCATTGGAGTACCTCCATTTATCATATTTTGTCTATTGTGGCCTCCATACATACTATTATTATGAGTCTGAGTTTGATAGCAACTTTCTCCACTTGCCAATGCTCTTGCACGAACAACAGAAGCAGTATACATAAATCGATATATATTTTGCTCTGAAGCTGAATCTAATAATTGATATTTTTGTAACATCTGTGAATCAAAAAACCCTGAATTCAATGGGTCGTTTTTCTCTACAGGTAATATTCTTTTAATTGAAGGGAAATATCCTAATGAATAAGGTACAGTATTATTTCCTGTATATGTTCCAAATGGGTCTGACGATATAAATGATGCTGTTGCAGCCGAACCTACAAGATATACAAATAAACTTGAAGGATTACCTATTACTGCATCGTTTGCGCCATCTCCATTTGTATCGATTGTATTTGTATCAGGGTCTGTTTTTGTAAAATACCAAGCAACACCTGGAAATGTTGGAGGGCCGCCAAATGGAAACTTCCCTGCATTAAACGTTCCATTGTATTTATAATATGAAGGTCCTGTTTGTGCTCCCCATTCAGATATTGAATATGTCTGATTACTAAAGATTGTAACTGAAAAAGGTTTTGGTGTTCTTCTTGTGTGCTTAGGCATATTTATTTCCCAGCGCAATCCTATATGTTCCGGACCAGTTGTATGCCTGCTACTTCCTGTTGTAAAATGATTCATCTCAACAAACATGGATTCATCATGAAGAGGCCTTCCGTTATCAGAACTAGAAGTATAAAATGCACCAAAGTTAGGTGAATTTGGGTCTTGATTTCTAGCCCAAGCTGGTTTCATTATTGCATACGCTATTTCACCACCCTGTCTAGGAAAAGACCATAATTCAGAATGTAATTGTGATTTCATATCGTGCGTACCTTGAAATAAATAAGATGCAGTTACGCCTGTATCTGCTATTTGCTTCCATAAATCCCAAGAAAACCTTATAGCTCTTGGATTATTAACATAGAATCCATTTACTGATTGTGAAAATCCACTGTTTATTAAATAAGCTGTTGTTGTTCCATCTGGATTGTCAAAGTCTGCACTAAATGTTGTATATCCTCTTGCACCTGGTATAACTACACTTCCTGTTCTAAACATTCCTTTTAATGGTTGAGTAGAATGAGAATAAGGACGATAATGGTTAGGACTATAATCATATCCAGCAAATTCATCAGGATATTGAGTTCCTTGAGGATGGGTAATATCTACAGGAGGCTGTCCATCACCTGGTCTAGGTCCTTCATACCAAGCAAGTACTGTATTCTGTTGATTATGTATTCTTGAGCCAGAACAAAAAGAGCTAGTATATATTAACACATCATTAGCTCCAACTGACCAAGAATAAGGAGCTCTCATATATGCAGCTTTGCCTAATAGTCCATGATATCCATAATAATTACCTCCACCTGAAGCAGACATATGAGGTGTTGGGTCCCAATGTTGAGCTGCTACTGCTTGATTAGCTCGTGAATGGTCCATAGTTCCCCAAAACTGGCCATAAAAATTAAGAGCTAGTGCTAATGATTCTGCCTTTGACCTTGTCCCTTCAGGCATCCAATCACCATTAACTTTAGTTGTGACCGTTGATGCTGTACTAAAATACATAGGTAAAAAGAATTCACCGCCAACATAATTTCCACTAACATTTCTTTTTACAATACTACCAAACGACTCCCAATCATCTATATACCATAGGTCCTTAAATAATTGTTTTCTATTCAAGTCCATAGTACTACCGACATCCATACCATATACAATATCACCTGAAGAATGTGTATACAGACCTGCGTGATATTGAACTCCATTTGAAACACCAGATGCAGATGACATAGAAATATAAAATGCTATATTGTTACCACCAACACTTTGAAAAAGAGTTTCTAATTGAGTGCTCGCCTCATAAAAATAATTATCAACCTGTCTACCAGCAGGTAAATACGTAGGCCAGTTTTTCCACCAAGCACTAACAAATGTCATATTACCAACTGTTACTCCTCCTGGATGATGTTTTAATACTGAACCTGAAGGTTCAAGAGAGTATATCGAATTAGGATATTGAGCATTATTTTCTAGTGTATTTATATTTCTTTCAAACTCAAAATGTTGTGATGCTGTAGTTTGGTAATTATTGTGAGGCCAATGCCATCCAATATCACCTGCGTTATATGGTCCATATCCACTACCTGTAGTCCATGCAGACATTGTAACTTTAACACCTGTTTTCATTACGTGTGTTGGTGTACCGTTAATATAAACCATATAATCATTTGTCAATACTTTACCTTTGTCATAAGGATATTGATATAATGCTGATGCTGTTCCTGATGAACCAAGACTTGAGGAATATCTATCATTTTTTATATGACTTAATACTCTATTTCCATAAGATGTAATTCGACTTGAACTTCTAAAAAATTCAAATATATCGTAGTTATGGTTTGAAGGATATGTTTTGCTATAATGCTTTGCGTGCTTAAAACCATTCAACCAATCTGTTCTTATACTTCCTGATACTTCTTTACAACCACAGTCATCATCGTGAAAATCTTCTGTTGTAAAATCAGGTGGTTGCAATCCAGCAGGTATATATGGTGTATTGTTACCTGCCAAACTCGCTACTGTTCCATAACTAGCAGACCCCATATTTTGATACGTTGCCACAAATGAAGAGCTCATATTTTGCTCAATATCAAAGTTTATAGGTTGACCTATACCATGACTTAATCTATCAAAATTTGTAAGAAATGGGTCACCGTGACCTCTTATCCAGAAATTAGTATTACCCATTAACGCTGCTTTCAAATGATATGCAACATTTCCAGGATATTGATATGTACCATTATCACTATAAACAAGTTGCTGATGAAGGTCTATATTAGACCAGAACAATAATTCTTCTGGAATTTGAGGATTCGCATTACCTGCAGGTAAAAATGTTGCCATTAGTATGAACCTCCTGTTGGTGTGTGAAATATATATACACCATTTTCTAACATCATTGATGCTCTAATAACACTGTTTGAAAAAATATCTTGAGGATAAGTTGTTTCAGGAAAACCTGCCATCATTCCAGTACCTGAATTTATTGTAAAGTCTGCAACGCTTTCTACCTTAATACAGCCTGATGAAACATCTTGTGTTTTGCCATAAGATTGACATGCAACAACATATTCTCCTGCAGTAGGATTATCGAATTGAAGTCCAGTATTTTTTACTACTAACATTTTATTTCCTAGACCTAATGTTATTGCATAGCCATCTGCAAATGTATATGTATCAACAAGAGTTGTGTTTGTTGAGCCTTGATAATTTGTTACAACAAATTTATCTAAACTAGTACATTCACAATTAGGTCTCTTAACCTGCACTCCTGTATTAACAGTTGCTGTAGCATTCGCAGAAGGATTTGCAACACCTGCTTGTGCTTGTAGTTGAGCAAATGTTGTTAATACACCTTCATGAGTAGCTCTAAAAGGTTTAATCGTAGGAAAATAAGAATATATCTGTCCATTTGCAGTACCTGGTCCATAGGTAAAAGCAGCACTTGCAGCTCGTGTCACAAGAAGTTGTGAATTGTTAACAGGTGATTGACATCCTCCTCCTACTGGTGGTGGTCCTAATTGTGTCGAAGCTCTTAACGCCATATTTCATCTTCTAAATCTGTCTTTACTATTCTTGCTTTTAATTTTTGACCTGTTTCGCTTACCAAATATATAATATATTCAGTGTCGTTTAATTTTTTAATTTCAACTGTCATTTCTTTTTCTCCAATAACCTTGAGGACATTCCTCTACTTTTAATCTTGCTTTAACTTTTATATAACAACCACAATCCATACATCTTATTTGTGCTGCATTAAAAAAAGGACACGCATAACAAATTGATTTTCTTTCTTCATATTCAGTCTGTGAAACGTTTTTGAATCCTGATTTTATATTTAACCACATTGACTTAAAAAATCCTTTTGCCTGCCTAAGGAATTTTCGTCTTTTATACCTATTGCAACATGCCATAACCTATTCTCCTTTTGAATTTTTTACATATTCTACTTTTATCTTTATTTTTGGCTCGTAACTATCAGGTGTTCTATCATCGATACCAAAATATTCTGATTTATCTTTATCCATTCTTAATGTAAATTCTAAATCTGTCACATTCATCATTAGCTGGCCTGTGGTAGAAAGAATATCTTTTTCTGTAGGTCCTTTGACCATATCTACATTTCTATATGGATTGTTTCTCATATTCTTTGCATGATATGCAGACAAGCCATTTAATACATCGCTAGGTGTTTTTACCTTTGAAAGCATATCTTGTGCGTATTTCCATCTTAATTCTGATGATTTTTTATTAAGTCCTGAGGTATATCCAGAATCATCATAATCATATCCGTGATTTGTTCTCACATGATTATGACCTCTATTTAATTTTTTAATAACTGGCTCGTGTTCAGATGTCATTTCTATTGAATATGTATGTTTTGGTGTCGCTACAAATGTATGTCCTTTAACACCAACATCTCTTTTGTCGTCACCTTTGAAATTAACTATTGATAATATTGATTCAGACGCTTTTCTAAACATAAGAGCTCGTCTTATTTTTTTACCGTCTTCTGATGGCTTGCCTTTTTTCTTTGCTAACTTCTTTTCTTTTTCATCTGCATTTACCATAAGAGCAGAATTGATAACAGCAGTACCATAATTATTCATACCTTCTGACCAATCAGTATCTTCGTCAACAATATAAACCATTTCTACATCATTGATTAGCTCTCTTACAACTTTAACTCTTGCTGTATAAGAACGGTCTCTATTTTTTGCTAAAATAATTTTATTATTAACAACAGTATGTGCTATTGTACATTCGTTTATCATTTGCTCTCCTTTATATATAAATATCAAACTACTATTTAACCAGTGAAGTTACAATAGTTGTTTCAGGGTATTTCTTTTTAAGAGCGTCGACTGCCTTTATATTTTTAGGTGAATCGTCCATAAAATATATTGGGTCATAACCTTTTTGAATTTCTTTTTCTATATAATCTGCTTTTTTCTGTGGGTCTCCACTACCTAATGTAATTACATAAGGCTGAATTCCTATTGATTTGAAGAAAGAGTTAATTGGTGCGCCAAGTCTTCTCGCTGTAAGTATCGTTACTTTTCTACCACCTTTCTTTAATTGTTTTTTCAATAAATCTGCATTCTTTTTTATTAACCTGGGATTTCTTATTGGCCTATCAAAATCTCTAAAATCATATGACTGTCCTTTTTTAAGACCTTTATGCACAGCAAACTGTGCCGCATCCAATGTATCTACAACACTTCCTTCATCGTCAACAACATATACCCATGAATCTGATTTTACTAATGTATCATCAAAATCAAAAATGCTTAACATTCTTTTTTCTAATAACAGGTCTTTTAATTTAATCATAGATACTTTTTCCAATTCTTTTCAGCATTTCTAGCTTGTTTTTCCATAGGATTATTTGTATATCCTTTTTCTCTACCTTGCTTTATTTTCTTTGGGTCTTGTGTTGCGTGTGTATATTCATGAAGCATAGCACGTATTACATCTTCCTCAGAATTAAGAGCAGCCTTATATAAATATATAGTATTGTCTTCATGTACAAATTCAGCATGCTCGTTTTCACCGCCTGGATAATCATCAATTCCACTGTATCTTGCATAAACATTGCTGTGTATTTCGATTTTAGGTGTACCTTTTCTTGCTCTACCTAAATTTTTAACAACCTGAGGATATATTCTATTAACGATTTTTAATATATCGTTTTTTGACATTCCTTCTGATAGTATTTCTTTTAATTTTATCATTTTATACGGACAGTTTTTACAACCACAGTTACAACAGAATCCTCGATTTAATAAAAATTCTCTTGATAGAGGCTTCATTTATTCCCATTTTCTTTCGTATTTTTCTCGTTGGTCAACAAGAACATATTCGACAATATCATTTTTGCCACAGTGAGGACAGTTTAATCTTTCTAAATTAGTTGCCTCGTTTATCTTCCACTCACCTTTACACGTTTTGTCACTGCACTTATAGATATATGTGTGTCGTATAAATACTTTGTGTCCCATTTTACTACCATTTTCTACATGACCAGTAACGAGCTTTCGTTTTAGGTCCAGGATTATCACAGTTGTGTCTTGCTCTAAATGATTTACGTCTTTCAGGATTGTTCTTTTTGATTCTGTTCTCTGCACCTTTTGCACCAAAACTAACTTTCTTTACCTTGTCTCCATCTTTAACGTATACCTTAAATTTACTATTACCATCACCTTGCATAGGTTTGTTGAGTTTAACTTTACGACCTTGATATTCAGCTTCTGAGATGCGTTTAACAGCTTCAACTAACCATTCTGTAAAGCAACCGATGTCTTCCTTTTTAACAAAAAGTTCATTTTCTGTAATATTATTTATTACCTCATCTAGCTTTCCTTCGAAAAAATACATATCTCTTTGCATCCAACCATCAAGGTTTTCCCATTTACCATCAACCAAATCGTAATCAATATCATCTGGGTCTTTTACTACAGAAAGCATTGCCTGCTCTCTTTCGTCTTCGCTGGCTTTTTTCCACCATTTTTTGGTAACTTTTACACCTTTACCAACTCTTCGTTCATTAAGAATTTGTTTTAGCTTCATAATATCTCCATAATTCTTTTCCTAGTTTTTTACCAAATAAAGAATCTGATAAAAAATGTTGTTTTGCAATATTTCTACTATATGATATTTCCTCTGCAATTTTCAAAAAACGCATTTTATGCTCAGGATAAATATCACCTAACACATAAGCTAATAAATAACCTTGCGCTGAATGACCACTTGGATATGATGGTGTCATTGCACTATCGAGAGGTTGGTCATGAAATTTAAGACCATACGATTTAGCAACTTGTACAGGTCTAGGTCTATTGTAATGATATTTCAATGATTTAATTATCCATCTTGTTTGTTTCATAACATTTTTCATTAAGTCATAAGAAACATTTATATTTAAGTCTTGAGTTCTTTCAATGAAATATTTTTTTATTTTGTCTGCCTTTAATACAAATTCAGGATTAGGTTTTAATTTATCGATTTGCATTAACTCTTTTCTTGTTTCTATTGAATCGTTAGGTGGAAATGGAAGATTGTGAAAGTTACTGATAGGAAATTCTTTCCATGCACCTTTTTTATCTGACATGTGACTGATGGCCTTTTCATCAGGTTCGCCAAATTTTATGTCATTTCTTCCTTCAGTTACCTTATCAGGAAGCTCCTCATAATCTTTCTTAGTCATTTTACTATCCATTTTCTTTGCAGCTTTTGGGTCTGTCGCAAACATAAATCTTTGTTGTGCCTTGCTAGCAAATTTTTCAAAAAGAAATGAATGTACACCACCTCCTGTACCAATACTAGACCATTTGTCATGTTTTATTTTTATTGAAGGATATAATTTTTTTATTGATTTAATTACATCCTTTGGATTTACCTTATATCCATAAAACACACTCATACCATTTTTATTCAGTTTCGTAACTTTAGGTCTTGTTCTTCCTGAATAATCAATAGATAATTGATATGAAATATCTTTTTTATTTATCTTTTCAAATAATATGTTTTGTAATTTAATCATCGGTTTAAGTATTGTCGCCATTTACTATAATCAGGTGCCATATTAGTTCCACCAACATTAACATTAGCTTTTAATTTATCTTGAGCATCTAAGTAAGTTGTACGTCCACTTGTGATTTGAAAAGCAAATTTCTTTTTAAGGTTAACAGCAAATAGACCACCAGGCAGACCAATTAAGAATGTACCTTTAGGAACTTTGGCATAACTTTTACCAGCCATTTGTGTTCCTACACCAGGAATACCACCAGCTGGACGAGTATTATATTTTACCATTGCATCTTTTAATATGATAGCTTGGAAGTTAATTCCTTCTCTTAATATGTCTTTTAATCTTGCCATTTTATTTTCCTCTTACTTTTTTAGCCAAGTCTTTATCTGCCTTACCCCAAGTACCAGGACTCTTTGTTGTAAATGAATTTACTCGAGCATATCCCCATTGTTGTTGAGTTGCACCAGGTCTATGTCCAGTTTTCCATGCAGCCATACCTCTGTTAAATACCTGCTTTAATATACCAAAAGGCATACCTGATTTTTCAGCCTTCTTTTTAAGACCTTTTTTAACAGCAGCGCTCATTTCGTTAATACCTTTTGACATTTTATATACTTCTTTTATGGTTTTCCAACCGGATTCACCATACATCTGCTTGAATTTTTTTGTATGTGTCGACACTTTTGTTTTCTCCCCTTTATCACTTCTAAAATCTTTATATGCATCAGGGTCATCGTCATCCATTTTACTTCTTTTTGCGATAACTCTTTCGCGTTCTTCTTTATCGTCTTTTGA
>CEQR01110919.1_pt1 | contig 17404 bp, 29 predicted proteins | sample 530901 | NCBI WGS metagenome assembly CEQR01 (sample SAMEA2621085, study PRJEB7988) | marine metagenome | isolation source: saline water (ENVO:00002010), including | reverse complement strand
GGGGATATGAGAATGATAGTTTTATATGGACAAGAATATTTACATATGAAGATGGTTCTGATATATCTCAAACAGGTAAAGACTATGATGAAGTTATTCAGCCATTAGTAAGATTGCATATACAGGCTAACAGAATTAGAAATGGTTATGAATTTGGTTCTCAATTTGCATTTAGAGATGTATTAAAAAAGAGTGGTATATATAAATCTTACATTATGAATAGACAAAAATACTTATCAGATAATCTTAAAATAATAAGTAAATTAAAAACTAGAAATATTGGAAGTATTGAACTAGCACCTATAGAAATGATAGCAATTGCACCAAGTGAAATTTTAGAAGAAATGACATCTGTAGCAAAATATAATTTAATGGGATATGATGCATCACCATTTATAGTAAACGACATGGTTCATATGAACTCTCATGTATCTAGTATGAATGAATTAGATAGACTAAAAGAGTTTTATTTAAACAAAGCATATGACAAAGACAATTTACTATCTGTTGAAAGAAAGCAAGAAGAAAGACAAAAAGGTTTAAATTATGCTATTAAAATGTCTAATGAATGGAAAAAAAGACGTGACGAATATAATGCTAAGGGACCACAATCTGTAGATAGAAATGATAAAATGATAGAATGGAAGGAGCAATACGATGCTATGTTTGATGGACTATCTAATACAGCTCAAGTAACTGCAACTTATTATTTTCTAGAAGGACAAATAAGCAAAGAAAGATGGGGTTTTAGTATGCCTCCAGTAAGTGATAGAAAAGACCAAGCTAGTATGCTAGACCCTGAAATTGTTAAAAATTACTTTAAGCTATATAATGAGCAAGTAAGAGATTTAAACAATAATGATAAAAAACTTAAACAAGAAAAATATAGAATATTAGAACGTATTATTAAGGAGGATTGTTAATGGCTAGTAACAAGTGCAATCAAACTAAAGAAAACGTTAGTGCTATTATTAATAATGATATTATATCAGGTCAGGTTTATAACAATATTTTAACTAAATATTTTCCAGGATGGCAACAAAGAAGTGATGAATGGTCTGAAGAACTATTAAAACAAGGTTATGATGTACATACATTAATTCCAGAAAAAGATTTAAAAGTATCATGGATAAAAGCATATGGTACAAAACAAGAAAGAGAACGACTTGCTCAAATCTTTATGTCAATTCTTAGACAAGAACCACAAATAGTACCTATGATGCATGAATATATTTTAACTAGAAAACCACAAGATGTATATTTAGGAAAAACAAAACTTGGAAAAGAAACAGAAACTATAAATGCTATAACTTTTGAAGAATTAGCAAAATATCCAGAAGCATCATTAACTCAGTTTATAAATAAAGCATCTGATATTATAAATCAAAAAACATCTTCTGGTCGTACTAGGGTTAAAATTGGTAGTTTTCAAGGCACATTAACAACTCCTAAAAATCTTGCTTTTTCTGACCCTACTGGAGCTTGGTTTGCAATGACTAAAGGTACTAGAGAACATGCATCAAGAATAGCTAACAGAGTGTCAAAGTTTATGCAATATCCTAATCTTCTTACAGGAAATGAAAAAAAATATAAAGTAAAAGGATTTGATAAATCATTTGAACAAATAACAGAAGAATTAAAAGATATAGTTATTAAAAAAACTACAAAAGTTAAAAAGGGTGAAATACCTGTAGATAATGAAATAAAAATGTATGAGCTTTTTGGTGCTTATATGAAAGGTTGGGTATTTTTAAACGATAAAAATGAGTTTATGATTAATACTGAATATAGTATGAGACTAGAAGAAGACCCTGATAATCCAGGAAGACAAAGACCTATGAGATATGAAAGTAGGACAGAGGGAGTACCTGGAGATATTATGTACAGTTTTCAAAAGCCAGTAAGATTTAAAGATTATGTTAAAAAAGAACCTAAAGCTAATTTTTATTTAAAATTAAATGATAAGCAAAAAGAAAAGTTTGTTAATTTAACTAAAAGTGCTAGGCCATTGCTAGATACTGTTTTTAACTATACTACAGGAGAAATGTCTGATGTAACACAAGGTATTTTAGATAAATTTGTTAGTTTATTTGATGGAGTATTTGCTAAAGATATTATGGACCCTAGTACAAGAAAAAGTTTTAATGAAATGGCTATAAAGAAAATATTCTTTTTTGATACTACAGAATTAGATTACCCTAGCCAGATGGTTAAAGATAACTACACTCTTTTATATAAAGATGTAGAACAAGCAAATGGTGAGATAAAAACAATACCTTATGTTGATTTATTAGAACATTTAACAGATGACCAAAAAGAATTAGTAGAAATTATACAAGAAAACTTTGCAAATACAGTTTCAGATGGAATGGTTTTAGCTAATGGTGGTTCGTATTATCCTGATGAGCCTGAATTTAGAAAGAATTATTATCCTACAAGATATGATTCTAATGTTTTAAGAGAAATGGTTTCTAAGCTTATGAATGAATTAGAAAGAGATATATCTAAATTGTCATTAGCTGCAGAAAATACTGAAAAATATACAGTTGAAGAAATTGCTATTATTAAGGATAAAATTAAAATTTTAAATTCTAAATTAGAAAGTGCTCAAACTACTTTTAACAATTTATCTAATTATCACGTAGATTCTCAAACAAATACTTTAATGCATTTAGCAAAAGACAATAAACATTTTAAAAGAATTAGTAATGCGTATGATTTAAGAAATAGTCAAAGAGGTATTTCTGTATTTCTTGATGTTTTAACAGCTCAAATGACAGCAATTGAAAGAAATCATTTAGCGTCTACATTATTAGATGGACTTATTTTAATTAAAAAAGACCAACAAAAACCTGAGTCAAAAAGATTTTTAAAAAGTAAAAAAGAAGTAATGGCATTAATTAAAGCTGGTATTAATAATCATAGAACTACTTATTCTTCTGTTAAAGAAAGCGGTATGTTTGGTGATTATGAAAGCTATACTACATTTTCAAATTTTATAAGAAGCTGGAACCCTGCATATATAATAATGCAACAATTAGAAAGATTATTTCCAAAACGTTTTAGTGGTACTTTATATAGAGCAAATGTAGACCCTCATACTCAAATGAAAAAATCAAGAATACTGCAAACTCAATGGTCTGGTTTATCATTAAATAAAGCTAGTTCTGCTATAACTAATGTTTCAGGATTAGCAAATACTGTATTTAAAGCAGGTCTTAAAAAAACTTTTGATGCAATAAACTTATATTTTCAAAAACAAGAAGGAATACAAAAACTAATAAACTTATCAGGTGTAACAAATTTTTCAGATTTTTTTAGTGATGCAATGGTAAATGGTATAACTGAAGCTCAGTTAGAAAGTCAAGTTAGTGAGCAATTATTATTTGAAATGGCTGTATTTGTTGCAACTACTCAAGATAAATATACTAAAAAAAATCCTGCTAGCATGGATAAAGCAGCTAAAAGATATGAAGAAAAAATAGTGCAAATTTTATCTAACTCTAAATCATGGCTTAAAAAAGAAGATATATATGTAAGAAATTTAGATGTAATACAATCTAGTTTAAGAGATGTTAGACTTGATATGAAATTGCAAGCTGCTAGAAAGTTAATACAATTTGCTATAGAAAAAAAATATGTAATTAAACCTTTAGTAAATGCAAGTTCTTTTAAAGCTTTTTTAAATCGAGGATACGCTGCTGGTGTAGGAGGTCTTGGTAGTATAGTTAGAAGCCTTAATTTAACAATGAGTAATACAGAGCAGGCCTTAAGAAGTATTTCATTTATAACAGGAGTTGACCAAGCTTGGAAAAATGGAGAATTAAGAAATGATATTCATTGGTCAGAATTTACAGAAGGGGAAGATATAGCAAAAGCTTTACAAATAGGTATAGCATATTCTTTTGAAACTAACTTTGGAATGTCTACTTCAGATTTACCAGAATATCAATATGGTCCTGCTAAACCTTGGGCTAAATTTAAATACTGGTCTATTCAAAGAATGTTTTCAGATAAATCCATGATTCGTGATACTGAAAGAAGTATAAGAAAAATTCCAAAAGATTTTAAATTAGACGAACAGTCTGGAAAAACCACTGCTAATTTTAGAGCGTTTTTAAAAATAGTTTTAGCTGGATTAAAAGTAGGCCAAGGACAAAGAGTAACTAATCCAGAAATGGCTTCTGCAGTTTCTATGGTAAGATTTTCATTACCTATGCAATTATTTATGGACTTTGCTTTTACAAATCCTCTTTCAATATCAAGAAAATTAATGCGACTTGCTTCAGATTTTAGACAAACTGGTAGTTTAAAAAGTGCTATGCATTCTGATTATTTATCTTGGTATACATTGCCTTTAGCTTTAGGCCTTAGAACTTGGTGGGGTAGAGGTTATGAACCTCCAGAAGATGAAGAAGAATGGGAAAAAGCTATAAATAAATGGGTTTATAGAATACCTTGGATGGGAGCAGGTTGGACTTTAACTATAGACGGAATGGCAGGAATAATTTTTGCAACAGCTCTTGAAAATGAAAAAATAGCTGCACAAAAAGCTGAAAGACTAATGTCTATGATGGGTCCATTAAAATATGGTAGACCTGAAATATTACCTTTTTCTAAATATACTGAAAAGAAGGCTTTTGATATAGCCAGAACAGCATTTCAAGGACATCCAAAAATACCAATAGTTCCAGGATTTACAGACCCTTCTACAGGAAGACCTAGTCGAAGACTAGTAGACCTATTAAGAAATACAGGTCAAAATTCATTCTTATTTATGTATGATTATATAGATGAGATTACAGATTAAAATATAGAATTAAATATTTTATTATAGAATATTAAAAACCCAATAGATGATGCAAACGTAGCATCATGCATTGATATTAAATACAACAATCCTATTATAAAACAGTTAAGAAACAATCTTGGTAGGTAATTTATCTAGTTTGTGTATAAGTGTTATAACTCTCATTTTATCATTTACTGGCATATCTTCGTAATTATTTCTTTCAAAACTATCACCTATTATGCTATTGTAAATTGATAATTTAACTTCATTAATTAATTGTTCTCTTGCAAGTCTTTCCTCTACAGTCATTTACTCTCCTATTATTTTTAAAAATTCTTCTAGCTCAAGGGCTATGTATGTTTTTGTTCTATTTCTTTTAAATACTACAGCAGGTGTGTATTCTTCACAATTGTCTTCAGCTTGAGACAAAGATTCCCATATGTTTAACCGTTCTTGGTTTTTACATTCAAAGCTAAATGGTATTACATCTCTTGCTGCAGGGGAGAGAATAATGTCTTCACCAGACTCTCCCATTACAGCTGTTTTCACGTCACCCTTCCTTAGTGAGGGGAAATAATCATAAAGCTTATCTTTTAAATAATTTTGCAGTCTCCTGCCTTTGCCTTTTGCCGATGATGGTTTCATCTATACCTAAATGTTTTGCTAGTTCTTGTAATAATTTTATTCGTTCGTCCCTAGCAAAATTTACAATGGCTTTAACTACATTGTCAAGTTCATTTTCATTAGTATTTCTAGCAAAGGCTATAAGATTCTTTGCTTTCTCTTCTAAATCCATATACTCTTTATGCATCGAAGTCTCCTGTTATTATTGAAACTTTTTCTTTAGTTACACGTTTTATACCTAAGTCTTTAGCATTTAAAGCGTACTTGCCAACATCTATTTTTAACTTCTCACATATATCATCTAATGCTTTTTCGCTAAGTTGTATACTTAGGTCTGTAAAAACTTTTCTAATATATTTTCTTGATAATAGCATTATATACCTATCCTATCTCTCATTCTATTGTATATGCTTTGCATTTCTACCATATCATTTTCTAATGCTCTAATTTTTTCATCTATTAAAACTATCAGCTCTTCCATATCAGATAGTCTTTTACTAGAGTCTTTCTTTACAGAGTCTTTTTTTACTACTTTTTTTGTTTTTTCTTTAGTTGGTTTCATGTTCCTCCTTTATTCCAAAACCTGTTTCTTGTTTTAATTTATAAAGAGCCCTAGAAATAGCATCGTCAAATTTAGACTTGTCTTTCATAGTGCATCCACAATTATGACATATCACTATTTCTGTCTTCACATTGTTTACATTCATTTATAACTCCTTTTGATTGCATCAATTTTTTAGCTCTAAGTTCTCCTGGGGTAAAATGTATCTTACATTCTCTGCATTCAAACTTTAAATCTACTAATTTCATAGTGCCTCCTTTGTACATTTTATCTTGATAAGTTTTTAGTCTTTCTACTATATCTTGCTTATTTTGCATCATTTTCGACACTTTCCTTTAATTTATCAACTTTTGATTTATTTTCTAAATATTTTTTAAACTCCTCTTCATCGCCTTTGTATTTTAAATACTGGCTAAAAGCAAGTCCTATATTATCTATAGCTGCTTTCGCAACGTTAAGATTATAAGCTAGTATATTTATTCTTTTCTCTGCTTCTTTTATTGTTATTTTTTTAGTTGCCATTATTCCTCCTTAAAATATATACCTAACTTCTTGCCATGGTAAGTTGTGACTATGTGCATTAAGAAAATCATTTATATATTTTCGTTTTAGTTTATATTTATACCTTATGTTTACATTGCCATACTCTGAAGTTTTAGTCTCCTGTATAGATGGCTGCCATAAAATATCTTCTACTTCTTTATCATTAATAGCATGCATTTTCTTATTATGTGTAAGAAATATACATTCTGCCTTAACTTTGTTTTTTATTGAATCATCAATGTTCATGTCAACTAATTTAAATAATTTTTTATAATCTTCTATGTAATCTTTATAAACTATTATTGGTGAGTAGTTTAAATGAACGTCATAACCTGCTTCATAAAAATCATTAACTGCTTTTATTCTGTCTATAATCTTAGATGTACCTGGCTCTAATTTATCAGACAATGACTGAGGCATAATGCTAAACCTTATGCGTATTTTTCTTTTCGCATCATACCCCAGCATTTTTTTGTTAACATATTTTGTTGCAGCTGTACCCATTGCTTTATCATTTGTTTTAAAATAATCAAATAACAAATCCCACTCGTGATACTTTGCATGTAAAATATAATCTTCGTTACAACTAAAATCATATGTGTAATACTTTTCGTGTGTCTGGTTAGGCACTTTAGGCCATTTAAGTAACCATAAATGATGATGTATTGCATCTATTATAGAGTCTGTATTAGTTGCAATGTTTAAACCTTTTGGCAAATGTCTTCTCATATAGCAATAGCTACATTTATATAAGCAACCAAAACCAAAACTTGGTGTTATAAAGTCACTACTACGACCTGACTCTCTTATTTGCATTGTTTTACGTGTTATAAATTTCATATTCCCCCTTAAACTTAGGGAGAGCAGCGAAAGGTAACTGCTCCCCCTTTTGGCGTTCCTCATTAATTACGACATAGCTCCTAACAATCTATCAGTTATTACCTGATTATGTTCTAGCGAAGCCATAGTTGGTTTCTTATCATGCCACAATATATCTGTGCATGCATTGTAGAAATCCCACATGTTTACATTATCATCAAATATATCTCTATCATGCTTTTGCAAGAAGTGTGAACTTATTTTACCCCATAATGTAACAGGTAGATGACCTAAATAATTATTTCTTATATAAGCTAATTCATTTAAATCAACTGGTGTTTCTACCATCTTTCTCATTCTTTTAGCAACTGTTTCAATATCTTCTCCACAGTTATCTACAACTTTAGCAGCGTTAATAATTTGTTTATCGTATCCTTCAGACGTTTTATTATGCTTGAATTTCATCAAGTTCATAAAGTCTTTAGTTATCATACCATTGGTACATACTAATCTTACAAGGAACGTTCTAAACTGTAACGCTGTTGAGCCATCATAACTATTCCAGAAAGCCATACCAAGAGCTATATCATCATCTTTAGCTATCTCAGTAGTATCTGATTTACATTGCATAAAATAAGCAAATTGTTTACCATTAAAGAATGTCTTCATTGGTTCCCAAGTTAATGCTGACTCAGTGGCTATTTCATTAGCCAAGTCTCTTACTTCAGAGTTAGGTACTAGTAGATAATTACTACCTACTACACCACACTCTTTCCATTTTAACCCTTCATCTTTTATTTCTTGCCTTTGTACAGCATAAGCTGTAGACTTGATGCCTTGGTAATCCAAAGGCACCTTTCTTATTTCTCCATAAGGATGTATCATTTTAACCCCCTGACGTGTTTGTTTGTTTGTAATACTACTCCAGGAATATCTTTACCTTCTTTTAATTCCTCAAGTAGTCTTTTTTTGTCTAATCTTAATTCAATCTTTTCAATATAATATTCTCTAGGTATTTTAGTTTCATCTAATATTTCTACCTTACCTGTTTCCATTATTTTAATTGGATTAAATTCATCATGTGCTGGAAGCTGCCCACTAGCTGCATAAGCCTCTATAACAAGTCCCTTTAGTCTTTTCTGAGTATATGCAAGTTTTTTAAGTACTGCATCTGCTTTTTCTTTATACTCTTTAGCTAAAGCGACCTTGCTATCTAGGTTTTTATAGAACCAGTAAACACCGTTTTCCTTTTCATGTAATTCAGTATGTAATATATCTAGTTGTTCATTTATTTCTTCTTCTGTTAACTCAAAGCTATTTTGAACTAACATAATATCACTACTTATTTGACCTAAGCTTCTTTTATTTGACATTTGGACTCCTTAATGTGTCTATTCTAACACCATTTATTTTAAGTATTACATCTAAAGAACCACGTTCTCTATTTGCTTCTGTTTTAATTACCATGTTTTGTACATCACCTTCTAGATTCTTCTGTACAGACAAAGAAAGTATTTTACTTGCATTGTAAGCAATTCTAAAAGAACCTCTAGAAGAAGATATACCCATACCTTCTGTCATAGCTGTTTTAGTTATTTCTGATATAGCAAATACTATTATATTATGTTTTACAGCAACTTCAGTTAAAGCACCAGCAATCTCCTCCATCTTTAGATTTAAGTCTCTATGTTTAGATAACAATAAACCCATATGGTCGATAACAACTACCTCTGGTTTTTCTGGAAGCATACTTATTTTCTTTTCTAGTTCTATAGCAAAACAAGGTTGATAATCTACGTTTAACCATTTAAACTTATCAGCTAGGCTATAATTTTCTCTAGCATAATGTTGTCTTAATTGGTCTTCGTCCCAGCCTTGTTCTATTTGTATAAAACGTTGCCATATCTGCCTTGGTGACATCTCCATTTCTAAAAAGTAAGTTCTTTTCTTAAATGAGTTAACCCAATTCTGCAATAACATAGTCTTCATAGATTTAGGAGGAGCCTGAATTACTACAAGTTCACCAGGATATACAAGAAAGTTCTTATTATATAAACCACCTATATCTATAGGAACTACATCACCTTTTAACCAGCTAATTAAGTTTTCTTCCATATCGTTAGCAGACATAATGCCTTGTGATTTCTTAGCTTTAAATAAAGTACATGTAGAATTACAATGCTTATCCATTATTTTATCATTACAACCATAACGATAACCATTACCACCATGACCTTTATAACAATCAGTAATAAGCCTGTCCATCTCATCTTTCTTAAATGGATGCTCAACAGTTGATACTCTTTGTCGCCAGTCTTCCATGATTAATCTTACTACGTCTTCTGGATAACGCCATCTTAACCAAGCACCTAAACGTAAAGCCATAGCATGTCTACCACCATACGTACCACCTTTTAACATTGTTTGTATGCATGGATATAACATAGGGTCTGGCTCTTTACCAATAGTTTCTTTAAACTTAATAGTTTGCTTTTTAGATTCTCGTTCCATTACATCAAAAACAGGCTCACATTCAAGTGTAGGTATTTCTATTTGTCTTGGTTTATTTGCCAAAGCTTTTATACCTAATGCATTTAGTTCAAGTAATTCTTCACTTTTTATATAAATCTTCCATAGTTTAGATTTACTGTTTAATGTATTGTTAAGCCTAATAATTCTAGTCTTGTCTGTAACAGATACATCAGCATATTTATATATACCTCTTTTATCTAACTCATCTTTTACACACAAATGCAAGTTTCTGCCTGGCTTCCATTTAAACGCCTTATCTGGAATGCCTATATGAAAACCTCTGCCACTAAAATAAATATTACAAGGAACATTTAAGTTGCTTAATAAAGATACAAGTTTAATTGCTTTGTCTTGTGCTTCTTCTACTTCTACACCATCTACATCTAACACAAATTCTTTAGGCATATATATAGAACCGTCATATCCAGACAATGTTTTCTTTTTATTAAAGTATTCTATAACATCGTCATCATATCCATACAATGATAAAAATGTGTCTTTAGCAACGTTCTCCCATTTAACAGAATTATCTGTTGGGAAGAAATGATGCCTATTAGATAATCCAAATGCAAATTCTCTTATCATATTTATCTCCTTTCTTTATAAATTAAAAGGAGTTATGCTCGGTAGTCCTATTTCATACTGACGTGAGGCTCATAAACTCCATTTAATTTTACGATTATTAATTTAAAAAGGCATATCGCTTGATTTACCTTCTGTTGTTTCAGCTACTACACCATTAGCTTGATTTCTTCTGGTTTGGTAGGCTTCAGCAGATTCTTTTATACGAGCAATTCTATTTTCGTCAAAATTATCTACAATGTTTTGAAACGGACTAGCAGGAGCTACCTTCTGTGATATTTCTGAGTAACCATTTGCTTTCTTATAAAATAATACTTGCAATGATTTACCTTGTAAACCAGCAGGCGAGTCATCTAGACTTGCAGCAGCAGTTCCATCTCTATCCATCTCTTCTAATATAGTTGGATTAGAATATCTAACCATATTTGTTACAGAAAACTCTTCACCATCTTTGTTACGAGCTTCCCATACTCTACATTTAACGGTTTCTGGATAGCCTTCAAAATGTAAATCTATATATTTAGAACCATTAAAGTCACCTTTAACAGCTTTATTTATAGTTACAGTTTTCCAACCTTCATCATATCCACCACCGCTATCTTTTTTAGTTACAACTATTCCCATAGTTATTTCTCCTTAGCTTACTTTCGTTAACGTTTTAAGACTAAGCGTCTTACCACTACCTGGCTCGCCTATCACAAGTACTTTAGCAGTATCCCATCCTTTTTTCTTAACAGCATCGAATATTATACTATAGTCTTGTGGTATTTCAGCAGGTAATTCTTGTGTTCTATCTTTTGCATGACAATAATGTTCGTCTCTTGATGTTACCCATACATATTCACGATTACCATCTTTAGATTTACGAACCTTAGTGTACACTACAAAATCAAACCATTTACCAACATCTACTTTAGTAGAACCTTCTATATAAGGCATAACTCTCATTACACCATTCTCATCGTCTAATTGCATTTTACAATGACAGTTAACAATAAGATTAGAAGGTATTGCGTTAGTAAATGAAAAGAAATTATCTAGGGTATCTTTTAGTTTACCCCATTGTTTTAACTGCAATGCCTCTGCTTTGCCTTTTAGTTCTCTAGCAAACTTCTTAGCCATTTCGCTAGCTGTATCTATTACCATACAGTCTACCTCTACACCTTCGTTTGCAGTTACTTCCCAAGACGCTTGCTTGACAGATACAGTACCTACTTTTACACTTTTTTCTATTTTTTTACGTGACCATAATTGGCCTATAAAAGTTCTAAATGAAGTAAAGTCATTAAAATTTAAAAGAGGTAATCCAAACTCTTGTTCAATTGTTTCTTTACTACCTATAGATTTATAGCCATTTTCTAGGTCAACTAGTAATGTTTTCATTTACTTTCTCCTTAATTTGACAGCTCTATAATTTACCATTTCTCCAACAATTATCCAAGAAATTACTCATAATCAGGGTAAACACCTGGTTTTAGAGTATATCTTGCATAACCTGCTTTACCTTCATTCTTAGTTTCTATATTGTAATACGGTTCAGTATGTCTCAATGTATGGATTATGGCTCCCAATCGCATAGATTGAAAGAGCTCATAAGCGTCCATTGGCGTAATAGAACCATAAGTTTGAAGATACATTAATACTTTTTCTTGTTTACTTATTCTCTTAGCCATATAAATCTCCTATTTTCATTTGATTTTTAAATAGATTCCAAGGAGCATAAGCGTAATGCTCTCCGTTTTTCCTTATCTCAATATAAGGTTTTTGAGTATTAGGATTATATTTGCCATGTAAAGTATATTGAGCAAGGTCTTTTTTTTGCTTTTTATTTAACATATTTGAAAACCTCCACTATTTATACAGAAATGTGCAAAATCTTTTGCATTATCTATATCAAATGGATATGACTTAGCAAAATCATCATCAGAGTCTTCACAACGCTGCATATAATCTGCTTGAAATTTAAGACACTCTCCATTTTCTATAGTCTCTAGTATTCTTTCTCCTAGTATTTTTGCATCTTCTGCTTCAAGACCTGCTCCATCATTACAATGACCATTATCCCATACTTCTTCAGAGATTATATCACCTGCTATTGCATAACAATAATTCCATAATGGTCTCCACCACCAACAATTGTTACGAAAATAAACACCTGGATTATCTTTATTATATTTATCTTTTTCTGACCAGTATTTATCTCTCTCTCCTTTAGCTTTATCAAGAATTTTCCACTTTTCTTCGTAGTCCATTTTATTGTATTTATTTAAAGTAGGATAATCTGCCATTTTTGTATTTTCTTTTGGATTTAATCCATACACATCCATTCCCATTATCTTCTCCCTTCATATATTAATGATAGTTCATCATAATTTTCCATTACATACAACCATTCTGTTAGAGTTAAAGATGTACCTTCTCTTGCCTGTGGGTCAAACATATTAAACATACCACTCATTTGCATTTCTTTAAACTCTATCCATTTTTCTTTACTAACTGGTAATTCCCTTTCACTTACCATAACTCTCTCCTTTACTTTATTATTATTAGTCTCTTAACACAGGTAATACTGAATCTACGCCTTCATTTAAATAAGCAAGAACACCAGCGTTATTACCTTCATCATCTCGCATTACTATTATACGAGTATTATCATCTAATATAAGCGATACACCTCTGTAGTCCCAGCCATAACGTAAAGCTTCTTCTTCTGATATATACTCTGCTTTAATAATTTTTTTACCTTCTAATACTGTTTTAGCCATGTTGTCCCAATATTTTACATCACTCATCATTAGCTCCTCTCAATGCGTTTATAGTTATTCTTAATATTATATATCTTTGTTTAGCTGTTAAATCTCTATTAGCTCTTTTCATAAATTCAAAGAAATCTTTTTCACCAACTATGTCATCTTTGCCAAATACTTGGTCAAATAACAACACTACATCTTCTATATTTTCCATATCATTTATCATTTTTTCTCCTTTTTTATAGAACTGTTAGTAGAATAATCTATATCTTTTTCCACTTGTCTTATTAATTTCCATTTACCTTCTACTACTACATTATCATAAATTTTAACCATACAAGTAGTATTAGATATTTCACCATCTTCCCATAAATCTTCTGTTGGAACTTCTTCCCACTTATCTGAATGAAATATCATATTATAAGAAAGCAAATTTCTGCGATATTTTTGAGTAACCATTTGAATAGGGTCTTTATCAATTGGTATAAAGTCTCTTTTTTTATTGCTCATAATTTCTCCTTGTTTAAACATTTATAACACATACGTTCTTCAGCGTCTCCTTGTACATTATCTCTATAAGGAAATTCACATTCAATACATGTCCATTCCATATTGTTCTCCTTAATTTATAGAGAGCCTCACATATTCCTTTGCCTTCATTCCAATGTTTCAGGACTTACAGGACCAGTTATTGACTCTCTATAATTATAAATAGACTCCGACATCTATTTAAGTGATTGATACTGTTTATCCTTAGCTACATATTTTATAACCAATGCTAACCGTATCTCCAACTGCTCACCGTTGGCGTGTTTATTACAGGACCCATGGCTTATTACAGCAATAACCTGTAAATTTATACAAGCTTTTTTTTCGTTTAATAGTAGTGCTCACTAGCTGACAGTTTCATCTAGATTGTGAGTTCCTGGAATAAACTTAGTGTAACTTCTCAGGACTGCTACTAAACTAGTTACATACTTGTAATTATATAATTCTAGTCCACAGTCAGTCTTAAGAAGGAATCTACCGTGGATTGCGTATATCTACGCTTAGAGACTGCTTACCAGTGTTCTCGCTTATAAATAAGTTTGATATAGTAAGTTCATCCTGTTTCAGGAGTTGTGGCATTTGCTTGAGAAGTACTCTATGACACCCTAGGAATGTCAATGTTTAACTAACGTGAGTAATTTGTCCACCTGGCAACTATTTCGTATGACGCTAATCACACTCAATTCTTTAAATTATTGGCATACTTTGAGAGGGCTCTCGAGATGCCTTTAAACTCTACCTGTGTATGCCAGACAACTCTATATCTTTACTACTCTATATAATGGTCCATCTTCTGTATCACAAGCTTCTACTTTATAGTCTTTGTTTGGTACAGAAACACCTGTCATGTTACAGAACTCACAAGGACTTATATCTAAATCTTTACCACCGTCTTCGTAATCACCTACAAAGACACCATCACCATCACACTCAGGACAAAGGTTATCTTCTTGTACACTTTCACCTGTTATATTGTTATAGTGAACTAAATATAATTGTTTTCTTTTTGCCATGTTTATCTCCTTTGTATTGCGAGGAGACTACCCACTCCTAGATAGTCTCCCCAATGGACAGAGTCATCATCCGCAATAATTGTTAGACTCTTTTACTTGAATGTCAAGACAAACAAGAAACATTGCTGCTGCATAACTATTGTCAGTTAAGTCAAGCAACGCTTTTACTTGTGTGTCTATCTCTTTTTCGTTCATAGGAACGCCTCCCTATTTATATCTTGTTAGTACATCCACCTCATAATACGTAAGAATAGGCTGATAAGACCTAGAGTTACAGTTATACATACAAAGGCTAATAAAGTGTGTAATAAGTACGATTTATAGGCTTGTAATGCCTTGTTGTTACGATAGTTCATAATGACTCCTAGTTTATGTGACGTTTATTTATATAATTCTGTTTTATTGTGTACATACATCAAGAGATATGACTACGTACACATCAACAAACATAGCCAAAGGCTATCCAATGTCTTTCAAGAGAGTATTGTTTGGTATAGAATGACTACATAGGCTTTCCTTTGCGTATGTACTAATGGCTACAATGGTTCATCAAGGACATAGACATGTGCACTATCTACGCATTGCGTTCCAAAATCATTCCCAATACTCTCAAGTTCTTTTGATACTATACTGAAGGCTGTGCAGTACTTGCTTGCATTGATTCTTTCATCTTTGCTAAGCCTTCTTCTTCTGTGATGATAGCCTCGTTGCCTGCGTCATCTGTTGCATAGTAGAACACATTGCTACCATTTGCGTCTATGACTTCTTGTGCTATCTCATCAGTATATTGTGGTACAAAGCAAGAATATATATCAGGGCTAGCACTCTGTGTAACACCTGGAGTATATTTGCTAATGCTCACGCCTTGCATTGCTTGTCCAAAGATGGCAACTGCTTTTCTTTCTTTGCTTGAATATTGCCATAGTTCTTTTTGTTGAGACTGTACATATATTTTCTGTAAATACATTTTGATAATCATAACGTATATCCTTTCATATAACTAATTGATTGAAACCTATTTTCGATTGAAAAATAACCAAAACCATAAATAGGAAAAGGAATTGTCAGGGGGCCTACCCTATAAATTGGGGTCTCCACTAAAATCCTACAATTTTTGAAAGTTAACCTTTTTTATTTGTTTTTAGAATTAAGCTACAGTAATTTATAGTTCAGGAACAAATCAGTTACTTAGATTTATCAGCCTTCCAGTACCCCTGCAATGGTTCTGCTGTGAGGTTCAGAAGTTGGGTTGCTCTCCAAATAGGATAAAGAGTTTGTCCCCAATAGTTCCGCAAATTGTTTTAATATAAGTTAAAGTATGGGTCCTCGGAGTACTGGCTTTAATGAAATTTAAAATTAAATTTTTGCTTATATCAGGGGGAACCTACGTCTAATTTGGTAGTGGTTCACAAATTTTTTTGGGAAATTTGCTCACATTGTTTTATATTTATGCATGTCAAAGAAAAACAAAAAGGGAAATCTTATTTACACTCTTGAGATAATTTATAATGTCGAAGAAGGTACAGTAGAACATATTGCTGAAGGCATAGCTACTGTAAATCCAGTAGGACCTATAGATTCTAATTTTGAATTTTTAGATGACTACTTTGACTTAGATACATTAAAGATGCTTGATGAGTTGTATATTGTTGGAGAAGCATAGTGCGTTATTATAAAGTAAATAAAATGAAGCATGCTGTTTACGACACTATAGAAGAAGTCCCTTCTAACATAAAACCATTAAAGGACTGGCGTAAAGCTAATATAGGAGATTGGGTAATAGCAGATGATGATTGCATTATTCAAATACTTAGAAAAGGTAATATGCTTAGACATAATGGTGAACGTGGGTATGTAGGTACTTGCACAGGTACTTTTATAAATTTAAAATCAACAATAATGGATACAGACAAAAGAACTAATATATATTCTTTTGGTGGTAATCGTACGCCTGAAGAAATTGTTGTTAATAGAAAAAGCATGACTGCTAATGAAGAATTGTTTGTTACTTATATATCTCAAGGATTATCTCCTGAAGATGCATATGTAAAAGCATTTCCTACAAATAATAAACGTTATGCTAGAATGAAAGCTGTTAATTTAATTAAAACAGAAAGGATAAAAACTGCTGTGAAAGAAGAGTTAAAACCTATATTACAAGAATTAGACATAGATGAAAGAATGGTGCTTGAAAATATTAAGATAGTAGCTCAGACTGCTGAGAAAGATGACACTAAACTTAAAGCATTATTTAAACTGTCTGATATATTAGATTTAGAAGATAAAGGTTCTGCTAAAGTTCAACAAGTAACAGGCATTGCATTTCAAGGTTTAACAAATGATATGATAGATGCCGCAGAAAGACCAAAAGAAATTAAATCTGAATAATTGCAGATATTGTGCTCTCTACAAGAAGGGTGGAGAAAATGCAACGGAAGTGTGCATGTGGTGGGAACTCCCTAAACAAATACCTAAAGAGGTTGTTGAAAGGGGTTGTAAATTTTGGAGAGATGAAAACGCACAAAGAATTATTGAAATGTTTGATGGTGAATTAATAGTAAGGAGATAATATGTCTTTATATAAAAATATAAATAAAAGAAAAAAAGCTGGTACTAGTAGACCTAAAAGTAAATCTAC